>Ga0265293_10002395_pt1 | contig 37869 bp, 50 predicted proteins | sample Munlanlewell138R_FD_192505 | JGI IMG/M metagenome (GOLD analysis project Ga0265293, IMG submission 192505) | Leachate microbial communities from a municipal landfill in Southern Ontario, Canada - Leachate well 138R | ecosystem: Engineered > Solid waste > Landfill > Unclassified | place: Canada... | reverse complement strand
GTGCAGATGGTGGTGACGCTGATTGCCCCCATTGCCATGGAAGAAGGTCTTCGCTTTGCGATCCGTGAAGGCGGCCGTACTGTGGGCGCCGGTGTCGTGGCCAAGATTATCGAGTAAGCTGGTTGTTTCGCCGCTAAAAAGGGGCTTCGTATGGAGCCCTTTTTTGGCTTTGCCAGCCGTGATGCAGTGGCAGCAAAAATACTTTATTAATTCCCGAATATTTGCTTGACAGACCCGGTGGGCGCAATTAAAATCTCGCCTCCTTTTTCGACGGGTTAATCAGCAAAAAGCTGTTAATCGTTCTCAGTGGAGTTTGTGATTCAATGCAGAATCAGCGCATAAGAATTCGTTTGAAGTCGTTTGATCACAAGTTGATTGATGCTTCGACACAGGAAATCGTCGAGACGGCAAAGCGTACCGGTGCCCAAATTCGCGGCCCCATTCCGCTGCCGACTCGCAAGGAAAGGTTTACTATTTTGATTTCGCCGCATGTTAACAAGGATGCGCGTGATCAGTATGAGATCCGCACACACAAGCGCCTGCTTGATATTGTAGAGCCTACGGACAAAACCGTGGATGCTCTGATGAAGCTGGACTTGGCTGCAGGTGTTGATGTACAGATCAGCCTAGGCTGATCGCGCCAAGCCTAAAGCCCCGCAAGGGGGTGTGTAACGCTCTGAAATGGGTGGCCATAGCGGGTAAAAGCCCCGTACACAAAGAGGTTAAAAAATGAGTGTTGGAATTGTCGGCCGTAAATGCGGCATGACTCGCGTCTTTACTGACGAAGGTTTGTCTATTCCGGTGACCGTGGTTGAGGTTGATCCCAATCGCGTCACTCAGGTCAAAAATGACGAGACTGATGGCTATTCTGCGGTGCAGGTGGCTACGGGCAGTCGTCGTCCCTCTCGTGTTTCCAAGCCTGTGGCTGGCCACTATGCAAAAGCTGGTGTCGAAGCTGGTCGCGGCTTGTGGGAGTTCCGTTTGGATGGAATCGATGAGCAATTTGAGATCGGTTCCCTTATCACTGTCGAGCGCTTTGAAGCTGGCCAGAAAGTTGATGTGACTGGTGTATCCAAGGGTAAGGGCTTTCAGGGCGTTATCAAGCGCTGGAACTTCGCTACCCAGGATGCAACCCACGGCAACTCGCTGTCTCACCGTGCGCCAGGGTCCATTGGTCAAAACCAGACTCCAGGTCGGGTTTTTAAGGGCAAGAAAATGTCCGGTCATATGGGTGCTGAGCAGGTGACTGTGCAGAATCTCGAAGTCGTGCGCGTCGATGCCGAGCGCAACCTGTTGTTGATCAAGGGTGCTGTACCTGGCGCCCCCGGTGGCGACGTTATCGTTCGTCCCGCTGTGAAGTCCTAAGGGGATCAACCTATGGAATTGAATATTGCAAGTGCAGAAGGCGCCGCTGGAACATTGACTGTTTCCGATGCGACCTTCGCCAAAGAGTTTAATCAGGATCTGGTGCACCAGGCTGTTGTCGCCTATATGGCTGGCGGCAGGCAGGGTAGTGTGCAGCAGAAAACCCGCTCTGAGGTTTCTGGTGGTGGCAAAAAGCCCTGGCGCCAGAAAGGCAGTGGCCGTGCCCGTGCCGGTACCATTCGCAGCCCCCTGTGGCGCACCGGCGGCGTTACCTTTGCCGCCCGCCCGCAGGATCACAGCCAAAAGCTCAACAAGAAAATGTACCGCGCCGCGTTGCGTTCCATTTTTTCTGAGCTGGTTCGCCAGGATCGCCTGGTGGTGGTTGAGGGTTTTTCCCTTGACGAGCCCAAGACCAAGGGACTGGTGGCAAAGCTGGATCAGTACGGTCTCAGCAATGTCCTGATCGTCACTGAAGAAGTGGATCGCAATCTGTATCTATCTTCCAGAAATTTGCACAAGGTTGATGTTCGCGACGCTCTGGCCATTGATCCTGTCAGTCTGATCGGTTTCGAAAAGGTGCTGGTGACTGTTCCGGCTCTGAAGAAAGTAGAGGAGATGCTGGCATGAACCAGGAGCGTATCTATCAAGTGCTGTTGGGGCCCGTTGTTTCCGAAAAGGCGGCATCCGTAGCTGAAATTGGTAATCAGGTTGTTTTCAAGGTTCGCCGCGATGCGGGCAAGCGTGAAATCAAATCTGCCGTTCAGAAGCTTTTCAATGTTCAGGTGGAAGATGTTCGCACTGTGAATGTGAAAGGCAAAAACAAGCGTACCCGTTATGGAATAGGCCATCAGTCCGATTGGAAAAAGGCTTATGTACGTCTGGCGCAGGGTCAAGAAATTGACTTTGCAGTAGCTGAATAAGGGGTTGGTGTCATGCCTGTAGTCAAGAGAAAACCAACATCTCCGGGTCGCCGCTTCGTTGTAAGCGTGGTGAACCCCGATCTCCACAAGGGTGCGCCCTACGCACCTTTGTTGGAAAAGAAAAGCAAGACCGGTGGTCGTAACAATGCCGGTCGCATCACTACCCGCCATGTGGGTGGTGGTCACAAACAGCATTATCGGGTCATCGATTTCAAGCGCAACAAGGACGGCATTCCCTGCACCGTTGAGCGCATTGAGTACGATCCCAACCGCACAGCCTATATTGCTCTGGTGTGCTACAAGGATGGCGAGCGCCGCTACATCATCGCTCCCAAAGGCTTGAAGGTGGGCGACCAGATCAGCTCTGGCCAGGCTTCCACCATTAAAGTGGGCAACTGTCTGCCTCTGCGCAATATCCCTGTGGGTAGCCAGGTTCACTGTGTTGAGATGAAAGCAGGCAAGGGTGCGCAGTTGGCGCGCAGCGCCGGCACATCCGTTCAGTTGGTTGCCCGTGAAGGCCAGTACGCCACCCTGCGTTTGCGCAGTGGTGAGATGCGCAAAGTGCCTTCTGATTGTCGCGCCACCATCGGCGAGGTGTCCAACAGCGAGCACAATCTGCGCTCCCTGGGCAAGGCGGGCGCAACTCGCTGGAAAGGGATTCGCCCAACGGTTCGCGGTGTTGCCATGAACCCGGTGGATCACCCCCACGGTGGTGGTGAAGGTCGTACCTCTGGTGGTCGTCACCCCGTATCTCCATGGGGTACGCCAACCAAAGGCTACAAGACGCGCAAGAACAAGCGCACTAACAATATGATTGTACGTCGTCGCGACAAGTAAGCGGCTGACGAAAGCATAGACAGGAAGAGGAAAGTACAGTGCCACGCTCCCTGAAAAAAGGTCCATTTATTGATCTCCACCTCCTGAAGAAGGTTGAGCAGGCTGTTGAGCAGAATGACAAGCGCCCCATCAAGACCTGGTCGCGCCGCTCAATGATTCTGCCGGACATGGTCGGTCTGACTATAGCTGTGCACAATGGCAAACAGCACGTTCCTGTGCTGGTTACCGAAGAGATGGTCGGCCACAAGTTAGGTGAATTCGCCGCCACCCGCACATATCGTGGTCACGTAGCGGATAAGAAAGCCAAGCGTTAATCGCGGTTATCAGTAGAGGTATACGAAGGTGGAAGTAGCAGCAAAATTACGCGGAGCCAGGCTGTCTGCCCAGAAGGCCAGGCTGGTAGCCGATCAGATTCGCGGCAAGAAGGTTGAAGAGGCGCTGGATATTTTGTCTTTCAGCCCCAAGAAAGGCGCAGTGCTTATCAAGAAAGTGCTGGAATCTGCAATTGCCAACGCCGAGCACAATGAAGGTGCAGACGTTGACGAGCTCAAGGTGTCGACAGTTTTTGTCGACGAGGGTCTGACGCTGAAAAGAATCAAGCCCCGGGCAAAAGGTCGTGCGGATCGTATCTTCAAACGCACTTGTCACATAACAGTGAAAGTTGCCGACTAGGCAAGGTAGTTAGGAGACCACTACATGGGTCAGAAAGTACACCCCACAGGGATACGCCTCGGAATTGTGAAAAGCCACCGTTCCGTCTGGTATGCAAGTCAGAAGGATTATGCTGACAGGCTCAATGCTGATCTCAAGGTGAGAAGCTACATTGAGAAGCAATTGTCACACGCCTCCGTGAGCCGTGTTGATATTGAGCGTCCTTCAGAGTCGGCGAAAATCACTATCCACACAGCCCGCCCCGGCGTCGTTATCGGCAAGAAGGGTGAGGATGTTGAAAAGCTGCGCCAGTCCGTAGCCGCCATGATGGGTGTGCCTGTCCATATCAACATCGAGGAAGTGCGCAAGCCCGACCTGGATGCCACGCTGGTTGCCCAGAACGTTGCGCAACAGCTGGAGCGCCGCGTGATGTTCCGTCGCGCCATGAAGCGCGCGGTACAGAACAGCATGCGCCAGGGTGCGGAAGGTATCAAAATTCAGGTGGGTGGACGTCTTGGCGGTGCCGAGATTGCCCGTACCGAATGGTACCGCGAAGGTCGCGTTCCGCTGCATACATTGCGTGCGGATATCGATTATGCAACTGCAGAGGCATCGACGACCTACGGGATTATCGGTGTGAAAGTTTGGATTTTCAAAGGCGAAATACTGGGTGCTCCCGAAGCAGACCAGTCCAAGCCCAAGAAGTGATTTGCGAATAAGGGTCGAGCGACATGCTGCAACCGAAACGAACCAAATTCCGTAAGCAAATGAAAGGCCGCAACCGCGGTCTCGCGCTTCGCGGTAGCAAAGTAAGCTTTGGCGAATACGGACTCAAGTCCACAGATCGTGGTCGATTGACTGCCCGTCAGATCGAGGCTGCCCGTCGTGCCATGAGTCGTCACATCAAGCGTGGCGGCAAGATCTGGATCCGTGTTTTCCCAGACAAACCCATTACCGAAAAACCCCTTGAAGTTCGTCAGGGTAAGGGTAAGGGTAACGTTTCCTACTGGGTGGCTCAAATCCAGCCAGGCAAGGTTCTCTATGAAATGGAGGGTGTTAGCGAAGAGTTGGCGCGCGAGGCTTTCGCTCTTGCTGCCGCTAAACTGCCGCTGAGAACAACCTTTGTTAGACGTACGGTGATGTGATGAAAGCTTCAGAATTGCAACAAAAATCAGTTGATGAATTGCAAGGTCTGCTGGGTGCAGAGCTGGAAAATCAGTTCAAACTGCGTATGCAGAAGGCAACTGGTCAGCTCGGGCAGTCTCACAAAATCGGTGAGACGCGCAAAAACATTGCCCGCATTAAAACCGTGTTGAATCAGAAAGCAGGTAACTGAAATGGGTGAATCAACAGCAAGTACTCTGTCCGGCAAAGTCGTCAGCGACAAAATGGACAAGACGATCACCGTAAGAATTGAGCGTCGCGTAAAGCACCCTGTGTACGGAAAGATTATCAGTCGTTCCACAAAGATCAAGGCTCACGACGAGAACAACGCGTGTGGCATTGGTGATGTGGTAACCATTAAAGAAACTCGCCCTCTGTCCAAGGATAAGTCCTGGACGCTGGTCGAGATTGTTGAGAAAGCCGCTGAAATTTAAGCGAGCAGGCAGTAACGGTTTCGGAGCGAAACAATGATTCAGACGCAGAGCTATTTGGATGTGGCAGACAACAGCGGTGCACGCAGAGTCATGTGCATCAAGGTGCTGGGTGGTTCACATCGCCGCTACGCTAGCGTAGGGGATATTATCAAGGTATCCGTAAAAGAAGCGATTCCCCGTGGCAAGGTCAAGAAAGGCCAGGTGATGAACGCTGTTGTAGTGCGCACTAAAAAAGGTGTGCGTCGCCAGGATGGAAGTCTCATCAAGTTCGACGACAACGCTGCAGTGTTGCTTAACAACCAGTTAGCTCCTATAGGTACTCGTATCTTTGGGCCGGTGACCCGCGAGCTTCGCGGCGACAAGTTCATGAAAATTATTTCTCTGGCACCTGAAGTGCTCTGAGCCGGAGGAGGTAGCAATGGCAAGCAGAAAGATTAAGACAAACGACGACGTTGTAGTTCTTGCAGGTAAAGACAAAGGCAAGCGCGGCAAAGTTCTTAAAGTGCTGGATAATGGCCGTCTCCTGGTGTCCGGGATTCAGATGGTCAAGAAACATCAGAAGCCGAATCCGCAACTGGGCACCCCCGGTGGCATCGTTGAAAAAGAGGCCTCCATTGATGTTTCCAATGTGGCTCTTTACAACCCTGAGACCAGAAAAGCTGATCGCGTTGGCTTTAAAGTCCAGGAAGACGGTAAAAAGGTAAGAGTGTTTAAGTCCAGCGGCACTCCCGTTGATGGCTAACAAGGTAATTTGACATGGCCAGACTGAAAGAAATTTACAAGACAGAAATAGCACCCAAACTGCAAGCTGAGTTGGGTCTGAACAATGTGATGGAGATTCCGCGCATTACCAAAATCACCCTCAACATGGGTGTGGGTGAAGCGCTGGCGGACAAAAAGATCCTGGAAAACGCCGTTAACGAAATGACGCTGATTTCTGGCCAGAAGCCGGTTATCACTAAAGCGCGAAAATCCGTTGCCGGCTTTAAGGTTCGTGAAGGTTGGCCGATTGGCTGTAAGGTCACATTGCGCAGCGAACGCATGTATGAGTTCCTGGAGCGACTGATCAGCATCGCCATTCCTCGGATTCGTGATTTCCGCGGCATCAGCCCCAAATCCTTTGACGGGCGCGGCAATTTTTCAATGGGTGTCAGTGAACAGATTATTTTCCCTGAGATCGATTACGACAAGGTTGATGCCTTGCGTGGTATGGATATCACCATTACCACAACAGCTAAAAACGATGACGAAGGTCGCGCCTTGCTGAGGGCGTTTAACTTCCCTCTGAAGGGTTGAGGTAAAAAATGGCAAAAAGATCAATGATCGAGCGCGAGCTCAAGCGTGAAAAACTGGCTGCAAAGTACGCGGTTAAGCGTGCGCAACTGAAGGCAACCATTGTCAGCCCCAGTTCCTCTGACGAGGAGCGTTGGGAAGCTCAGACTCAGCTCCAGAAGTTGCCCCGGGATTCCAGTCTGGTTCGCAAACAGCGCCGCTGTCGCATCACTGGTCGCCCCCATGGGGTTTACCGTAAATTCGGTCTGTGCCGCAACAAGCTGCGTGAGGCAGCCATGCGCGGTGATGTCCCCGGCCTTGTAAAAGCAAGCTGGTAAGGAAAGGAGCTGATCGATGAGTATGCAAGATTCACTGGCTGATATGTTGACCCGTATCCGCAACGCCCACGCCCGCAACAAGGCCAGCGTTACCATGCCGGCCTCCAAGCTCAAGGCCTCCGTTGCCGAAGTGCTCAAGGGTGAAGGCTATATCAATGGTTACAGCGTTAGCGAAGGCGCCAAGCCCGAACTGACTATTGAGCTGAAATATTTTGAAGGCAAGCCGGTTATTGAAGAAATTAGCCGTTCTAGCCGCCCTGGGTTGCGTCACTACGCAGGCTCCAAGGAATTGCCCAAGGTGAGAGGCGGGCTGGGTATCGCCATCGTGTCCACCAGCCGGGGCGTTATGACCGACCGTGCTGCGCGAGCAGCTGGTGTTGGCGGTGAAGTGCTCTGCACAGTCTTCTAACCACTGCATTTATTAAGAGATTGTAAAATGTCTAGAGTTGCGAAGGATCCTGTCGTACTCCCCAGTGGGGTCGAGGTAAAACTGGAAGCAAAACAGATTTCCGTTAAAGGCGGTAAGGGCAATTTGTCCATGGCGCTGAACGCTGATGTCACCATCAGCCAGGACGGAAATGTTCTGAATTTTGCCCCTGTCAATAACGGCAAAGCCGCCCATGCGCTCTCCGGCACCTATCGTGCTCTGGTCAGCAATATGGTGCGCGGTGTCTCTGAAGGTTTTGAAAGAAAATTGCAGCTGGTGGGTGTCGGTTATCGCGCCCAGGCGCAGGGCGGCAAAGTCAGTCTGTCACTTGGCTTTTCCCACCCGGTGGAATATGTGGTTCCCGCTGGTGTGACTGCAGAAACCCCGAGCCAGACGGAAATCGTATTAAAGGCAGCTGACAAGCAACTGCTCGGTCAGGTAGCGGCGGAAATTCGCGCCTACAGACCACCGGAGCCTTACAAAGGTAAGGGCGTACGCTATGCCGACGAAAATGTTCGTCGTAAAGAAGCGAAGAAAAAGTAACAGGTTCTGAGTATGAAAGACAAAAAGCAATCACGTCTGCGTCGTGCACTTCGCACCCGTATGAAAATCCGCGAGCTCGGCTCTGTCCGGTTGACTGTCCACCGTACACCGCGACATATTTATGCTCAGATTATCGCTCCCGCTGGCGACACAGTCATTGCCAGCGCATCAACACTGGACGAGTCACTGCGTTCAGGGGCTACCGGCAATGTCGAGGCGGCGAAAGCTGTCGGCGCGCTGGTGGCAAAACGTGCCAAAGAAGCCGGGATTGACAAGGTTTCTTTTGACAGAAGCGGCTTCAAGTTCCACGGCCGTGTGAAGGCGCTTGCTGATGCGGCGCGCGAAGCTGGACTGGAATTCTAAAGGTTGAGAAATGGCTAACAATCCAAGAGAAGTAGATCCAAACGAAGGTCTGATGGAAAAACTGGTTCAGGTGAACCGTGTTGCCAAGACTGTAAAAGGTGGCCGTATATTTGCTTTCACGGCGCTGACGGTGGTCGGTGATGGCAATGGCCGTGTTGGCTTTGGTCGCGGTAAGGCGCGCGAAGTGCCTCAGGCCATTCAAAAAGCCATGGAAGCTGCCCGTCGCAATATGATTGATGTGGAACTGGATGGCACCACCATTCAGTACCCCACGAAAGCCAACCACGGCGCGTCGAAAATCTATATGCAGCCCGCTTCTGAGGGTACTGGTGTCATTGCTGGCGGTGCCATGCGCTCCGTGCTTGAGCTTGCCGGTGTTCAGAACGTGTTGGCCAAATGTTATGGCTCTACCAATCCTGTGAACGTTGTTCGCGCCACCATCAAGGCGCTGAAGAGCATCAAATCACCAGATCAGGTTGCCGCCAAGCGTGGCAAAGCCGTTGAAGATATTCAGGGTTAATGCCCTGATTCAAACGTCAGGAATTGAATAATGGCTAACGCAAACAAAATTAAAGTCACTCAAACCAAAAGTGCTCACGGACGTCTGCCTGCACACAAGGCCTGTGCGGCCGGTCTGGGATTGAGAAAGATCGGTCATACAGTAGAAGTGGAAGACACCCCTTCTGTTCGTGGCATGATCAACAAAATTTACTACATGGTAAAGGTTGAAGGAGAGTGATCATGAGACTGAATTCCCTGAGTCCGGCTCCTGGCCGTATTAAAGAAGGCAGGCGTGTAGGTCGCGGTATTGGTAGCGGCCTCGGCAAAACCGGCGGTCGCGGCCACAAAGGTCAAAAAGCCCGCTCTGGTGGCCGTGTGCGCCCAGGTTTTGAAGGCGGTCAAATGCCTTTGCAAAAGCGCTTGCCGAAGTTTGGTTTCAGCTCGCGCATCGCCCGTGTCAGTGCCGAAATTCGCACCTCTGAATTGAGTGCTGTGCAGGCGGACGTTATCGACCTCGACGCACTGAAAGCAGCCGGGCTGATCAATGCCTCCATACTGCGGGCAAAGATTTTTCTTTCCGGCGATGTTGCCAAAGCCGTTACCATTAAAGGGCTGGGCATCACCAAGGGTGCAAAAGCTGCCGTTGAAGCAGCTGGCGGCAAAGTCGAAGAGTAACGGATACCCTTATCATGGCTAAAGCCGGAAATTTGCCAGCAGGCAGTCAAAAAGGGTTGGGCGAGCTTTGGGCTCGCCTTCGCTTTTTGCTGCTGGCTATTGTCATTTACCGCATCGGAACCCACATTCCGGTACCCGGTATTGATCCCGATAAACTGGCCAACCTGTTTAACCAGAATCAGGGTACGATCCTGGGGCTGTTTAATATGTTTTCTGGTGGCGCCCTGGAGCGGATGAGTATCCTCGCCCTGGGGATCATGCCTTATATCTCGGCGTCCATCATCATGCAGTTAATGACGGCGGTAACCCCCTCTCTTGAGCAGCTCAAGAAAGAAGGGGACTCAGGACGGCGCAAAATATCTCAGTACACCCGTTACGGAACGGTAGTACTGGCGCTGGTTCAGGGTATTGGCATGTCCGTGGGGCTTGCCGGCCAGGGTTTGGCCTACCTGCCAGACACCGCGTTTTATGTTATTTCCGTTACCTCCCTGGTCACTGGTGCCGTATTTATGATGTGGCTTGGCGAGCAGATCACCGAGAGAGGTATCGGCAACGGTATTTCCATGCTGATTTTTGCCGGTATCGTCGCCGGCCTGCCCTCCGCCGTTGGCCAGGCCTTTGAGTCGGCGCGTCAGGGTGAGCTACATATTTTGACCGTTTTGGTGATCGCCATTGTCGCCATCGCAGTTGTGTATTTTGTTGTCTTTGTCGAGCGCGGTCAGCGCCGCATTACAGTGAATTATGCCCAGCGTCAGCAGGGTCGCAAGGCCATGGGTGGGCAACAGCAGAGCCATCTGCCGTTGAAAGTGAATATGGCGGGGGTTATTCCGGCCATTTTTGCCAGCAGCTTGCTGCTGTTTCCCTCCACCATAGCGACCTGGTTTGGTCAGGGTGCCGATGCCCCCGACTGGATTCAGGACGTGGCGCTGGTGCTCGGCCCTGGACAGCCGCTTCATATTCTGCTGTTTGCAATCATGATTATTTTCTTCTGCTTTTTCTATACGGCGTTGATGTTCAATCCCAAGGAAATTGCAGACAACCTGAAAAAGGGTGGTGCCTATCTTCCCGGAATCAGGCCAGGCGACTCCACGGCAAGATATATAGATACGGTGGTGACCAAGTTGACGGTTGTAGGCGGTGTTTATATGACAGCGGTCTGCCTGATGCCCCAGGTACTCAACGTTTATTTCAATGTGCCTTTTTATCTCGGCGGTACGTCACTGCTGATTGCTGTGGTGGTTACCATGGACTTTATGGCTCAGGTTCAGTCCCACCTGATGTCACAGCAGTATGACTCACTGTTGAAAAAATCCAATCTTAAGAGTTACGGCGGGCGCTAAACCGCCTTTGTTTGAGGTATAGCAATGAAAGTTCGTGCATCGGTAAAAAAAGTTTGTCGCAATTGCAAAATTATCAAGCGCAAAGGTGCTTTGCGGGTGATTTGTGCTGCGGAACCCCGCCACAAGCAGCGTCAGGGTTAATTATTGAAGCTGTTGATTTTTTGTGTTTTTGAAGCTATGATCTTGCGCCTTTTTTCCCTACGGGGAATTGCGTAATAGCAAAACTTAGATAAGTGGAGTAAGACGAATGGCCCGTATTTCCGGTGTCAACATTCCCGATAACAAGCACGCAGTGATTTCACTGACTTACGTTTACGGGATCGGCCGCACAACAGCCAAAAATATCTGTCAATCTGTTGGCGTTGCCGAAGATACTAAGATTGCCGACCTCTCTGAAGAGAAGTTGGACGAGATCCGCAACGAGATTGCCAAGAAAACGGTAGAGGGTGACCTTCGCCGCGAAGTCAATATGAACATCAAGCGCTTGATGGATCTCGGCTGCTATCGCGGTCTGAGACACCGTCGAGGTCTCCCTTTGCGCGGACAGCGTACCAAGACCAATGCGAGAACTCGCAAAGGTCCACGCAGACCCATCAAGAAATAATCGGGCCACATAGTTGGCTTTCTAAGCGATCCAGGTATTTTTATGGCTAAAACACCTAGTAAGACTCCTCGCAAAAAAGCGAGAAGAACCGTTGTCGATGGCATTGCCCACGTTCATGCCTCGTTCAACAATACCATTATCACTATTACAGACCGCCAGGGTAACACTCTGAGCTGGGCCACCTCTGGTGGGTCTGGCTTCCGCGGCTCCCGTAAAAGTACCCCTTTTGCTGCCCAGGTGGCCGCTGAGCGCGCCGGCCAGGCTGCTCAGGAGTATGGGTTGAAAAATCTGGATGTAATGGTCAAGGGCCCAGGTCCCGGTCGTGAATCTGCTGTACGCGCCCTTAACAATACCGGGTACAAGATTACCAACATTACAGACGTGACCCCCATACCACACAACGGCTGTCGTCCGCCGAAGAAACGTCGCGTATAACGAGGAACATTTAAATGGCAAGATATTTAGGTCCTACTTGCAAGCTGTCCCGTCGTGAAGGCACAGACTTGTTCCTGAAAAGTGGTATTCGCCCGCTGGAATCCAAGTGCCGCGCCGATAGCGCTCCAGGCCAGCACGGTCAGCGTCGCGGTCGTCTTTCCGATTACGGCGTACAGCTTCGCGAAAAGCAAAAAGTTCGCCGCCTTTACGGTATCCTCGAAAAGCAATTCCGCAGTTATTACAAGGAAGCCGCCCGTCGTAAAGGTGCTACCGGTGAGAACCTGCTGCAGCTGCTCGAATGCCGCCTGGACAATGTGATCTATCGCATGGGCTTTGGTTCTACCCGTGCAGAGTCCCGCCAGCTTGTTTCCCATGCCGCTATTCTTATCAATGGTAAAAAAGTGAATGTGCCTTCGTATCAGGTTCAACCTGGCGACGTGGTGTCAATTCGCGAAAAGGCCAAGAATCAGCTGCGCATTCAGTCTGCGGTTCAACTCGCTTCCCAGAGGGGGTCTGTTGATTGGGTCGAAATGGATGCCAATAAGTTGCAGGGCACCTTTAAGCGCACTCCTGACAGAAGTGAATTGCCTTCTGAAATCAACGAAAACCTTATCGTGGAACTCTACTCCAAGTAAGGTTTTAGGTTAGGCACATTACACAGGTATCTCTATGCAACCTTCCGCGACTGAACTGTTGACCCCGCGCACGATTGACGTCACTTCACTGGGTGTAAACCGCGCCAAGGTGGTGCTGGAACCACTGGAACGCGGCTTTGGTCACACTCTGGGTAATGCCTTGCGCCGTATTTTGCTGTCCTCCATGCCCGGCTGTGCCGTCACTGAGGCGGAAATTCAGGGCGTTGAGCACGAATACAGTACCATTGAGGGCGTTCGGGAAGATGTGATTGAAATTCTTCTCAATCTCAAAGGCGTTGCTATCGTTGTCCACGGTAAAGAGGACGTTGAAGTCACTCTCAACGCCACAGGCCCCTGTATTGTCACCGCTGGCGATATTCAGCATGACAGTAGCGTAGAGATTAAAAACCCGGATCACGTCATCGCCAATATCACCGGCAAAGGCGCGTTGAATATGCGCCTGCGCGTGGTTCGCGGTCGCGGCTACTTGCCCGCTGATGCCCGTTATAACGACGACGATGAAACCCGCTCCATCGGCCGCTTACAACTCGATGCCAGCTTCAGCCCAGTACTGCGGGTTGCCTACGTGGTTGAATCCGCCCGTGTCGAGCAGAGAACGGATCTGGACAAGCTGATTATTGATCTTCAAACCAACGGTACCATCGATCCTGAAGAGGCAATTCGCAGAGCCGCCACTATCCTCCAGCAGCAGCTGGCGGTGTTTGTCGACTTTGAAAGCGAACGTCGCGACGAGCCAGAGCACAAGGAAGACGAGATTGATCCCGTACTCCTGCGGCCTGTGGACGACCTCGAGCTGACGGTGCGTTCAGCCAACTGTCTGAAGGCAGAAAGCATTTACTACATCGGTGATCTGATACAGCGTACAGAAGTGGAGCTGCTGAAGACGCCAAACCTCGGCAAAAAGTCGCTGACAGAAATCAAGGACGTGCTCGCGTCCCGAGGTCTGTCTCTGGGCATGCGCCTGGAAAACTGGCCGCCCGCCAGTCTGAAAAGAAAAGAAGGCGAAAAGGTTTAAACAAGTTTGAGTATCGCCGACGTTGTTCGGTACTGACAAAACAACATTGCTGAGATAGCAACAGTTATAGGAATTTACCATGCGTCATCGTTATAGTGGAAGAAAGCTCAACAAGACAGGCACTCACCGTCGCGCCATGTTTCGCAACATGATTGCCTCTTTGGTGGAGCACGAAGTTATCAAAACCACACTGCCGAAAGCGAAAGAGCTGCGGACGTTTGCGGAACCCATGATCACTCTGGCGAAGACCGACTCTGTTGCCAATCGCCGCCTAGCCTTTAATCGCCTGCGCAGCAAGCAGGCGGTAGGCAAGCTCTTCAATGAGCTTGGCCCCAGATACGAAGCGCGCCCCGGCGGTTATATTCGTATCCTCAAGTGTGGTTTGAGAACGGGCGACAAAGCTCCCATGGCTTATGTCGAACTGGTTGACCGCCCCGCTTCCGCCGTTGCTTTTGAAGACAATAGCCACGACTGAGAAAATTTCGTCCCACGACGATCTCAAAGGCCAGCGTTCACCCGCTGGCCTTTTTTATTGGCTGCAACTTTGGTGAATATAGTTTTCCGTGGTCAGCGACATCAGGCGCATACGCCCCCCCCAGACGCAGCCGGTGTCGAGGGGGAAGAGGTTTTTTTCCCCGCCCACAGAGCCATTCAATGATGCCCAATGGCCGAAGACGATCTTGTTGTCCCGCGTCAGGCGGTTGCTGTGGGCGTACCAGGGCAGATAGCCGGGCGGCCCCGCAGATGGCGGCTGCTTGTTGTTCATTTCCAGTGCTCCCTGGGCATCGCAGTAGCGCATGCGGGTGAAGTAATTGGTGATCAACCTCAGCCGGTCTGTACCGTCGAGATCATTCCGCCACAAGCGGGGCTCATTGCCATACATGTGCCTGAAATAGAGACGCCCCATCGTGGGCGACCTCAGTGCCGCCTCCACTTCAGCAGCGTAGGACTTTGCCTGTGCCAGTGTCCATTGGGGCGGAATGCCCGCATGGACAAGGGTGTAATCGCCATGGTTGAGGAGTAAAGGCTGATGCTGGAGCCATTCAAAAATATCATGGCGATCGGGAGCGTTGAGGATGTCCTGCAATGTGTCCTTGTTGGTGGGCGCCTTTGCGCCCTGAGCGACGGCAAGCAGGTGGAGATCATGGTTGCCAAGTGTGGTGCGGAAATTGTCTCCGAGACTCTTGCAGAATCTCAGTGTTTCCAGGGATGAAGGCCCCCTGTTGACCAGGTCGCCCACCGCCCAAAGGTGGTCGTTTTTCGGATTGAATCCCGCGCGCTCCAGCAAGCCTTCGAGACAGGCCAGGCACCCTTGAATATCTCCCACGGCATAAATAGTCAAAGCAGTTGCCCGTCAGTTAATGGTGCCTGGCACGGCGAGAAGAAAAGGGGGGATGGGGGCATCGAAGTAGCTTTCATCGGGGGCTTGTATTTGATAGGAGCCTTCCATGGTGCCCACCCGGGTGTCGAGTACGGAGAAGCTCGAATAGCTGTAGCTCTGGCCGGGAAGTATTTTCGGTTGTTCCCCGACAACCCCCAGGCCTTTCACTTCGCTTTTATTGCCATTGCCGTCGGTGATGATCCAGTGGCGACTGATGAGGGTGGCTGGAGTATCACCCTGGTTGCTGATGGTGACATGGTAGCCAAACGCATACTTGTCCTTTTCCGGTTGGGACTGGCTTTCCAGGTACTGGCTTTGAACCTTGACGATGATGGGGTTGGGCATGTGTGCTGTCCGATTCCTTGCTTTAGAGTGGTTAAATCCGGGCGACAGTAGGCAATCAGGTTTGGGGATTGCCATTAGCGCGGAATTGTACCCTTTTGGCGGCTTTATCCCTAAATGAAATCAAATTCACGGCAAAATGGCCAAGTCTCGAATGTTCACTTATGGCGACGATGGCATCTGGCTGCAGAGTTGATTGCTGAGATTGGCAAACTCGCCCACCGCGAGGGTTTCCGGGCGTCGCGACAGATCAATGTCAATCATATCCATATTCCAGTCCCCCGGCAGCTGCTTAAGGGCGTTGCGCAATGTTTTGCGGCGTTGCTGAAAGGCGGTTCTGAGCAACGTCTGAAAAAATGACGGGCTGTCCAGGGCAATGGGGTGCTGGCGGGGGATCAGACGAACAATGGCGGAATCCACTTTCGGGGCGGGTCGAAAAGCCGAGGGCGGCACGTCAAAAACAGACATTACCTGGCAGTAGTACTGCACGATGACGCTGAGACGGCCATAGATCTTATTGCCTGGTTCTGCCGCCATTCTGTCAACCACCTCTTTCTGCAACATGAAGTGCATATCTTTAATGTGGACGGCAACGTTGAGCAAATGGAAGATCAGCGGCGTTGAAATGTTGTAGGGCAGATTGCCGACAACGCGCAGCTTGCCACCCTGAGCCAGGGCGGCAAAGTCAAAAGTCAGAGCATCGCCTTCGTGGAGGACAAAGCCGCTGTTTGCGGCAAATTTTTCCCTGAGCAGTCTCGCCAGATCGCGGTCCACCTCGACAGCCTGAAGTTTGCCGGCTCTTGCCAGTAGCGGCGCGGTAATGGCGCCCTGGCCGGGGCCGATCTCGACGATATTGTCAGTGACGGACGGCTTTATGGTACTGACGATTTTGTCGATGACATGGGGGTCGACAAGAAAATTTTGGCCGAAACGTTTGCGAGCCTGGTGACTGTAGTCTGAATGCTGATCTGTCATATTAGCGCTGGCGTCCGGCGTTGGATTTGGCCATAAAAAATGCGTAGCGGATTGCTTCCCTGAAGCTCCCTGGGTCGGCCTGGCCGGTTCCGGCGAGATCCAGAGCGGTGCCGTGATCCACCGACGTGCGAATGATGGGCAGGCCGAGGGTAATGTTCACCGCCTGACCAAAGCCCTGATATTTTAGAACAGGCAGACCTTGATCGTGATACATGGCGAGAACGGCATCGCCCTGCTCCAGCTGGCGAGGGGTAAACAGGGTGTCTGCCGGGTAGGGGCCGCGGGCATCGATGCCGCGGGCGCGCGCTTTTGCCAGTGCGGGGATGATGGTGTCGATTTCCTCTCTGCCCATGTGCCCGCTTTCCCCGGCGTGGGGGTTCAGTCCGCAAACCAGAATGCACGGGTTTTCCAGGGCAAATTTGCAGCGCAGATCCCTGTGGAGAATGTCGAGAACTGTCGCCAGCAGATCGCCGCTAATGGCGCCGGGAACATCCTTGAGGGGTAGATGTGTGGTGGCCAGCGCCACCTTCAGATTTTGTGACGCCAGCAGCATCACCACCTGGGGGCTGCGGGTTTTGTCGGCGAGAAACTCGGTATGGCCATTGAAGACAATGCCAGCGTCATTGATAACCGCCTTGTTGACAGGGCCGGTGACCAGGGCGGCAACAACCCCGGTAGTGCAGTCGGCGACAGCCCGTTCAAGGGTTTCAATCACATAGGGGCTGTTTGCGGCATCCAGGTGGGCGGGTCTCGCCGCCGCCCGCAGGGGTATTGGTCTGATCGCCAGTTCGCCGGCTTGCAATGGGCTGCCGTTGGGCGGTCTCAGCCGCAGCGGCAGATTGAGCAGTTTAGCCCTGGTTTCCAGCAACCCTGGGTCCGCATAGGCGATCAGCTCGCAGGGGTGGGGTTCCTGAATCAGCCGCAACAACAGATCCGGGCCAATACCTGCTGGCTCCCCTGGGGTTACGGCAATCTGCATGGCGTGTTCGGCGGTACTCAGATTTTGATTTCCACATAGGCGTTGTCGCGGATTTCCTGCAGCCAGACCTGCAGTTCCTCATCAAACTTGCGCTGGCGGAGAATGTTTTCAGCCTGGCCGCGCTTGATTTCGTCACTGAAATCCTGGTTTCTACGCTCAGTGACCTGAAGGATGTGCCAGCCAAACTGGGAGCGAAAGGGATCGGAAACCACTTTCAGGGAGATATCGTTCATCACGGCCTCAAACTGGGGCACAAAACGTCCGGGCACTGACCAGCCGAGCTCGCCGCCGCTGAGGGCAGAGCCAATATCTTCCGAGTGTTCCCGCGCCATTTCGGCAAAGTCGGCGCCATCGCGAATTTTGTCGGCAATTTTTTCCAGCTCGGCGCGGGTGTCGTCTTCACCGCGAATTTCGTTGGGTTTGAGCAGGATGTGGCGAGCAAAGTGCTGGGTGATGAGTTTTTTGTCGGCGCCGCGGCGGTCGTAGAGCTTGAGAATATGAATGCCGGCATCGCTGCGTATGGGCTGGGAAACCTGCCCCGGCTCCAGCTCGTTGACAATGGGAATAAACACCTCGGGAAGCTGGGCGGTGCGCCGCCAGCCAATGTCACCGCCCTGCAGTGCGGTCTGATCGCCGGAGTAGGTAATCGCCATCTGGCGGAAATCGGCGCCGCCGTCAAGCTGTTCGAGAATGGTGCTTGCCTTGGCGTTGACGCTGCCAATTTCTTCCGGGCTGGCGGCTGCGGACAGGGGCAGGAGAATATGGCCCAGCTCCACTTCCGGCGAGTTCCACACCTGGCCTTCTTTTGAGGTCAGGAGATTGTCGATTTCCTGTTCGGTGATGACGATACGGCGATTGACCTGGGACTCCTGTACCTGGGACAGCATCATCTCCATCATCATCTGCTCTTTGATGACGTGGATCGGCAGGCCATTTTTGCGCGCCTCCTCAACAAATTGTTCCGCAGAAAGCCCCTGCTGCTGGGCGATTCTGGCGACGGCCTGGTTGAGCTCGGCATCCGAAATTTTGAGACCCGCCCGCAATGCCATGGCAATCTGGATGCGCTCGAGAATAAGCCGGTCGAGAACCTGGGGCACCAGGGCTTCCCGGGGCGGTGGTTCGGTGCCGGACTGTTGAATGCGGGCGTAAATGGTGTCGACGCGCTCATTGAGTTCGCTGGTCATGACCACATCGTTATCGACAACGGCGGCGACGCTGTCGAGGAGGCGAATTTCCGCCTGGATGGAAAGGGAGCCGAGCACGCCGGTGAGGATGGCGCAGGAAAAAAGAAAAGTCTGTTTGACGCGGTTAATACACATGAATTAATTTTCCGGTGGTTGATAGCCGTAAATACCCTCGCGGAGGATATTGTCGACGCGTTTGCTTAGGCCTGCCAGGCCGCGGAATTGTATTTGTAAGAAAACCCCGTTGTTATGTTCCAGGTTTTCAGAACCGATAATGAAATTATCATCCCGATCGACCCAGCGTCTGGCAACAATACTGGTGCGCCAGCAACAACTGCTGTATTCGAGTCCGGCAAAGATCTCAAGTTCCTGGTTGGTACGCAAATCCTGATTGTAGCGCCCCAGTATAGTCCAGTTGCCGGCGATGGGCAGGGCAAAAGACAGAGCGGCCTGGTCAATGTCGGCGCGAACAAACTGGCCGCCGGAGAGCACATTGTCCCTGCGGGTATAGCGATAACTGAGGTTGAAAACCGTATTTTCCCGGTTGTTATAACCCAAACTGAGGTTGCCCTTGTTGATGGTGCCGCCATCGTTTGTGGTCAGAAGATCTGTTTGAAAGCGCCAGTGGTCGGCAAAATTGCCGGCAAATTCCACGGCGATATCGGAATTTTGCTGCGTTAGTTCTGTGCTCGCTTCCGGTGTCAGGGTGACGCGGCGGTCTTCCAGGTAGTAGACCTGGCCGAGGCTGAAGCGCAGCTTCTCCTGCCCGCTGTAGCTGTCGATCAGTCTGGAGGTGATGCCAAAGGTGGCCTGTTCGGTATCGCCAATGCGGTCGCCGCCGGAGAAGCGGTCGTCGCGGAACAGTTGGTAGTAGCCAAAGGTCAATTCGGACGTGTCGAAATTGGGAATCGCAGACTGATCCTCGTAGGAGGACTTGAGATAGTAAATGCGCGGTTCGATGGTTTGAATATGGCCGCTGACCCAGTTGGTTTCCCGCTCGAAGAACAGGCCGGCATCAATGGAACCCACAGGAACCACAACGTCTGGCGATGTCTGGGTCTGGTTGATCAGGGGGTCATCGAGATTGTAAGTGAGGTACTTGGTGGCAAGCCTGGGTTTGAAAAATCCCCACAACCACTCTTTATCCCAAGTGATGGAATAGTCGCCGCGAAACCGGGTGCCGGTGATGGTGGTGTTTTGATTGTCGGTGCTGTAAGGGGTTCCCGAGCCCACCACATCGTCTTCGCTGTGGTCAAAAACGATGGCGTTTTGCTTCATCCCTACAATAAAGTCGGAATCGCCAAATCGGTACTGGCCGTTGGCGTCTATTCTGGGGAGCTGCTGATACTGTTCGAGGCCGTCGAGAATCAGGGTTTCAAACTTCTGGGTTTGAATCGCCAGATCCCAGTGGTCGGTGACGTAGCCGGCCTTTATCTGCTGGTTAAGATGGCTGGCGCTGCTGATTTCCAGTGTGGCGCTGTCGATGTCGCGAAAATAATCGATATCGCTGATATCGGTGTAGTCGATAAAGGTGTTCCAGCGTGTGCCCATGCCGCCCTGGTGATCAAGACCCACGGACCAGCGATCCTGTCCCAGATACTGAACTTCATTGTTTGATCCGCCCTTGTCGTCCCACAGATAGCCGCCAGACAGGGTGGTTTCCGTGGATCGCGACAGATGGCGGAATTCCAGTTCTGCCATGGAACCCCGCTCCTGGATGATGCGCGGCGTCAAGGTGGCGTCGTATTGGGGCGCCAGATTCAGATAAATAGGCTGGGCGTAGTCGAGACCGTTGTCATTGCCGGTGAGAATGCTGGGAAAGAGCAGGCCGGTGGCTCTGTTGTTGGAAATCGGGAAGCGCAGCCAGGGCATATAAAGCACTGGCACATTGCGAACGTTGAGGCGCATATTGCGGGCGGTGGCGACAGATTTTGAGGTATTGATGTCCACGGAGGAGGCTCGCAGCGTCCAGGCTTCGCTGCCGGGTTCGCAGGAGGTATAAAGAGCGTCGTCAATATGAATTTTGTTTTCGGAGGGGCGGCTGATTGCGCTGGCCTCGCCGCGGACATTGGACTCGTGGAGAACAAAGACCACATTGGCAGCGGTCATTTCACCGCTATCCATATTCACTTTGGCGCTGTCGCCGGTCACCAGAACCCCCGGCTCCCTGTAGGTGATATTGCCCTCCAGTTCAACGGCTCTCTGCTCTCTGTCAACGCTGGCGCTGTTGCTGCGCACCTGGCGATAACCCTGGGAAACCTGGACATCCCCCTGAAGCTTGGCGATGTTGCCCTGGGCTTCTGTGGTGTCGGCGCTAACCCGAAGGGGGGCTTCGCCAGGGTCGAGATTGCCATCCTCGTACTCCCGTGGCGGATCAATATAGGCGCCACAGCAGTTGGGGCGAACTTTTTGCTTTTCCTCTTCGCTCAGTTGTTCAATGGGAACCCAGTCGAGATTGCTGGTAATGGGGACGCGGGGTTCTTCCGGGGTTGAGGGTCGGCTCAGGGGCTGGCGTTTGGGGCGGGCGTACTGGTAGCCCTCGGTTTCCTTTTGTTCACACAGCCACTGCCCTGAAGCATCGGCGCCACAAAGCCATTCACTGTTGGCCTCCTGGGCCAAAATCTGGCCTGAAAGGCCAACGCCAAGGGAAAGAAATAAAGATTGTTTCAGGGCAAGATAAAGCGGCTTACGTTTGCCGACAAAGTAAAAAACCATTGATTTTTGTGCTCGTGTAAACCGGTGTTTTGTTGTGACTGGGGATTCTACCCCAAGTTGGCCTTTGTGGGTGAGTGGCTGCTCCAATGCGGGGTTATTTGGGCTAGAATGCCTTTTTTATTCTTTGAGGTGGGCGATGGGAACGATGGCGGGATTGCGCGCTTGGGTCGAGCAGTATCTGCCCGCCGCCGTTGCGGTGGGGTGCCCTCTGGAGCTTGAGGCGATTACCGGAGATGCGGGATTTAGGCAGTATTTTCGCACTAACACCAGGCCGTCGCTTATTGCGGTATACGCTCCGCCCAGCCATGAGAATGTTCCCGCCTTTGTCAGCAAGGATGTCGCCATGAAGGCCGCTGCTGTGGCGGTGCCGACCATCTATGCCGTGGACTTTACCCAGGGCTATATGCTTCAGGAAGATTTCGGTGACGAGCTGTTATTGGCGCAGCTCAATGAAACCTCCGTGGCTCGGCTGTACGGCGATGCCGAGCGGATGCTTTTGCGAATCCAGGGGGTGAGCCCGAATATCTCTGTGTTCCCGCCCTATGATCGCCCCCTGCTGCGCCAGGAAATGGAGCTGTTCCCGCAATGGTTTGTGGAGCAGCTTCTGGGACTGTCGTTGACGGCGGCGGATCTCGCCATTATCAGCGCCACATTTACCCTGCTTGAAGATGTCGCCCTTGAGCAACCCCAGGTGGTGGTGCATCGGGATTATCATTCGCGCAACCTGCTGGTCACAGCTTCCGATGATGCCATCGGGGTGATCGATTTTCAGGATGCCGTCATCGGTGCTTTCACCTATGATCTGGTATCCCTGCTGAAGGACTGCTATATTCATTGGCCAACGGCGCTGGTCGAAGATCGCGCCCTGGCTTTTTTAACTGAACGCGCCCGGGAGTTGGGTGTGTCGCAACCGGAGCCATCTCGACTAATCCGCTGGTTTGACCTGATGGGATTGCAGCGTCATATCAAGGTGCTGGGGATTTTTGCTCGCCTCTATCTGCGCGACGGCAAAGCCCGCTACCTCGACGATCTGCCGCTGGTGTTGCGTTACACCCTGGAAGTAGTTCGGAGCTATCCCGAACTGGCTAACTTTAATCAATGGTTTGCAGCGCGCCTGCTGCCCCTATTGCCGACGCAATCCTGGTATCGGGAGTCGCAGTTGGCTGGAGATTAGTCCTATGAAAGCAATGATCCTTGCGGCAGGTTTCGGCGAGCGCCTGCGCCCTCTCACCGAAACCACCCCGAAGCCGCTGCTTCAGGTGGGCGGTAAACCCCTCATTCAGTACCATATTGAAAATCTGGTGCAGGCGGGCATTCGAGAAATTGTTATCAATACTTCCTGGCTGGGAGAAAAAATTGAAGCCTATCTGGGCGACGGCTCCCGGTTTGGCGTCGAAATATTCTGGTCCCGGGAAAATGAACCCCTTGAGACCGGCGGCGGCATTCGCAAGGCACTGCCCTATCTGGGTTGCGACCCTTTTGTGCTGGTTAACGGCGATGTCTGGTCGGAGTACCCCCTGGAAAATCTGGTGGCCAAACCCCTGTCTGAAGATACGGATGCCCATCTGGTGTTGGTGCCAAACCCCCCATTTAAAATGATGGGAGATTTCAGTCTTTGCGAAAACGGTCTGGTGCGCTATCCCCTGGAAGGGGAAAAAACCTATACGTTCAGTGGCATCAGTCTGCTGCGCCCGGAAATCTTTGCGCTCTACCCGTCGGCCTCCGAAAAATTCCCTTTGCGAAACGTCCTCGAAAGCAGCATTCGCGCACTTTGTATATCAGGGGAAGTCTTTGAAGGGCAGTGGTGGGATGTGGGCACCCTGGAGCGTCTCGATATGCTCAACAGCCTGTTGGCGGGTAAGCCCCTGGATGTATCAAAAAAGCCCCGCCTTCGGCCACAAATTGCCTGATAAATTTTTGCGTCTTTAATACAATAGCCGCCTGACAGCATTCAACCCCGGTCATTGCCAATGATCGGGATTTTCCAGCGCCTGAAGTGAGGGTTTATGTTCAATATTTTGGAAGCACTGCCACCGGATCCCATTCTGGGTCTTACCACTGAGTACAAGGCAGATCCCCGCAATATCAAAATTGACCTCGGTGTCGGGGTTTACAAGGATGAAGTCGGCCACACGCCGGTAATGGCGGCGATAAAAGCGGCGGAGAAAGCCCTGTTTGATGCTGAGGATAGCAAGAGCTATATCGCCCAGGTGGGCGTCGAAGCATTCAATGCCGGCATACTGGGCCTGGTGCTTGGCAGTGATCACGCTGCTCTGCGCGAAAAACGTGCCACTGCTGTGATGACCCCAGGTGGTACTGGCGCTTTGCGTCTTGGTGGTGAGCTTATTGTAAGAATGAATCCAAAGGCGACCATTTGGGTGGGTGATCCCACCTGGGCAAACCATATTCCTGTACTCCAGGGTGCGGGTTTGAAGCTGGTGACCTACCCCTACTACGACAAGGCCACTTCGTCCATTCGTTTTGACGAGATGCTTGCCGCTCTTGAAAAGGCTGAAAGTGGAGATGCGGTCTTGCTTCATGGTTGCTGCCATAACCCCTGCGGCGCTGATCTTTCCCAGGAGCAATGGCAGGCGCTGGCGCATTTGATGTTGCGCAAAGAGCTGCTGCCTTTTGTCGATCTCGCCTATCAGGGCTTTGGCGAAGGTCTTGACGAGGACGCCTACGGTATTCGGCTGCTGGCTGAACAGTTACCGGATGTGTTGGTGGCCAGTTCCTGTTCGAAAAATTTTGGCCTCTATCGAGAGCGCACCGGCTCCGTTATCTGTATCGCCCAAAGCCCGGAAAAAGCGGCGGCAGGGCAGTCCCATGTCGCCCACATTGCCCGCGCCATTTATTCAATGCCGCCCGCCCACGGCGGTTTTCTCGCCGGTATGGTGCTCAGTGATGCACAGTTGCGCGCGGATTGGGTTGCAGAGCTTGCCACCATGCGCAATCGCATGAATGATCTGCGCTCGTTATTTGTGCGCAAAATGGCGGAAAAGGATTCGCCAGTGGATTTTGGCTTCATTGAAAAACAATTTGGCATGTTTTCATTTCTGGGCATAAGCCCTGAGCAAATCAAGCGCCTCAAGGAGGAATTTGCCATCTACATCGTCGGCTCGAGCCGCATCAATGTTGCCGGTATCAGCGAGTCCGGTATTGACTATCTCACCGACTCCCTGGTCAAGGTGCTGAAAAGCTAGGCGGCTTTACAAGGGTACCAATCTGTAGGCCAGGGGGCGTTAGCGCCCCCTGTCTATTTGTGGGCAGCTCTTTTGCGGGTGGCGGCATCTTTTTTCGGTGGCGATTTGGGTTTTGCCGGCTTTTGCGCGGCGGTTCTGGTCGATGGCGCAGTTTTTTGCGGCGGTTTTTTGCCGCTGGAAGTCTTGCGTCCCGGTGGTTGCGACGGCTTTGCGGCGCCAGCACTGAGTTCGGCCTTCATGCGCGCCAATTCTCTGCTCTGGGTTTCCAGCGGCTCGATAAAATCCATGGCCAGGGCTACGGCATTGTCGGCAAAGCCAATGAGGCGGTCGAAATTTTCGTTGCTGAGATTGCGAATACCGTCTTTTGATCTGTAGATATTGATAAATTTCAGTTCTCGCTCCAGGGTAATCACAAGTCTTTCGATGCCGGTAAAGCGGAGCAGCTGCCATAGCCAGGGCGCATATTCCTTGCTGAAATCCATCATAAACGTCAGCGGATCATTGCGGGAGTAGAAGGAGGCGAGGCGAAAAAGAATGTCCAGGGTGACGGGGGAGCGCCCCTCTTCGATGGCGCGCAGCATGTCCAGATTATCGATATCCACGGCTTTCGCCAGGTCTTCCAGGGTCAGTCCTGCGACCTGGCGCATGTCTTTGAGGTAGCGCCCGGCCTTGCCCGCCTGCTCCATATATTCCGGCGCCCGCAGGAGTTTTTCCAGCAGGTTGCCGGATTGCTCTGCCGCGCGCGCGAAAGTCTGGGAGGCGATCCCCGGCCAGTGTTTGAAGAGACTGTCAAAGGTTCTGGAACCACTGCCGCTCCGGTGCCCGGACGTGTTTTTTGCGTCACTGTCTTTTGCCATGGCTCGCCTCCTGTAAAATAGTTTCCAATCAGAATGTACTCGCTTAACGGACATTATGCCATTGGCGTTACATTTCCTGCTGTATTCCCATAAATTGACGTTCGAGGGTGTTTGATGATGCAAATTATTGACTGGGACAATGTGCTGGCGGCGATCTGGCGACCCAAATCGGCGCGGCTGCGGCCGGTGCGCCGCCTGGATACCATCGACCTCGACAGCCTTCTGGGTATCGATGCCCAGAAGCACGCCCTGGTGGCCAATACTCGACTGTTTCTCGCGGGAAAGCCTGCCAATAATGCCCTGCTGTGGGGAAGCCGCGGTACAGGGAAGTCCTCGCTGATCAAGGCCTTGTTGAATCGCTTTGGCGATTCGGGGCTGAGGATTATTGAAATTGACAAGGATGATCTTGTCGATCTCCCGGAAATTGTTGATGGCATTCGCGATCTGCCCCAGAAGTTTATTGTTTTTTGCGATGATTTATCCTTTGAAGAAGGGGAGAGCAGCTATAAACACCTGAAAAGCATTATCGAGGGCTCTATTGAGCTGCCGCCGGAAAATGTTCTGGTATATGCAACCTCAAATCGCCGCCATCTGATACCGGAAAAGCTGTCAGAAAATGCCGATGTCAAACTTGTCGACGGAGAGCTTCACTACACGGACGCCATCGAAGAAAAACTTTCCCTGGCGGATAGGTTTGGCCTCTGGTTGTCGTTTTATCCCTCCGACTTGCAGCAGTATTTTCGCCTTGTCGACGCGCTCTTTCCCGATTACCCGGACAGGGAAGAGTTGCACCTTCTGGCTCGTCAGTTTGCCATGACCAGGGCATCCCGCAGCGGGCGAACCGCCAGGCAGTTCTATCTCAGTATGCAGCAGGGGCAAGATTCGGATTAGCGCGGGGAGATTTGATCAAACAGGTAGAGCGCCAGAGCCGAGCGCTCACTGTCGCTGAGGTCGGTAAAATTCGGCATTTCCCGGTGCTTGTCGCTGCCCTGAATCCAGGTAACCAGTTCGTGTTCGGATCTGCGGGTCAGCAGGGTGGCGGGGATTCTCTTTAAGTAATCGCCCCTGCCGCTGCGGGGGTGGCATTGGGCGCAATTCTCTTCAAAAAGCGCCGCGCCCTGCTGAACTTTAGCGGCAATTTCGGCGCTGTCTTGACGGGGATTGCTGTCGCTGCAGCCCTGCAGCAGTGCGCTGGCGATAACCGCAATGAGGGCGCCTGCTTTTTTAAGATGAGTACCTGCTGTCATGAAATCCATAACTCCTGTTTTTAATGAGGATACGCTAATCAGTGATTCGCAGCCAGCTTGCCCCGGTGGCGAATTTGCGCCAGGCGCTGGCGAATGCGGGCAACGATAGTCTCAGTGTTGAGACCCACTTTTTCCAGCTGGGCGCCGTGGCCGCCGTGGTCGACAAAAAAGTCCGGCAGACCCAATTGCATCACCGCCACGGCAACACCGCTGTCGTTGAGGTATTCGCACACTGCGCTGCCAGCGCCGCCCATGACGGCATTTTCTTCCAGGGTGACCAGCAGGTCGTGGTTCTCCGCCAGGGTTGCCACCAGGTGGTGGTCGAGGGGTTTGACAAAACGCATGTCCGCCACCGTGGCGTCGAGGATTTCACCGCTGTCAATGGCTCTTGGCAGCAGTGTACCGAAATTGAGTATAGCTACTCTCGGCGCGGATGAAGAGGATTGGCGCTTGATAACCCCTTTGCCCAGGGGGAGCGCTGTCATCTCTTCGTGGATCACCGCGCCGACCCCGGTTCCCCTCGGGTAGCGCACAGCCGCAGGTCCCTGGTGAATATAGCCCGTATAGAGCATCTGCCGGGTTTCATTTTCATCCGCTGGTGTCATCACCACCATATTGGGAATGCAGCGCAGATAACTGATATCAAAGCTGCCGGCGTGGGTGGCGCCGTCCTCGCCGACCAGACCTGCGCGGTCGATGGCGAAAAGAACATCGAGGTTTTGCAGGGCGACATCGTGAATTAACTGATCGTAAGCCCGCTGCAAAAAAGTGGAGTAGATGGCGACCACCGGCTTTTTGCCTTCGCAGGCCAAGCCCGCCGCCAGGGTTACCGCATGCTGCTCGGCAATGGCGACATCGTAGAAACGATCACTATAATCCCGGGCAAAATTCTGCATTCCAGAACCTTCACACATGGCGGGGGTGATGCCGATGAGGCGGTCATCCCGCGCCGCCATATCGCTGAGCCAGTCGCCAAAAACCTGCTGAAACTTGGGTTTGATCGCCGCGTCTGTGAGTCGGGGAGCAGAGCTGTCAGTGATTCTGGCTTCGGCTTTGGGCTCAATTTTGGTGAACGCATGGTAGCCGATGGGGTCCTCTTCAGCGGGCAGATAGCCCTGGCCTTTGCGGGTCATTACATGGAGGAGGATGGGTCCCGGTAAATCTTTGAGGTTGTTGAGGGTTTGAATCAGTAGCGGCAGGTCGTGGCCGTCGATAGGGCCTATATAGTTAAAACCGAGCTCTTCAAAGACGATGCCGGGAGCGACCATGGCCTTGAGGTGCTCCTCGGTTTTGCGGACAAAATTGGCCGCAGAAGGAATGGCCTTGAGGGCTTTTTTGCCCCCTTCACGGATGTTGTTGTAAAAACGGCTCGCCCAGATTTTTGAAAAATAGGTGGCGAGGCCGCCGACATTGCGGGAAATCGACATGTTGTTGTCGTTTAGGATTACCAGCATGTTGGCGTCCGTATGGGCGGCGTGGTTGAGGGCTTCAAAGGCCATGCCTGCAGTCATGGCGCCATCGCCGATAATGGCGACCACCCTGCGATGGAGATTATCCAGGCGCGCCGCTAGCGCCATACCCAGGGCAGCGCTGATGGAGGTGCTGGAATGGCCGACACCAAAGGTGTCGTATTTGCTTTCACTGCGCTTTGGAAAGCCCGAAATTCCCCCTTCCGTGCGAATGCCGACAAGGGCGTCGCGCCGGCCGGTGAGAATTTTGTGGGGATAGGTTTGGTGCCCCACATCCCATACCAGTCGATCTGTGGGAGTGTTGAAAATGAAGTGCAGGGCAATAGTGAGTTCAACCACGCCGAGTCCGGCGCCAAAGTGGCCGCCGGAGCAGCCCACGGCGTAGAGCAGGAAGGCACGGAGTTCGTCCGCCAGCTCCACAAGTTGACCCTCTTCCAGTTGGCGCAATTCTGCGGGCGAGTCAATGCGGTCAAGCAGCGGGGTGACTGGCCGGGTGAGAGGAATTTCTGTAAATTTTCTAGGCATGTTATAGCTGATTATGCATTCCCGGCGATTTTACACGAAAAACCCCGGGAGTCTGCCGGACTTGGGCGTTCGCGGCGCGCTGAAGTCGGCTTTGAGCCATTTTTTTATCCTGTTTTGATCACGGCGGCGGCACCATGTGCCAAAAAACCGCGCAACATCGCCAGTGCCGGATTTGCGCATTGGTGCGGCGCCGGGTTTCGATGACCTTCAAGGTTGTGCCATTTTTCTGGGGTTCTGTTGTTGCGACTGGCACTGCTCAATGATTGCGGGCGACGATAAAATCGGCAATGGCTTTCAGGTGCCGACCTTTGTCGGCAAATATTTTCAGAGCCTGATTGGCGCTGGTGTGGAGTTCGGCCAGTTTGGCTTTGGCGCCCTCAAGGCCAAGCAGCGATGTGTAGGTGGGTTTGTTCAGGGCTTTGTCCGCCCCCTGGCGTTTTCCCAGTGTCTGGGTAGAGCTTTCCTCGTCGAGAATGTCGTCCTTGACCTGGAAGGCGAGGCCGATAGCCAGGCTATAGGCCTCGAGAGCCGACAATTGCTCCTGGTTTGCCCGCTGGCTGGCAATGGCGCCCATCAAAATACTGGCTCTGATCAGGGCGCCGGTTTTATGGTTGTGCATGGTTTCCAGCTGTTCCAGGGTTTGTCGGGTATTGACGGCGTACAAATCCAGGGACTGTCCCAACACCATGGCGCCGCTGGCGCGGCTTAACAGGCGCAGCAGTTGCAGTTGAGTGTCGGCATTTTGAAATGATTCGCTGAGCACTTCAAACGCCAGGGTTTGCAGGGCATCGCCGGCGAGTATGGCGGTGGCTTCATCAAAGGCGATATGGCAGGTGGGTTTGCCCCGGCGAAGGTCATCGTCATCCATGGCCGGCAGGTCGTCGTGGATCAGCGAATAGGCGTGAATCAGCTCAACAGCCATCGCCGCGCGATGAACCTGGTCGTTGACGGGGGCAAAAACTTCGGCAGCGGCATAGCAAAGGCTGGGGCGAATGCGCTTGCCGCCGTTGAACAGGCTGTAATTCATGGCTTGGCTGAGGCGGTTGTCCTCCTGCTTCGCCAGGCGTGCCTTCAGTCGGTTATCCACTGCCCTGCGGCAGTCGTGGAGAAAAGCGTCGATGTCAACAGTCATTAACTTTCTTCTGGTTGGTCAAAGGCGTTGGCGCTGATAACGCCCTGGCTGTTCTGGGACAACAGGCTGATTTTTTGTTCCGCCTCTTTGAGGGCGTCCTGGCATTCCCGGGTGATGCGCACGCCTTTCTCAAAGGCTTTCAGGGAATCTTCAAGGCTGAGGGTTCCGGATTCGAGAGCTTCCACCAGGCTTTCCAGTTCGTCGATGCTTTGTTCAAAGTTGATTGTTTTTTTTCGAACAGCCACAGGTAACTCCTTTGATTGATGCAATGACGGCAGAGGGATTGGCCGGCAAGGGTTCTTTGTAGGATATGTCCTACAGCAAAACAGGATTTCTCCTTATGGCGGCAGGTGCTCGCCACGGGTATATTTAATCACGCAAGGATGCATTGCGGAAGGATCCGTTTACCAGGGAACGATAAGGATATCCGCTTCACGGAAGTGCGGTGTTTGTGCATCAGGAAGGATGCAATTTCTATACTGCTTTTTAACGCTCCAGTGCTTCGGCGTTGGAGCGTTTCTTTTTGCCTCATTTTTTGTGGTTGTGTGATCCCTGTTTTCCTACTCCAGGGTGGTTGACAGTATCTTTTCCAGGGTTAAGATAGCCTAAAGCCACGCGAGGACGCTGTCTGCAATAAGTCACGTTTGCTGCGAATGTGCCATCGCCTACGGATGGCCGAACCTCCCAAAATCCAGACGCCAGTGCTGGAGAGTCTGTTTCCCGCTGCAGTTTTCCTTCCCCTTCTCTTGCGATTGTGTCTTTGGCCTCGGCTTGCGCCCTGCGCCTTGGTTTTTTGGGAGTGTGAACCATGTCATTAAAAATACTGCGTCTCAATCTCGCCGGGCAGCCCATTGAATGGCTCGACTGGCAAGCGGCGGTTTGTCTGTATGCTCGAGAATTGGTGGCCTGGAGTTTGGGGGACGTCATTCATAAAGTCAGGGGCGGCCATTCGCGAGTGACGGGCAAGCGTTCACAGATTGAGCTGCCCAGTATTATTGCCTGTGGGGGTGAACGCCTGGCGCGGCCGCGCCTGTCATTTCCGCTGCGCAACGACGCGCTCTTTGCCCGGGACGGCTATATCTGCATGTACTGTGCGGAGCCTTTTCGCCAGGCTCAGCTCACCAGGGATCACATTATTCCCCTGTCGCGCAAAGGTGAAGATCGCTGGGAAAATGTGGTTACCGCCTGCCGTCGCTGCAATCAGTACAAGGCCAACCACCTCCTTGAGGAGATCGGTCTCGAGCTGGTGGCTCTGCCCTACAGGCCCAACAATGCGGAGTACCTCGCCATCATCAACTCAAGGCGGATTCGCGGTGACCAGATGGATTTTCTTCGCAACCAATTCTCTGCCAACAGCCGCCACTTGAGTCTTGGCGGCGGCGCTCAGTAACCAGAGCGCTGTAGAGCGGTTGGCGCATCCTGACGCTAACGAAGGGACTGAATAAAAGCGGCAGCGATTAACAGTGGACAAAAAAAGCGCATATAGGGTGGCCAGATTTTCCAGAAATAACTGTGCTCAATGTCTGGGTTGCCGTGGCGCAGTTCTTCGAGAAGTTTATTGCGGCTAATGACCCAGCCGGCGAACAGGCAGAGCACGATCCCCAGCAGAGGTTCGCTGTATTCTGTGGTTGCGGTGACAACCAGGGCGAAGAGGGGGTCAAACCAGATCACCAGTGCCACCGTGAGCATAAAAATTACACCGCCAGCCAGCCAGGATGCGCTGCGGCGCTCAAGGACGGTGCTCTCGACAAGGAGCGAGGTGGGGACCTCCAGCATGGATATCGAGGATGTCAGGGCGGCAATGGTCAGCAGGGCAAAAAATGCCAGGGCAAAAATAATTCCCGCCGTGCCCATGGTGTCGAACAGCGTGGGCAGCACCTGCAAAATCAAGGTGGGGCCGGCAATCAGCTCGCCGTTTTGGTAAATTTCTACCCCTCCCTGCTGGGCTACAAAGAGGGCTGGCAGAATCAACAGGCCGGCGAGAAAGGCAACGCCCATATCGATCAGGGTGACCGCCGCCCCCAGGGTGGGCAGGTTTTCTTCACGGGGAATATAGGAGCCGTAGATGAGCATGGTGCCAACGCCGAGGGACAGGGAGAAAAAAGCCTGGCCGAGGGCGCTGATGATCAGTTCGCCATCAAGGACTCTGGAAATGTCGGGAAGCAGATAGACCTTTAACCCCAGCGCAGCGCCGGGTTGGGACATCACATAGGTGATCAGGGCGAGCAGCAGCAGAAGCAGCAAGGGCATCAGCCGGGATGACCAGCGTTCAATGCCCTCTTTGACGCCCTCGCCAACTAGCGTAATGGTGAATACGGTAAAAATCAGGGCGCAGCCCATATCGCGAGCCAGGCTTTGGCGGTCAAGCCAGTCTGCGAGACCATCGGCTCCTGCCAGGGTTGCGCCCTGGGCGGCAAGCTGGGCGACCATCCAGCCCGCCACCAGGGAATAAAAACCGAGAATGGCGCTGGCGGTGAAAACGCCGACAAGCCCTGCAGCGACCCCTAGGTTGCGGCCGATTTTGCCAGAGGGAAGCCCGCCAAGGGCGCTGACAATGTTGGCGCGACAGTGGCGGCCAATGATGAGTTCAGCCATTAACGCCGGGTAGGCAAGACAGAAAGCGAGAATCAGATAAACCAGTAGGAAAGCGGCGCCGCCATTTTCTGCGGTGTTGGTGGGGAAGCCCCAAATATTGCCGAGCCCCACTGCGGAGCCTGTGGCCGCGAGGATAAACCCGAGCCGCGATGAAAATTCACCCCGTGCCTGCCCTTTCACACGCTCCCCTTGGGATAGCCCGTTTGCGGCGAATCATGACAAATTCCGCCAGGATTCGCCAGCGGATAGGTGCGGGTGCTCAGGTGACTACATAGACATGCCTGTGGATGTTTTTGAGAATCTGACCAATTTTGCGCCCGCGCAGTGCCGCCTTGATGCCGGTGCGGCGGGTTGCGCCAATAATCACCAGCTCAGGGTTGAGTTCCTTGCAGATTTCTGCAAGCGCCTCGTCAGGTTGACCGGCTTTGAGGTGAATGTGATCGTTGGCAAGACCGGTGGCAGCGACGATTTTGGCGCGATCCGGATAGGTGGAGGAATCTCCGTAGGCGTTGATGATGTGAAGCTCGGCGCCGTGCATTTCAGCGGTGAGCTTGCCCGCTTTGAGAATGCGCTTGTTGAGGCCTTCGAGCTTGCTGTCCTGAACGTCCATGGAAACCACAATGGTTTTGGCGATGTCTTCCCGGGCATTGCTCTGAATAATTCCCACGGGAACAGGGCAGTGCCTGATCAGGTGCCAGTATTCGTCGCTGAGGGATTTGCTGGCGGTTTCGCCGGGATGTGCCACCAGAACCGTGGTGGCGTCAACCGCTTCGGCGTTGGCAATGATGCTGTCGGCCCAGTCCTGGCTCCAGGAAATTCGTATTCTTGTCGCCAGGCCGAGATCCCGCAGAGGTTCCGCCAGCTTGTGGAGAAAATGTTCGTCGCGAAAGAGCGCGGGGTTGCTTGCGTGGGTGTCTGTATTGCTGTGGTCAATAGCAAACAGTAGGGTTATCTCCGGCTGGTAGTGGGGAAGGCCGGCATTCATTTGTTGCAGTACTCTATCAATTGTCGGGTGTTTGTCGCTGGTAGGGTCGACAACAACCAGCAGCCTTGCTTCAAGAGCCATCTTTGTTACTCCGGTGAATGGGGAATGGGTTTGTTCAACCGTTGAAAGTATAGCCAGGCGCTGATTTCGTCAAGTTGATCTGAAATAAACAAGCCGTGATTAAGGTTTGATGTTGGTGCGTATCCACGCAAAAACATCCGCATACCAGGGGGGAAGGAGAGGAGCGAGAGCTGCAAGGCTTTGTTTGCCCCTGGCAGCGCTGCCAATGCAGAGATTGATATGACCCACTTTTCTGCCCGGGCGAACGTCTTTGCCGTACCACCAGAGTTCTGCCTGCGGAATTTCGAGCCAGCGGTCATCCCGCTCACAGCCGAGCAGGTTCACCATCAGGGTCAAACCTTTGGTGGTGGGCGCCAGAATGGGCAAGCCGCAAACGGCGCGCAGATGGCTTTCAAACTGGCTGATGCTGCAGCCCGCCTGGGTCCAGTGACCGCTGTTATGAACCCTGGGCGCCAGTTCGTTGACCAGCAATGTGTCGCCGACGCGAAAACACTCCATGGCCATGACACCCACATAGTTGAGGTCATGGAGAATCGCTGAGAGCATGGTTTCGGCCTGGTTCTGGAGATGAGCAAGGCGGTCAAGGGGGGCGATGGAGGCGGTGAGAGTGCCGTTGACATGGAGGTTCAGCACCAGGGGATAAAAGGCGGTATTGCCTTTGGCGTCGCGAACGCCGATGACAGACACCTCTTCATCAAAGGGAATTGCGCGCTCGGCAATGGCGGCATTGCGCCACTGGGGGGGGATTTGGCTGTTGTCCGACTGTCGGAGCCAGTGTTGGCCTTTGCCGTCGTATCCGCCGCGGCACTGTTTCAACAGCACCCGCTCGCCAAGTTTGGCGTGGAGATCTGCTTCGCCGATATGGCTGTCGACCTGCTGCCAGGGTGCTGTTGCCAGGTTGAGTTTGTCGAGGAGCTGCTTTTGCGACAGACGGTCTGCCAAAAGACCAAACACCGAGCGATTGACCAGATTGTTATGGCTGGCCAGAGCCTGGGTTGCGGGGGTCTCTGGCCAGTGCTCGATTTCGGGGGTAACCAGGTCGTCACTGTCAGTCAGGGGGATTTCTGTACTGTCCAGAGCCACCGGGCGAACCTCAATGTTGAGGGGCATGCCCGCGTGTTTGAGCATAGCGCCCAGCTGGCCGGCGCCGAGAATCCACACTGTTGTCATTGATCAACCCTTGGATCCGGACTGTCGAGAACGTCATCCCGCTGCTTGTTGCGGAAATTGTCGATTCGGGTCGCCAGGTCGGCGTCCTGAATGGCGAGAATCTGGCAAGCCAGGAGGCCGGCATTGAACGCGCCCGCAGTGCCTATGGCCAGAGTGCCAACGGCAACGCCCTTGGGCATCTGCACGATGGACAGCAGACTGTCGAGGCCGTTCAGGGCTTTACTCTGTACGGGAACGCCGAGCACCGGCAGGCGGGTCTTGGCGGCTACCATGCCCGGCAGATGGGCGGCGCCGCCAGCACCGGCAATAATGACTTCAAAGCCATTGTCAGCAGCGCTACTGGCAAAACTCATCAATTTGTCCGGGGTGCGGTGGGCAGAAACCACATCCACCTGATAGGGCACAGCCAACAGATCGAGAATTTCCGAGGCCGCTTTCATGGTGGGCCAGTCGCTGCGCGAGCCCATGATGATGGCCACCTTTGCTTGCATGTGCTTCTCCAGTGCTTGTAAGAGTAAAAAATTACTGGTTAATCCCGGCAGATTGGCTCCGCTGGAGACAATTCCGGCGCCAAGGCCAGCAGGTTCAAATTAACAGGCGCGGGATTATATCACTATGTGTGCAATACTCTGCAAAAGGGCGGAATTCCCGGCCACAACAACATGGCCGGGCGGTGCGGCGGCCGGTGTGACGGGGGCTTCGGTGCCGTGGTTTTTGTCAACCCCCTGTTGCTAAGGGCTATAATTCAACGGCTTGAAAGCGGGTTCGACGCCAGAGGACAGTCAAGATGACATTGAATGAATTATTGAGCGAAGTGGTGGTGCGCGGCGGCTCCGATTTATTTCTATCGGTGGGTGCGCCGCCCATGATCAAGGTTGAGGGGGTGGTCAGCCCCTGCGGCGATCAGCCGTTGAGCGAAGACCTCATCGACGCCATGATTGGCTCGATTACTGATGAGCAGCAGCAGGCGCGGTTTGCCGACAGCCGGGAGCTGAACATGCCCCTTTCCCTGGGCGCGGTAGGCCGCTTTCGCATAAACCTGTTTCGTCAGCGCGGGCATGCGGCAGTGGTGGCCCGATTTATCAAGTCGAACGTGCCCTCGATTGCCGAGCTGGGGCTGCCGGCGTTGCTCAATGCGCTGATTCTCGAAGATCGCGGCCTGGTGCTTCTGGTGGGCGGAACTGGCACCGGTAAATCCACCACTTTGGCGGCCATGATCAACTATCGGGCGAGGCTGAAAACCGGTCATATCCTCACCATTGAAGATCCCATCGAATATATTTTCGAGCACCAACAGTCCCTGGTGAATCAGCGGGAGATTGGCGCAGATACGGATTCTTACGCCATCGCCCTCAAGAATGCCATGCGCGAGGCGCCGGATGTCATCATGATCGGAGAGGTTCGTGATATGGAAACCATGAAGCAGGCGATTTCCTATGCCGAAACAGGCCATCTCTGCCTTACCACCCTCCATGCCAGCAACGCAAGCCACGCCCTGGATCGCATCAAGAATTTTTTCCCGGATCCCGCCCAGAAGCAGCTGCGCAGCGACCTGTCGGCTCATCTGCGCGCCATTGTTTCCCAGCGCCTGGCCATCGGCAAAGATGGCAGGCGGGTGGCTGTGGTGGAAATCATGCTCAATACACCGCTGATTCAGGAGTTGATCTATCAGGATCGCGGTGCAGAGATTCAGGATGCCATGATTCAGGCGCGTCCCCTCGGCTGCCAAACCTTTGAAGACCACCTGTTTGAACTGGTGCAGCAGGGCAGGCTCACTGTGCAGGAAGCGCTCCATCACGCCGACTCGAAAACCAACCTGACACTGCGGTTTCGTCTCGAGGGCAGCGGCGGTGAAAAACCGTCCAGAGTAGCCCGTGAGGTCAGATACTGTGCCAATACCGCTTTCAAGGATATTGCCACCTATAAAATCAAGCCGGAAAAACTGGCGGCCGAGGGCGACAGCCGCCACGTCCTCATCGAAAAAGGTATTCGCCTCACCATGGCCGCCAAAGGTCTCCACGAGAGCGAGGCTCGCCCGGATATCGAGATTCGCTATCAACTTTGCAACAGTCGTCGCGATCTTTTAAGCGGCGGTATCGAGGCTGCGGTCAAAGCCCATACCGCCACCATGACCGACAGCGATATGGTTGGCGCTGTCGAGATCAGGGTTGTCGACATGGCAACCACCAAACCGGTGTGGGTTGCGGTGGCGTCCAGTAAACTGCTTCGAGAGCTTGGCGACGACGCCTTGAGCGACAATTTTCTCGACCTGTTCAGCGAATTTCCACCCCTGCAGCTCTGAGGGGTAAGTAAAGAAATTGGCGAAAGCGACGCCAGTGTCAGGCTATTGACCTGGTCAGGCTCTATAATGACGCCAAACGCCACAGAGATTTCCCTTGCTAAGTTACAGACATTCCTTCCATGCGGGCAGTTTTGCCGACGTGCTCAAGCATGTTGTCCTCACCGAGATACTGGCCTATCTCTGTCAAAAGGATAAACCTTTTGAGTACATAGATACCCACGCCGGCGCCGGCAGTTACAGCCTTTCCAGCGAGCACGCCCGCAAAACCGGCGAATACCTGGGGGGCATTGCCCGCCTGCGGGGAAAAGACTGGCAGGAGCTGGCGGCCTATTTTTCTGTTGTCGACAGCTATAACCCTTTGGGGGCGCTGCGGGACTATCCCGGCTCCCCCGGATTTGCCCTTCACTACCTGCGCCCCCAGGATCGCGCCTGGTTGTTTGAACTTCACAGCAAGGACTACGCTGCACTGTGCAAATTCATTGCGGATGCTGGCAAAGGGCACGGGGTCGAGCACAGGTGCAAAAAAGTCACCGTCAGCAACGCTGACGGCCTCGCCGGGCTACAGGCGCTGATGCCGCCCCAGGCGCGCCGCGGTCTGGTTTTGATAGATCCCTCCTATGAAGTGAAAGGCGACTACCAGCAGGTGGTCAATGGGGTCATTGCCGCCCATCGCAAATTTGCCACCGGCATTTTTGCGATTTGGTATCCGGTAATTAACCGCACTCAGGTAAACTGGTTTGAACGCAAATTTGTCGCCGCTGGCATTGCCAATATTCAGGTTTTCGAACTGGGGGTGGCGGCGGATAATGACGATTTGGGCATGACTTCATCCTGTATGCTGGTGATAAACCCGCCGTGGCGCCTCAAAGAAAAATGCCAAAGTCAGCTGCCGCGACTGGTGAAAGCCCTGGATACCAATGGCGAAGGCTTTTGCCGTATTGAAACCCTGAGCCCCGAATAGCGCCCGCGCGCCAAAAATAATCTTTTCCTATTGGCAGTACTGGGCAGCGAACAGCTATAGTTGCCAGTACGGATTTTAACCTGACGACCATAGAGCGCCGCTTATGAAACCCTTGTCCGATAGTATTGAAGAAAATATTGACCGTTTTATCGCTGATGCCATCGCCACCGGCCTAGTGTGGGGGCTGGAAGGCGACGACGGCTGGGCGGTATGCCCGTCGGAACGC
>Ga0265293_10002394_pt1 | contig 37875 bp, 33 predicted proteins | sample Munlanlewell138R_FD_192505 | JGI IMG/M metagenome (GOLD analysis project Ga0265293, IMG submission 192505) | Leachate microbial communities from a municipal landfill in Southern Ontario, Canada - Leachate well 138R | ecosystem: Engineered > Solid waste > Landfill > Unclassified | place: Canada... | reverse complement strand
AGGCTTAGGAGAGGCATGCTTTTCCAGGAAATCCTCTTCCGGCTGGACCGCTTCTGGGCGGAGCAGGGCTGCGTTATTGCGCCCCCCGTCGACACCGAAGTGGGCGCCGGCACGTTCTTCCCAACCACGTTCCTACGCTCGCTGGGCCCAACGCCGTGGCGAGTAGCGGGCATAGCACCCAGCCGCCGCCCAGCCGACGGCCGTTACGGCGACAACCCGTACCGCTTCCAGTACTTCTACCAGTACCAGGTCATCCTGAAGCCGTCGCCGGCCGACACGCAGCAGCTGTACCTCGACTCCCTCTACGCGCTGGGCATAGACCCCAAGGCCCACGACATCCGTTTCGTGGAGGACAACTGGGAGTCGCCCACCCTGGGTGCCTGGGGCCTCGGCTGGGAGGTGTGGATGGACGGCATGGAGATCACGCAGTTCACTTACTTCCAGCAGGTCGGCGGCTTCGACTGCGACCCGGTCTCCGTGGAACTCACTTACGGCCTCGAACGCCTGTCCATGTACCTCCAGAACAAGGAGCACGCGTTCGACGTGGAGTACGCCCCGGGGGTCACGCTCGGCGACCTGCGCCGCGACTTCGAGGTGCAGCACTCCAAGTACAACTTCGAACTCTCCGACGACGGGCTGCAGCGCGAGCTGTTCGACCGCTTCGAGGTCGAGGCCAACCGCCTCCTGAGCGAAGGCCTCGTTTACCCCGGGTACGAGTTCGTGCTCAAGTGCTCGCACGCCTTCAACCTGCTGGACGCCCGCGGCGTTCTGTCGCACACGGAGCGCCAGGGTTACGTGCAGCGCGTGCGGCGCATGGCCGAGACCACCGCGCGCCGCTACCTGGAAAGCACCGGCGAGCTGGGCGCCGCCCCTAAGAACGGGGGTGAGTGACGTGCAGAGCCACGAAACCGCCGAGCGCGTCGACCTGCTCTTCGAGATAGGCACCGAAGAGCTGCCCAGTTGGTACGTGCAGGAGGGCAGCCAGGCGCTGGCTACGCTACTGACCGAGCGCTTGCGCGCCGCCGACGTGGCTGCTGCCGACGTCACCGCGTACGGCTCGCCGCGCAGGCTGGCGGTCATAGCCCGCGGCCTGCCCACCACCAGCGCGGTGCGCACCGAGGAGCTGCGGGGCCCGCCCGCGTCCGTGGCTTTCGATGAGGCCGGGGCGCCCACCCGCGCCGCGCTCGCGTTCGCCGAGAAGAACGGCGTCGGGGTGTCAGCGCTGGAGAAGCGCGACACGGACAAGGGCAGTTACCTGTACGCCCGCGTGCAGCGCGGCGGCCAGAGCACAGCCGAATTGCTCCCGGAACTCCTGGCGCAGGTCGTGAAGGACCTGCCCGCCCCCCGCAAGATGCGCTGGGGCAGCGAACCCACCCCCTTCGTGCGACCGGTGGCGTGGCTGCTGGCGTTACTGGGCACCGCGGTCCTCACCGTAGAGGCGGCGGGGGTGCGCTCAGGCGGCACCACCCGGGGCCACCGCTTCCTGGCGCCCCATGACGTTGAGGTGCCCTCGCCCGACGCTTACCTGAACGTGCTGGAGGCAGCGTGGGTCCTGGCCGACCGCGCTCGGCGCCGCCAGCTGACAGCCGAGAGCGTGGCCCGAGTGGTGCAGGAGGCGGGCCTGGAGCCGTACCACGACGCGGAGCTACTGGACGAGGTCACCGACCTGGTCGAATGGCCGTTCCCCATACTCGGAGCGTTCGAGGACGAGTACCTCGAGCTACCCGAGGAGGTGCTGGCTACTGTCATGATCACGCACCAGCGCTTCTTCCCGGCCCGCGCCCGTGAGGGGAATCTGGCCGCGCGCTTCGTGGGTATCTCCAACAACCGCGTCGACGACGAGAGCTTGGTGAGGCAGGGTTACGAACAGGTCCTGGCCGGACGCCTTTACGACGCGCGCTTCTTCTGGCGCTCCGACCTGCGTAAGAGCCTCTCGCAGCACGCCTGGGGCCTGACCGGCATAGCGTTCCAGAAGGAGCTAGGCTCCATGGCCGACAAGACGGGCCGGGTCGGCGTGGCGGCCGAGGCGCTGCTCACGGCGCTGGAAGTCACCGCCGAGGAGGCCGAGGCCGTGCGCCGCGCCCTACCGATCTTCCGGGCCGACTTAGCTACGGACATGGTCTACGAGTTCCCCGAGTTGGAAGGCGTCATGGCGCGCGCTTACGCGCTGGCGGAAGGCCAGTCGGAAGCCACCGCGGACGCTCTGCTGGGCGGTGTTAGGCCCCGCACGCACGACGACGACGTACCCGCCACCGAGGCCGGCGCCGTGCTGGCCGTGGCCGACCGGCTGGACAAGCTGGTGGGCTTCTTCGCTCTCGGGCGGCGCCCCTCCGGCTCCGCCGACCCGTTCGGCCTGCGCCGTGACGGCATGGCGGTGGCCAGGGTGGTGGCCGCGCAAGGCTGGAAGCTGCCGCTGGCCGACTTCGTGGCCGCCGCCGTGCAGCCGTACGCGGGCGGTAGCGTGCCGGTCGGTCCGGAGGTCGCGCAGGCGGTCGAGGAGTTCGTCTGGGACCGCGTGGCTGTGCTGCTCCAGGAGCGCGCTGCCGTGCCGGTGGTGCGCGCCGCCGTCCGCGGTTCGCGCAGCGTTACCGGCGCCGCCCGGCGCGTGGAGCTGCTGAACACGCTGCTCGCCTCGCCAGAGGCGGGCGACCTGATGGCGCTGTACAAGCGCGCCGCCAACCTGGCCGCCAAGGCTGAGGAGAGCGCCGAGGTCAACGAGGACCTGTTCCGCGAACCGGCCGAGGCGCCGCTCTACGCGGCGCTCGCTACCGCCCGCACCGGGGTGCAGCAACTCCTCGCCGCAGCCGAAGCGCAACTGCCCGCGTGGGACCTGCGCGACGCGCCGGCCAAGCCGCTGAGCGGGGTAGAGGCCGCCACCGCGCGGGTGGTCAGCCTGAAGGGACCGCTCGACGCTTTCCTGGACAACGTGCTGGTCATGGTCGACGACGCGCAATTGCGGCGCAACCGCCTGGCGCTCCTCAGCGAAGTGGTGGAGGTGCTGAGGCGCTTGGGCGAGCTCGAAGAGCTGGAAGGTACCGAGAAGCAGGGCTGACGATCAGCTTAAGGTGACCACAAAAGGACGAGGGGCTCCGCTTGAAGCTGGAGCCCCTCGAACTCTGTGGTGTGGTGCCGAAGGGGGGACTTGAACCCCCATGTCCTTGCGGACACATGACCCTGAATCATGCGCGTCTACCGATTCCGCCACTTCGGCTCAGGGCCGGCCGCGCACGGCCGGAAGCTGGTTTAGGCCAGCAAGGAAAGAGTTTACCTAAAGGGGAGGAGGCCGCGCAAGTAGCTGCGGAACCGCCCGGTCCCGGCGCCCACTCCGGTATGGTTTCGGTGCCGGCGCAGCCGCCCGGGAGTCCCCGCAAGGGGCGATCCACCGCGAGCGGGTCACGTGCGCCGAGCGCAGCAGCCTGGAGGCGAGATGGAGAACATGGGCGACGAGCGCAAGCGGGTGGCGCTGGTGACCGGGGCGGCCGCCGGCATAGGGCTAGCGTGCGCTCAGCGGCTGGCGGCGGACGGCTACGGCGTGGCGTTAGTGGACGTGAACGAGGCGCAAGGCGCAGCGCGAGCGGCGGACCTGGGCGCGCTCTTCGTGCAGGCGGATCTCAGCACGGCGGACGGCTGCAAGGCTGCGGTGGAAGGCACGCTGGCGCACTTCGGGCGGCTAGATGTGCTCGTCTGCAACGCCGGTATCCAACACATCGACTCTATCGCGGAGTTCCCCGAGGAGCGTTGGGAGTTCATCCTGCGGCTCATGCTCACCGCGCCGTTCCTACTGACGAAGTACGCCTGGCACGCGCTAGAGCGTTCCGGTTCCGGGCGCGTGGTGCATGTCGGCAGCGTCCACAGCGTCCGCGCCAGCCCCTACAAGTCGGCGTACGTGAGCGCCAAGCATGGGCTCGTGGGCCTGGCGCGGGTGACTGCCCTGGAGGGTGGCGAGAAGGGCATCACCTGCAACGTGGTGGCGCCCGCCTACGTGCGCACCAAGTTGGTGGCGGACCAGATAGCGGACCAGGCGCGCACGCGCGGCTTAGGCGAGGACGAGGTGGAGCAGCAGGTGTTCCTGGCGGGCCTGGCAATCAAGAAGATGCTGGAGCCTGCCGACGTGGCGGGCATGGTGGCTTACCTCGCCTCCGAGGACGCGTGGGCCACCACCGGCAGCGTCTTCACCATGGACCTGGGCTGGACCGCGCGCTGAGGTAACTAACCGACCAGCTCGCCGTTCTCCAGGAACGGTTCGCCGTCGAGCAGCACGCGCCCCTCTGAGCGCAGGTCGCAAACCAGGTCCCAGTGGATGGCGCTCTCGTTCGTGCCGCCCGTCTCCGGGTACGACCGGCCCAGCGCCAGGTGGATGGTGCCCAGGATCTTCTCGTCGTAGAGGGTCTTGAGGGTGGGCACGGTGATGTGCGGGTTGGTGCCTATGCCGAGCTCGCCCAGGTAACGGGCGCCGGCGTCAGTAGCCAGTTTCTCGTCCAGCAGCTCCTGGCCCCGGTCGGCGCTGGCCTCCACCACGCGGCCGGCCTCGAAGCGTAGCCGCACGCCCTCCACCAGCGCACCGTCCACGTTGGAGGGGATGGCGAAGCTGATAGTGCCGTTGGCGCTGTCCTCCAGGGGTCCCGTGAACACCTCGCCCGAAGGCATGTTGCGCTTACCGTCCGAGTTAGCCCAGCGGCGCCCCTTCACGCTCATGGTCAGGTCCGTGCCTGGGCCCTCGATGCGCACCACGTCGGCCCTCTCCAGGCGCTCCACCCAGCGCTGCTGGCGGGCGCCGAGCTCGCGCCACCTTGCTGCGGGGTCGTCGTCGTAGAGGAACATGGAACCGTACACGAAGCGCTCGTACTCTGCTGTACTCATGCCGGACTCCTGCGCGGAGGCCGGGGTGGGGAAGAGCGTGACGACCCAGCGCTTGCCCATGCGGGTGCGCGTGACTTCCTGCATGCGCCGCGAGAGGCGTGAAAGCTTGGCGGCGTCGGCGCCCTGCAGCGCGCGGGAGTTGTCGGGTGCGCCCACCCGCGCGTAGGCGTCAACTGTGCTCATCTCCGCCAGTTGCACCTTGGGCTCCGAGCCGAGCAGTTCCTCGCCAACTAGTTCCAACAGGTCGGCGGTCTGCTGAGGGTAGGTGAGCCGGAGGTGCGGTTCGGCGCCGGCCGCCAGCACCGCGCGGTTGAGCGCGCGCGCCATAGGCAGCGCCTCGGTGGCCACGTCTAACAGGATGTTCTCGCCCGCCTTGACGCCCAGGCAGTACTCAACAAGCAACGCGGCGTACTTCTCGTGGATGGGGTGGATCATGCTTACGACGCTATCAGAACGGGCGGCCAGAGCTGGCTGGCCCGGGTCAGGCGCAACGCACCTGACTGTCCCGGGGTTAGGGCAGGAGCGCGCCCGGGGCCACCGGGCTACGGTCGACCGTGAACGTGCTGGTGCCGAGCACCACCAGGCTGCCGTCCTCGTCGAAGACGTCCGTGCGCACCACCACAACGGAGCGGCCGCTGCGCATGACCGTGCCAACTGCACGTAACTCCTTGCCCCGGGCGGGACGGAGGAAATCCACGCGCATGTCTACCGTGGCCACGCTGGGGGCCTGCAGCATGTCGTCCAAGGTCAACGCCGCGGCGGTGCCGGACGCCGCGTCTACTAGCGCGGCCAGGAGCCCACCGTGCGGCATCTGCCTGACGGCGTTGCCGATGTGCTCGGGCTTGAGGGACAGCGCCAGCTCCACCGTCAACGCCTCTTTGTCTATGTGCGTGAGCTTGAGGCCCAGATGCTTGTTGAAGGGGATGTGTTCCTCGATGACCTGACGCAGCAGCTCGCCCATGCCTTCCGGCGTGCCGGCGGCGCTGACGGGGGGGAATGTGGTGTCGTCCTTCACGCTGGAATGCTACCCGTCACAAGCCGGCGGGGGCGTGCCGGTGGTGCGGCGACGGGTACCCAGGCGGCCCTCACACTATGATGGTGCGTCATGAGCAAGAAGCCCCCGTCACGCACGCGCCGCAGCCAGAGCAGGCAGAGACCCCGAAGCAACGATGACGGTGAGAGGCTCCCAGGCGAGCAGCTTCCGGGCGAGCGGCTGCAGCGGCTCATCTCAAGGGCGGGTCGGGCCAGCCGCCGCAAGGCGGAGGAACTGATCCTAGCGGGCCGCGTAACCGTGAACGGCCGGAAGGCCGTGCTGGGGCAGCGCGCCCTGCCAGGCGACGACGTCAGGGTCGACGGTAAACAGCTCCATCTCTCCGATGAGCGGCTCACGTACCTGCTCCATAAACCAGCCGGTTACGTGACCACGGCCTCGGATGAACGCGGCCGGCAGACGGTGCTCGACCTCCTGCCGCCCACGCCCGGCCTGCACCCCGTTGGTCGCTTGGACCGCGACACCGAAGGGTTGCTGCTTTTGACCACCGACGGCGACCTGACGCTGCGGCTGACCCACCCGCGTTACGGCATGGAGAAGGAGTACCGCGTCTGGTGCAAGGAGGGGCGCGTGGACGGCGGCGCCCTCAAGCGCCTCGTCGACGGCGTGGAGTTGGAGGACGGCCCCGCCAAGGTCGTCAGCGCGCGGCCCGCGCCCGGAGGCGCCGTGGTGGTCCTCACGGAAGGGCGCAAGCGCGAGGTCCGGCGCCTCTTCAAAGCTGTGGACCGCACCGTTGAGCGGCTGGTGCGCACCCGCGTGGGGAGCCTCAAGCTAGGCGACCTAGCGGTGGGCGCGTACCGGGAGGTCAGCGCCAAGGAGCTCGCGCGCCTCGGGTATAATCCGGGCTGATCAGCGGCACGGTAGTCTCGCTGGCAGTGGGCTAGTCGCCCGCACTCCCACCTCGCTTCCATGTACGCGCGCCACTATCCGGCCGTTAACGAAGGGCTTACACCGATGTCGCAACAGAACACTTTCGTACCCGGGGACGGCGCCGTTCAACTGGACGCCGCTACCATCGCCGGCCGCGTAGCGGAACTCGGCGCACAGATCACGCGCGATTACGCCGGTAACGACCTTCACCTCATCTGCGTGCTGAACGGCGCGTTCGTGTTCATGGCCGACCTCGTGCGCGCCATCAACCTGCCCTTGACGGTCGACTTCCTGTCGGTCACCAGCTACGGGTCGCGCACCGAATCTAGCGGCGAGGTCAGGCTCCTCAAGGACCTCGAGCAGAGCCTCAAGGGGCGCCACGTGATCATCGTTGAGGACATCATCGACACCGGCTTGACCATGGAGTACCTGGTCAGCTACATGCAGGGCAGGCACCCCGCCTCAGTGAAGGTGGCCACCCTGCTCTCCAAGCCGTCCAGGCGCTTGGTGGACGTGCCCGTGGACTACGTGGGCTTCACAATCGACGACGCCTTCGTGTACGGCTACGGCCTGGACGTCGGGCACCGCCTGCGTAACCTGCCGTTCGTCACGAGCCAGAAGGCTTGAACGTGCGTCGCCGTAAGACTCTGCTCACGCTCCTGGCTGTGGCCGTGGCCACCCTCGGCGGCCTTGTGGTCACCGCCGCGCTACGCGACACCGACCCGCCCCAGCTGTACGTAGAGCACGCGGCGCGCCTGCCGGAAGGGCAACCCCTGCAACTGTTCGTAAGCGCCGACGAGCCCGCCACCTTCGTGCTGGAGTACGCCGGCCAAGTGGTGCAAGAGGTAGCGCAGGAGTTCACCTTCCAGCTGCCGGCGGTCGCCGGCGTGCACGTGGCCCACCTGGTGGCTACCGACGGTGCGGGCAACGCTACGGAGGAGTCCTTCACTATTACCGGCGTGCCGCCGCTGGTGCCCACGCTGCAAGCCGCCGGCAACGTCACAGCCGGTGACCCGCTCGGCATCCGCGTCTGGCCGCAGGGCCGGCGCGCACTGGGTGAGCCCGCGGCCGTTGGGGCCGACGTTGCGGGTCCTGCCGACCCTGCCGACTCTGCCGACGACGCGCTTGTGGCTACCGTGGCCGACGTGCTGGTGACCCTGAACGGCGTGACCTTACCCACTCGCGCCGTGACCGGCGGTGATGGGCAGGAGCTGCAAGCCCTGGCCGCCACCACCATGACGGTGGAGCCCACCACGCTGGAGCTGGTGGTCACCGTCTTGGACGAGTTCGGCCGCTCCGCCACTGCTGTTCACGAAGTGGTCCTCACCCCCTTGCCGGTGGAGGTCGAGCAACTGCAGCTGAGCGCCGCCACCCTGTCGCTCATAACGCCTGAAGCGCGTGAGCTGGAAACCGCCGCCCTGGCGGGCGCCTGGGCGCGCGCCGAGCCCGCCCCGCTGTGGGAGGAACCGTTCGCCATGCCGATAGGCGGGGTCAACACCAGCGGCTTCGGCGACGCGCGCCGTTACGCCCAGGGCGGGCCTGTCTCGTTCCATTACGGCCTCGACCTGGCGGCGCCCACGGGCACCCCGGTTCACGCCACTAACGTGGGGCGGGTCCTGATCGCCGGTCATTACCCCATCAAGGGCGGCTTCATAGCCGTAGATCACGGTGGCGGAGTCATGAGCTACTACTTCCACCTCTCCCGCGTGAACGTGGTCGACGGCCAGCTGGTGCAGCGCGGCGAGGTCATAGGCGAGGTGGGCAGCGAAGGGCTCTCCACCGGTCCGCACCTGCACTGGGAGATGCGCGTTCACGAGGAGGCCACCAACCCGCTCGAGTGGGTCGACCGCGTGTTCCCCGGAGACCCGAGGTGAGTAACGCGGTCCGAGCGTCCGGCCTGGCGCCGCGCGCGCTGGGGCTAACCGTGGTACTTTCCCTGATCTTGAGTGCACTACCCGCCGCCCTGGCTGACGGGCACCCCTGGCAAGAGGGCGTGTGGTACGAGATCTTCGTTCGCAGCTTCAACGACTCGGACGGCGATGGCGTAGGCGACCTGCAAGGCGTCATCCGCAAGCTGCCGTACCTGAGCGAGCTGGGCGTGAGCGGCATCTGGCTCATGCCGATCCACCCGAGCCCCAGTTACCACGGTTACGACGTTACCGACTACACCGACATAAACCCCGATTACGGCACGCTGGATGACATGAAGGAGTTGCTGGCGGCGGCGCACGCGCTGGGCATCCGCGTCATCATGGACTTCGTTCCCAACCACTCCTCCAGCCAGCACCCGTGGTTCCTGGCGTCCGCGGCCGGCGACCCTGCCTACCGCGACTACTACGTGTGGCACAGCGCGCCGCCCGACTGGCGTGGCACGCGCGGTGGCTCCGCCTGGCACCCTTCGCCCACGGGCGCGGCGGAGCACTACCTGGGGCTCTTCTCGCCCGGCATGCCCGACCTGAACCACCGCAACCCGCAGGTGGTGGAGGAGTTCAAACAGATCGCGCGCTTCTGGCTCGAGCTCGGCGTGGACGGCTTCAGGGTCGACGCTATTCAGCACATGATCGAGTCGGACAGCGGCCAGATCTCGAACACTCCCGAAACGTACGAGTGGGTGCGCGAGTTCCAGGCGTTCATGCACGAGGAGGCGCCGCACGCGTTCCTGGTCGGCGAGACCTGGACGGAGATGCCGGCCATCATCCGCTACCACGAGAGCGCTCAGCTGGACATGTCGTTCGATTACCCGCTGTGGCGCGTGCTGCTCGCCGCCATCCAGGGGCGCTCGGCCGCGGACCTGGGCGACGTGGTGGCGCAGGCGGAGCAGCTCTACCCGGAGGACGCGGTGCGCGGTACCTTCATCTCTAACCACGACCAGACCCGGCCCGCCACCCTGCTGTCGTTCCCGCGCCGCGACGAGCAGCGCATGAAACTGGCGGCGGGACTGCTCCTCACCCTGCCGGGCACGCCGTTCTTGTACTACGGCGACGAGATCGGCATGCCTGACGGCCCGGGTAGCTTCGACGTCGAGAAGCGCACCCCCATGCGCTGGACGGAACCGACCGCTGGTGGCCTGTTCGGTTTCACCACCGGCGCGCCCTGGACCAACCCGGGTGAGGTACCGGCCGGCGTCAGCGTGGAGGCTCAGCAGGCCGACCCTGGCTCCGTATGGCACGCCTACCGGCGCCTGATAGCGCTGCGCGGCGCCCTGCCGGCACTGCACTCGGGCGACTTCACGCTACTGGACGCCGGCGCGCGCGCCGTGCTGGCAGCGCAGCGCTCTTATGCGGACGAGCGGGTGCTGCTCCTCGCTAACTTGAGCACCCGCGCCGTGCCCGTGAACCTGGCGGCTCTCGGGGTGCAGCCGGACGCGGTGACGGTGGTTCACGCTCCGCTCGAGGCCGACGAGGCCGCGCCGCTACCGCTGGGTGCTGAACTCGAGCTGGGCGCGCTCTCGCTGTTGGTCCTCGAGCTGCGCTGACTGGTCGACCCCCGCTTAGCCCGCGCCATGAGGCCCGGCGCCGCCGCGCGGCGGCGCCTTATACTTGGCGACCATGACACCAAACGCCACCCCCTCACCCTCGTCCGGGGCCGCCGGCAAGTTGCCGCGCGTCTTCTCGGGCGTTCAACCCACCAGCACTCCTCACATCGGCAACTACGTGGGGGCGCTCAGGCAGTGGGTGCAGCAGCAGGATGAGGGCGAGAACATCTTCTGCGTGGTCGACCTCCACGCGCTGACCATCCCCGAAGAGATCGACCCCAAGGAGCTCAAGGCCGCTTCGCGCAGCGTGGCGGCGCTCTACCTGGCCGTAGGGATAGACCCAGAGCGCAGCATCGTGTTCGTGCAGTCGCACGTGCCGGAGCACACGGAGCTCTCGTGGCTCCTCAACTGCGTCACGCCCCTCGGGTGGCTGTACCGCATGACGCAGTTCAAGTCGAAGTCCGAGGAGCGCGAGAGCGTTGGGGCGGGCCTGCTCAACTACCCGGTGCTCATGGCGTCCGACATCTTGCTTTACGACACGGACCGCGTGCCTGTGGGGGACGACCAGGTGCAGCACATCGAGCTCACCCGCGACGTGGCGGTGCGCTTCAACAACCTGTTCGGCGACACCTTCGTGATCCCTAAGGCGGTCATCCCTAAGGTGGGGGCGCGCATCATGGGCCTCGATGAGCCGGAGGCGAAGATGAGCAAGAGCGTGGCGGCTAAGCGCGACGGTCACGCCATCGGCCTCCTCGACGACGAGAAGCGCATACGCAAGAGCATCATGTCGGCAGTTACGGATTCGGGGCGCGAGGTGCGCTTCGAGCACGCTTCGCCCGGCGTGCGTAACCTGCTCACCATCCATCAGGCGCTCACGGGCCAGGAGATGAGCGCCATCGAGGCAGAGTTCGAAGGGGCCGGTTACGGTCACCTCAAGAAGGCGGTCGTGGCGTCCGTCATGGAGGCTCTGACGCCCATCCAGGCGCGCTACAACGAGTACCTCTCCGACACCGCGGAGCTGGACCGCGTCCTGCAGAACGGCGCCGAGCGCGCTCGGGCGGTCGCCAGCGTGACCATCCAGCGCGTCAGGGACGCCATGGGGGTCGGCTGACGGGTCCGGTACTCTTCCTCTTCTTAGACGGGGTGGGTCTCGGGGCCGGCCGCGGTCCCGAGGCTCAGGAGAACCCTCTGGCGCACGCACCGATGCCGGTGTTGTCGGCCCTGGTCGGCGGTGCGCTCACGCGCGAGCGCGAAGCCCTGGCCAGCCAGGATGTGGTCTTCCGGCCGCTGGACCCCACCTTGGGCGTGGAGGGCCTACCGCAGTCGGCTACGGGTCAGACCACGCTGCTCACGGGCCTCAACGCCGCGGAGGCCATGCAGCGTCACTACGGCCCGTGGCCCGGCCCCACGCTCATAGCGCTGCTGCAGGACGGCACCCTCTTCCACGACGCTGAGGCGCGCGGCGGCGCGGTGCTGGCCAACGCTTACCCCGAGGACTACTTCGCGGTCATCGACACGCGCCGCTTCAAGCCCAACGCTCCCGTGGTGGCCGCCCGCAGCGCGCAGGTCGAGCTGCGCGACATGGAGCGTTACCGCGCTGATGAGGCCGTGGCCGCCGACCTGAGCGGCGCCCGCTTCGCGCGCTCTAAGCCCGGCACCGACGCGCAGCCGCCCGAGCAGGCTGCGCAGATCCTGGCGGAGCTCACCCTGGGCGCTTCGCTGACGTTCTTCGACCTGTGGCTGACCGACTCGCTGGGGCACGCCCGCAACGGCGCGGAGGCCGTGAAGCTACTCGCGCGACTCGACGCCCTGGTGGGTGGGCTCGTGCAGCACGGCGCGGGCAGCGAGTTCACGCTCGTGGTGACCTCAGATCACGGCAACCTCGAGGACCTCTCTACCAAGGGGCACACCATGAACCCGGTTCCGCTGCTGGCGTTGGGGCCGGGGGCGGCAGAGTTCCAAGCGGCCGACTCGCTCTTGGACGTGGCGCCGGCCATCAGGCGTGTGTGGGGCTAACTGAGTAAGTTGCTCAGCCGCCTAAGATGAGGATCATCGGTTCGTACCAGGCGCCCACCAGCAACAGGAGCCCAGCGATGGGCAGCATGAGGAGCAGTTTGCGGTAGGCCCTGAACATGCGTGCTTCGCCCGGTGAGAAGAGCGTGGCCAGCAGCATGCCGCCGCCCGCCACCACGAGGAAGTAGGCGGTGAGCTCCAGCACTAGCAGGATCAGTATGAGCACCGACTCGAGCACGCCGGCGCCGCCGAGTAACCCGAACGGTATGCCTTGCGCGAAGAACGACAGGCCCGCGAACAGGTAGGCGGGCACGCCGAACAGCGCCGCCAGCGAGAAGGTGACGGACAGGGTGACGACCACGAAGTTCTGGTAGAAGGTCGTGACCGCGGCGCGCGCCACGTTGCCGCTGCTGTACGCCTCGGTGGCCCCGAGCGAGGTCACGGCGTTGGTGACTACCTCAACGATGGCCGCTTCGCATTCGTCGGGTAGTGCGCTGCCCAGCAGCGCGCCCATGCCGAAGGCGCCGTACAGCAGGGCCATTGTGATGATCACTAACCGGCGGTGCTGCCCGATGACCTGCCGGCCAGCGACCAGCCAGCGCCGCAGTAGCGAGCCGCGGGTGAGGAGCTGTATGAGCACGAGCAGCGAGAAGGCCGTGAAGAGCCACCAGGCGGTGGGCGTCTGCAGCCAGGCGCGCACGCCAGTTAACTCCAGGGTGCTCCTGAAGCCGACGAACTCGACAGTCCATTCCTCGGCTGCGCCGGCGGTGGCGTCCGCACTTTCCGCGCCGTCCGTGCCTTCCGCACTTTCCGTGCCGAGTCGCGGCGCGGTGGTGGGCTCGTCCGCGGGCTCGCTGATGGGTTCCGCCCTGCGGAGGCGCACCTCCACCACGTCGAGCGTGTCGAGGGGCCTAACCGCCGCGTAGGTGAAGATGCGCACGGCGGGGTCGTCCGAAGGGCGCTCCACGCGGTCCTCGATGCGGACCTCGGTGCCGGCGGGTGGCGCCGCGCGGGAGCCGACCAGGTTGGGTAGCTGCCGGCAGATCTCTTCAGCGCTCATGGACGCGCTGGGCAGTATGGAGGTGGTGGCGCGCGAGAGCCATTCCCGGACCGCGGCGTCGGCGCTCGCGCCGGCGGTGTCCGTTACCTGTTCGGCGGCGGCCGGGGCTGGTGCAGCGGCGCCGGTTGGCGGCTGGTCCTGCGCTACAGCCGGGCCGAACGCGAGGATCAGAAGGGCGAACAGCGCCGCCAGCACGCGCATGCGGCGCTGCGGCCTGGGTTGTGGTCGTCGCTGTGCCATCTTCTCCATGCTCAGGTGAAAGGATAAGGCCCCTCGGCGGTAACTTCGCTTACGCGCGGAGGTGCTCGGGAGAGCATACCGCCTGGGGCGCGCTCGCGGGCCGGTAGTACACTTACGCCGTGATGAGCAGGTCCGCTCCCTGGGTCGTGAACGCCGCGCGCCGCACGCTGGTGACGGCGTTCCCTGGCCTGGCGCGGCCTGCCGACGACTGGGCGGCGGCGCGCCTGGCGCCAGCGGAGGCGCGCTTGTTCCTGAGCCTGCCGCCTCAGGAGCGGGCGCACGGCATCGAGGTGGCGCGCCGGTTACTCGCCAGCAACCCGGACGCTTCACCCACCCTGGTCAAGGCGGCCTTACTTCACGACGTGGGCAAGCTCGGCACACCGCAGTTCGTGCTGTGGCGCGTGCTGACCCACCTGCTGCCGCCTGCGGCGCTGGCGGCGGAGCCGCGCCTACGCGGCCTGGCCGGCGCCCGCCAGGCGCGGGTGCACCACGCGCGTTACGGCGCCGAGCTCATCCGGCAGGCGGGGGGTCACGCGGCCGTGGTGGAGCTGGTGGCGCGGCATCATTCGGCGCCGACGGCAGACCTGCCTACGGAGCAGGCGAACGACTTGGCGCGCTTGAGGGCAGCTGATGAGCGGACCTGACCCGCGGGCCGGCAAAGAGTCGATTGGCGGTGCGCACGGCGCCGGCACACCGGAGAGCCCTTACCCGCACCTGGCCTGGCTCTTCGGACTGCAGCGTTTCGGCATGCGCACCGGCCTAGACACGGCTCGTGAGCTGTTGCGGCGGCTAGGTAATCCGGAGTCGGAGCTCGACACGGTGTTGGTGGGAGGCACGAACGGCAAGGGGAGCGTAGCCAGGCTGCTAGCCGCTTGCCTGCAGGCCTCTGGGGTCCGCACTGGGCTGTTCACCAGCCCGCACCTGCAGCGGGTCGGGGAGCGCGCCCGCGTGAACGGTGTGCCCGCCAGCGACGCGGACATGGACCGCCTGGTGGGCGCCGTCCGGTCTGAAGCAACCGCGGTGGAGGCCACCTTCTTCGAGGTCATGACGGCGGTCTGCTTGCTGCGCTTCGTTGAGGCGCGCGCGGACGTGGCGGTACTGGAGGTAGGCATGGGCGGCCGGCTGGACGCCACTAACGTGGCCGCCCCGGACCTAACGGTCATCACTGGTGTGGCCCTCGACCACACCGCGGTGCTGGGCGACACGGTTCAGGCCATAGCGGCCGAGAAGGCCGGCATCGTCAGGCCAGGCGTGCCGCTGCTGACGGGGGCTGAGGGCGCCGCCCTACGCGTGCTTGAGGACCGCGCCGCGGCGGTCGAGGCGCCCGTCTTCGTGCTGGGGCGCGAACTGAACGTAGCGGTTATAGCCAGTAGCTGGGAAGGCCTGGAGCTGCGGCTGACCTGGAACGCCAGCCAGGTCAGGCACGTGCCACTGGTTCTGCAGGAGGCGGGGGCCATGCAGCTGACGGCGCCGCTGGTCGGCCGGCATCAGGCCGGTAACGTGGCGTTGGCCGCCTTCGGCGCTCTGCTGCTAGGGGTGGAGCCCGGCACCGTGCAGGCCGCTCTGGCCCTCACCCGGTGGCCGGGCCGGCTAGAGCGCCGAGAGTACGAGGGGCGCCACGTTGTGTTGGACGGGGCGCACAACCAGCAGGCGGCCGCCGCTCTGGCCCGCGCGCTCGGTGAGCTGGAGGGACGCGTGGCCGTGCTCGTGCTAGGCGTCTCGGCCGATAAAGACGTTGACGCCTTGCTGAGCGAACTGCAGGGCGTGGCTAGTCACGTGATCTTCACCGCGGCGGTCAACAGCCCACGTTCGGCCGAGCCCACCGCGCTGCTTGAGGCGTGGCAGCGCGCCAGCGGAGCTGCAGCTGTTAACGCTGAAGCTTTGAGCGCCGAGGCCGTGAGCGCTGAGGCCGTGAGCGCCAAACCTGCGAGCGCCGAGGCCGTGACCGGCCCTGCGGCGGCGCTGCGCCGCGCCCTTACGCTGGCGGCGCCAGGGGAGACCGTGGCGGTGGCTGGCAGCCTCTTCCTGGTGGCGGAGGTGTGTAACGTGCTGGACGGGGTCGACGGGGAGCCTTACGAACGCTGGCAGTGAGTCAGCCGGCAGCCGCGTCCCCTTGCTGGCGGCGCCGCTCCCGTAGCCACGCCTGCACGTGCTTCACGGCGCCAATCAGAGCTACCGGCAGTAGGCCCGTGACCACCGTGAAGAGCTCGTCACCGAACCAGCCCTCCCGCTGCAGCAGGTAGAAAGCCACGACTGGCAGGAGCAGGGCGCCGATGAGGCCCGCTAGGTTCATGCGCCGGATTATCAGGTAGATACCCACGATGAAACCGAGGTAGAAGAGGCCGAGGAGCGGCGCGAACGGCAGGGTGACGCCGAAGGTGGTGGCGATGGCCTTACCGCCAGCGAAGTGCACCCAGGGCGAGTACGCGTGACCGAGCACTGCCCCCACCGCCGCCGCCATGACCACCACCAGCGCTGCCGCCCCCGCTCGGCCCACAGCTTCCGCCATCTGGAACGCCAGGTAGGTGGCGAGCGCCCCCTTGCCCACGTCGATCAGCGCCACCGCCACGCCCGTGACCCAGCCCAGGTTGCGGGCGGTGTTCATGGCGCCCATGTTGCCGGAGCCGACCTCGAAGATGTTCTTGCCCCTTAGGCGGGCGGCTATGGCGGCGGTGGGGAGGCTGCCCAGCAGGTAACCGAGCGCCAGCGCCGCGAAGAGGTCAAACATGCTGTCGGGCCCCCGCGCCGCCGCTCTGGGTCGGCTGCGTCAGCGCGCGCACAGCGGCGAAACTGCGGAGTTCGTGAGCGTGGTACGCCACGTAGCGCTCCAGCAGCCGCCAGTGCAGGGCGCGGTCCACGGGCGGGTCCTGAAGCGCCTGCGTCAGCGGCACGCTAATCAGCTGCGTCAGTCCGTGCACGGCGCCCTGCGTAAGTGGCACGCCTTCAGCGCACTCCGCACAGGTGAGCCCGCCGCCCGCCACGTCGAAGTGGGTGAGGGGCGCGTCTCGCTGGCAGCGCACGCACGGCGCCAGGCGGGGCGCGAGGCCCGCCACCCCCAGGAGCCGCCAGGCGTAAAGGAGCGCCACGTGTTCCGGGTCGTCATGCACGTTCAGGCCGCGCAGGCCGCTGGTCAGGTAGTCGTAAAGCCGTTCGCCTAAGTGCACGTCGACGGTCAGCACGTCGACAAGTTCGGTGATCAGGTGAGCGTAAGGGTAGACGTCCGGTTCGCTGAGCCGCGCCAGCGCGCCGTTCAGTTTCACCTGCGTTAGGAGCGCCAGGGCGTCGTCGCCCTTACGGTAGAACTGCACGGTCACGTCGTGGAAGAGGCTGAGCCTGCCGAGGTTGCCGCCCGGCAGCGTGCCCTTGCGCGCCACGGCGCGCCATTTACCGGCCTGGTTGAGCAGTGTGACGATCACATCGCCTGAGGGGAGCGCGCTGCGCCTGATGACGATGCCGTCGCTGACGGTGTAGTACCGCACGGCGGACAGTCTAGCGCGGGTGGTGCCAAGTCAGGACCGCCTGGCCTGCTACCGGCTGCAACGCTAACTGAGTGGCAGCGGGCAGCATGAGGCTGTCGCCCGCCTCTAGCACGCGGAACGCACCGCCCGGCAGGTCCACTATGAGTTGCCCCTCGATCACGATCAGCAGACAGTTCGCGGCGGGCTCGAGTAGCGTGCGCTCCGCTAGCGCCTGCACCTCGAGGTCCGTGCCGGGCACAGCGATGCGTGCGCCCGCCGCCGAGCGCGCCAGCGCTAACAGGTTGAGGGGATTAGGCGTCGCGCTCAGCCCGCAGCCTTACCGGCAGCGGCTGCCGCTTCTGCCGCTTTGCGGGCGCGCCCGAACGCCATGCGCAGCTTGAAGAGAGCGGCCTTGTTGATGCGCGCCGCCTCGGCGGGATCGATGCCCAGTTCGGCGGCTGCTTGCTCGGGCGTCATGGCCTGGTGACCGCGGACGCCGAGCGTGCGCTCCGCCACCGCCACGGCTTCGGGCTCCAGCTCGCTGAAGTGGCCCGCCAGTTGCTCCGGGGTGGCTTTAGGCGCTGGCGCGGCCTTACTGCCCTTACCCTTGGAGCTCTTCTTGGCGGTGCCCTTCTTAGCGGCCGCCTTCTTGGTAGCGCCCTTCTTGGCCGCCCCGCGCTTGCCCTTAGCACCGCCGCTGGCTGCGACCGCCGCCTCGCGGGCGGCCAGGATCTCGAGCGCTTGCTCCAGCGTCACGTCCTCAGGCGTCAAGTCGCGCGGCAGCGACGCGTTCAACGAGCCGCGCTTAACGTAGGGGCCGAAGCGTCCGGAGCGGACCTCGATGGGTTCACCGCTGTTGGGGTCCTCGCCGAGTTCTTTTAGGGCCGCGCCGCCGCGCTGCGACTTGCTCGCCAGCAGTTCTAGGGCGCGCGGAAGCTCCACGTCGAGGAGGAACTCACCCTTGGGGATGGAGGCGTACACGCGCTGATGCTTGACGTACGGGCCGTAACGACCGATGCCCACCTCGACCGGGTCGCCGCTCTCGGGATGAACACCCAGGGCCTTGGGCAGCGCCATGAGGTCGAGCGCCAGGGGCTCCGTAACGTCGTGCGGCTCAACGCCGGGCGGCAGCGAGACGCGCTTGGGCTTGCCGCCCTTGGGGCCCGTGTCGCCCAGCTGGAGGTACGGCCCGAACGGGCCGCGCTTCAGGAGCACCGGCTCGCCCGTCTCCTCCCAGGTGGCTACCTCCACGTCGCCCATGTTGCCCTCGACCAGGTAGCGCTCGAGGTCCTCGCGGCTGAGGTCGCCGGGCGCCACCTCGGCGGGTAGCGAGGTGGTCTTGAGCTCGCCGTCCAGTGGACCTTCCACGTATGGGCCGTAACGCCCGACGCGCACCACGTAAGGCTCCCACTTCTCGTTATGGATGGTGGAAATCGCGCGGGCGTCCACGCCCTCTAGGGCCTCGTCGACCCGTTTCACGATGCCCTCTTCACCGAGGTAGAAATCGCGCAGGTAACCGGCCGCGTTGCGTTCGCCGGCGGCTATGTCGTCTAGCGCCGATTCCATCTGGGCCGTGAACTCCGTGTCGACCAGCCGCTCGAACTGCTGCTCGAGCAGGTTGTTGGTGGCGAAGGCTGTGAAGGTGGGCACCAGCTGCTGACCCTGCTTACGCACGTAACCGCGCGCCTGGATGGTCTCGATGATGCTGGCGTAAGTGCTCGGCCGGCCGATGCCTTCGGACTCGAGCAGCTTCACTAGGCTCGCGTCCGTGTAGCGGGCGGGCGGTTTGGTCTCGTGACCGGCCGCTTCGACACCGCGGCACTGCAGCGCGTCGCCTTTACTAAGTGGCGGCAGCGGCTGATCCTGGTCGTCGAGCGCGGCGTCCGGGTCGTCGGAGCCTTCCACGTAAGCGCGGAAGAAGCCGGGGAAGAGCACCGTGCGGCCCGAAGCGCGGAACGCCAGGTTCGCGGGCTTCTCGCCCAGTTGCTGAACTACGCCGTCAGGGACGCCGTTGCCGAGGCTGGCGCTGATGCGGGCCGTGACGAACTTGAGGCGCGCGTTGGCCATCTGGCTGGCCACCGTGCGTTTCCAGATCAGGTCGTAAAGCGCCGCCTCCGTGCCGCGCAGGCCGTGCTCCTCAGCGGTCTTCATCTCCACACCGGCGGGCCTGATGGCTTCGTGCGCTTCCTGCGCGTTGCGGGTGCTCTGTTTGAAGGTGCGCACGCTGCCGTGCAGGTACTCCTGGCCGTAACGGCTCTCGATGGCGGCGCGGCTGGCCCTGACCGCCTCCTCGCTGAGGCTGGTGGAGTCGGTACGCATGTACGTTATGTAGCCGTTCTCGTACAGCGACTGCGCTACGCGCATGGTGTCGCGCGCGGAGAGGCCCAGCTTGCGGCTGGCTTCCTGCTGCAGGGTGGAGGTGGTGAAGGGCGCGGCCGGGGTGCGGGTGGACTCGCGCTCCTCCAGCTCGGTGAGCTGCCAGGCGCCCGCCTGAGCGAGTTGGGCCAGGCCGGCGGCGTCCGCTTCGCCGAGCTCCACCACGTCCTTGCCGCGCTCTAGCTCCGCCTTGAGAACGCCGGTAGCGGCGTCGTAATCGCGGCCGCTGGCGACCCGCACGCCGCCCACGTGGGTGAGGGTCGCCTGGAAGCCGGCCGCCTCCTTAGCCAGGTGAGCGGTCAGGTCGTAGTAGCCGGCGGAGACGAAGCGCATGCGCTCCTGCTCGCGCAGTACGAGGAGCCGCACGGCCACGCTCTGCACGCGGCCGGCGGAGAGCCGCGGCGCTATCTTGCGCCACAGCAGCGGGCTGATGGCGTAACCGACCAGGCGGTCGAGCACGCGGCGCGTCTCCTGAGCGTCCACCAGGCTGGAGTCGATCTGGCGAGTGCGTTCCAGGGCGGCGAGGATGGCTTCCTCGGTGATCTCGTGGAAGACCATGCGCTTGATAGGCACTGTGGGCTCGAGGAGCTCCACCAGGTGCCAGCCTATGGACTCGCCCTCGCGATCCTCATCCGTTGCTATATAGAGTTCGTCGGCCTGCTTGAGCGCGGACTTGAGGCGCTTAACGGTGTCCTTCTTACGGGGCGACACCACATAGACGGGCTTGAAGTCCTCGTCCACGTTCACGCCGAGGCGCGCCCACTCGGCGCCCTTCAGTTCTGGCGGTATCTCGGAGGCGTTGGACGGCAGGTCGCGTACGTGGCCCATGCTGGCTTCGACCTGATAGCCGGCCGGCAGAAAGCGGCTGATCGTCCTCGCCTTGGTCGGCGATTCGACGATAACCAGGCGCTTCTTTCCTTCATCCAACGACAATGTCATGCCCCCTAGCGAAATGGCGCGGCCATTATACGGGCAACCCTTAGCCTGTCAAGCATCGGTCTAGGCTGGCGTACCGGGCCGGGCGGTGAGCCCGCCTGGCCAGCGCGGGGTGCGGACGGTTGGGCGACTATAAGGGACGGCGGTTACTGATGGCGCGGCCCAAGGTGACCTCGTCGGCGTACTCGAGGTCGCCCCCGACGGGCAGGCCGTAAGCTATGCGGCTCACTGGCACGCCCTCTTCCTGCAACTGGCGCGCCAGGTACATGGCCGTGGCCTCGCCCTCCACCGTGGTGGAGGTGGCCAGCACCACTTCCTTCACGCCGGCCAAGCGGGGTGTGAGGCCGGCGATGGTGAGCTTGTCGGGGCCGACGCCGTTCATGGGGCTCAGGGCGCCGTGCAGCACGTGGTACAGGCCGCGGAACTCGCCCGAGCGTTCTATGGCGAGGAGGTCGGCGGGCTGCTCCACCACGCACACGAGGGTGCGGTCGCGGGTTGAGTCGGAGCACACCGCGCACGCTTCCTCGCCGCTACTCATGACGTTGAAGCAGACCGGGCAGGTGGTGAGGTCGGTCTTGGCGTTCACCAGCGCTGCGGCCAGCGCGCGCACTTCTTCCTCGGGTCGGTTGAAGAGGTGGAAGGCGAGCCGCTGAGCGCTCTTGGGTCCCACCCCCGGTAGTCGCCCTAGTTCGCGGATGAGGGTGAGGAGCGCGTTGGGGAACCTGACGCTCACCGTGGCAACTCCATCAAGCGGGGGGCGCTTAGCTTCAGAAGAGGCCGCCCATGCCGCCCATGCCGCCGAGCCCACCCATGGCGGAGCCCATCTCTTTCTCCTGCAGTTCCTTGGCGCGGCGCTGGACTTCGTTCACGGCAGCGGTGACGAGGTCCTCGAGCATCTCCACGTCCTCGGGATCCACGACCGCGGGGTCGATCCGTACGGCGGTGACGGTGCCTTCGCCAGTGGCGGTGGCGGTGACCATGCCGGCGCCGGCGCTGCCCTCCACGCTCATAGACGCCAGGCGCTCTTGGGCCTCGGCCACCTTGCGCTGCGCTTTCTGGGCTTCCTTCATCAGCTTCTGTATGTTCATTTTGGTTTCTCCTACCGGACCGCGGCCGCCGTGGCTGGCGCGGTGCCTGCTGGGTTCTAGTACCGCTCGGCCGGTGAAGGCCGGGAGGTCAGGCGCCGCCCGGTCCGAACGACAGCCTGTCCTGATCGTCATCATCGTACCCGCCTTCCGCCGCCTCTTCGTCGTGCGGCGCTGCGGGCGCTTCGTCCAATGCGCCGTCGTCAGCTGCCTGCGGCCTGACTTCCACCACTCGGCCCGGGAACAGCGACTGCAACTGCTCGAAGGCCTGCTCTAACTCGGTGGGTGCCGGGTCGTCGGATTCGGCGGGTTCGGCCCGCGTTGGCGCTGGCCGTGACGGCGCTGGCGAGACGGCCTCCTGCGGTGGCGTGTCCCAGAAGTCCGGCGGCAGCTCCTCCATGCCGAACGCCACATCGTCGGGTATTAGCGACGCTTCGTCTGAGCCGCCGCCCGCGGCCGGCGCGGAGCGGTCAGCGGGCGCGGCGGGCTGGGACTGCCGCGCTGCCGGCTGTGGAGGCTGAGGCCGTGGCGCTTCCGACGCTTGCGACACAGGTTCGGGCGCCGGTTCAGGGCTCGGGGTACTGGTGGGCGGTGCGCTGCTGGATAGTGCGCTGCTGGATAGTGCGCTGCTCGTGGGCGGGTTGGTGCGCGGCGGGGCGGTGCGGCGCCCCGTTACGCTTTTGGGCCATCACCACCCGCGGCGCTCGTTCCGCCCGCTCCGCCCGTGCGGACCCCGCCGGGCCCCTCGATGATGAGGCGCACCGAGGGACCCAGTTCGCTCTGCAGCAGGGCCTCTAGTTCGCCCTGCCGTGAGAGGAGCTGACTGTGGTGGAAGGCGTGCGTGTCCTGGTAAACAAGGCGCACCACGTCGTCTTCCATGCTGGCGGCTGCGGGCATGAGGAACGCTTTCAGCTGCGGGCTGGCTTTGCCGCGAATACTGTGCCACGAGAAGCTGCGGCGGCCACTGCCGCTCGCCTCGGCGGCGCCGGAAGCGGCGGCCTGAGGCGGAGGGTCTGAAGCGCCGGACGCAGCCGGAGCGGGGCGGGTCGGTCGGCGGTTGGGTTCGAACGCCGGCGTGGCTGGTTCGGCGCTGCCGCCGGCCGCCTGGGTGGCTGGCTGCTCGGCCCTGCCAGCTGGCCGCTGCGTGGCGGGCGCCTGCACCGGCGCGGCCGCTCCGCTGGGGCGCGCCGCAGCCATGGTGGCCGCGGCGGTCGGTGCCAGGGCGGCGCCCGCCGCGGGTGCGCTGCTCGCCGGCACGTTGCCAACTAGCGCGTTACGCGTCTTGATAAGCGCCACCTCGAGGGCGTACAGGTCGTTGTTGCGCACGAAGCGCTCCTGCTCGTCGTCCAGTGCATGCAGGGCCACCAGCAGTTCGTCGACACCGAGCCCGGCACCCTCTGAGGGTTGCCCCGCCGCTCGGTCCGCGGCTTCGCGGCGGGCCTGCGGAGCGGCGCTGAGCCGCACGTGCATCAGGTCGCGCAGGTGGCGAGCCAGCTGCTCGGCTACCGTGCGCGGCGCGAAACCGTCGCGGTAAAGCTGCGCGGCGCCGTCCAGCATGGCGTTCAGGTCGTCCTCAGCTAGCGCGCCGGCTAGCGCCTCGAGCTGCTCGTGCGGGGGCAGTCCGAGCGTCTCCTCGGCGCGCGCCAAGGTGACCTTCTCGCCGGCTACCAGCAGTCGTTCTAACAGCGATTCCGCGTCGCGCATGCCGCCGTCGGCGGTGCGGGCGACCAGGTCGATGGCTGCCGGCTCGCTCTCCACCCCCGCCTCGCTCGCCAGGCGCACCAGCTTGCTGGCGATCTGCTCGTCGGTCAGGCGCCGGAAACGGAAGTGCTGACAGCGGGAGAGGATGGTGGGCGGCAGCCGCTCGGGCTCGGTGGTAGCGAGCACGAAGACCAGTCCGGGCGGCGGCTCCTCCAGCGTCTTCAGGAGGGCGTTCGCCGCTGATTTGGTCAGCATGTGCGCCTCGTCGAGGATCCAGACGCGCTTGCCGCCCCGGAGGCTGGCTAAACCCACCCGCTCGCGCAGGTCGCGGATGTCATCAACGGAGTTATGCGAGGCGGCGTCGAGTTCCATGACGTCGGGGTGCGAACCGGCCTGCACCAGGCGGCACGATTCGCAGTCGCCGCATGGCCTCTCCGCGGGCTCCTTCTCGCAGTTCACCGCCATGGCAAGGAGCCGCGCCATGGTGGTCTTACCGACCCCGCGCGGGCCCGAGAACAGGTAAGCGTGCGAGGTTCGGCCCTGCTGGATGGCGGAGGCGAGCACCTCCTTGACATGATCCTGCCCCACGACCTCAGCGAAGGTCGTTGGTCGGGCGCGTTGGTAGAGGGCGGCCATGGGACGTCGAGTCTACCACCGCCTGCAGTGGGTTCCCGGACCCGGTTGGGTAGCATTACTGCATGGCCGCAAGCTATCCAGAAGCGCCCCAAAACGGGAGCGCGGAGGCGCGCAGCAGGGGCCACGCCGCTCCGCTCCCACCGCGCGGCGTGGCCCTCGCGCTCTCGGGCGGTGCGGCCCGCGGCATGGCGCACATAGGGGTCCTCAAGGCGCTAGAGCGCGCCGGCACCCCGCCACGGCTCGTGGCCGGCACGAGCTACGGCGCCATCATCGCCGCCCTTTACGCGCTTAGCGGCAGCGCCCTCGAGGTCGAGCGCATCACCAGGACCCAGGACGTCGCCGAGATCTGGCGGCAGGGCCTCGACTTCGGGCTGCACCGGGGCGCCCTCATCAACGGGCGCCGCCTGACGGAGTGGCTCGACCGCAAGTTCTTCATGGGCGCCACGTTCGCGGACGCCGCACTGCCCCTCGCGGTGGCTTGCACTGACCTCAAGAGCCGTTCGCTAGTAACGATCCGTAGCGGCTCCGTGGCCGAAGCGGTCCGCGCCAGTTGCGCGTTGCCCGGCATCTTCGCGCCCGTGCACCGGGAGGGTAGGACGCTCATAGACGGCGGCTTTCTAGAGCCCATACCGTTCCGGGCGCTGGCCAGCGCCCCCGCAGCGGTGCACCTGGGCGTGCAGGCGGGGGTCGACGTGAGGCGTTCCAAGCTCGTGCGGGCCATCAGACGCTTCAACGTCTCCCGCCCGGGGCGCGCGCTGAGGCGCCGAGCCGACGCGGCCGCCGGTGACGGCGCACTCAGCCGGCTCCTGCGGGGCGTTTCTATATCCTTGAGCAGTTACAGCCGCGGCGTGCGAGTACCGGCCGGCGCCACCCTCCTCCGCGTCGACCCAGCCATAACCTGGTGGGACTTCCACCGCTCCCCGAGCGCCATCGCTGCCGGCGAGCGCGCCGCGGAGCACCTCCTCACCGACGGCGGCCTACTGGCGGCCGCCATGAGCCCGGAGCCCGGGGTAGGCTCTGGCGCATGAGTCATGGTGCTGCCGACGAAACGCGCTGGGTGCTGAGCGGAGCCGTGGGGGCGCCGACCCTCTACCTGTTCCCGGAGTTGGAGAGGACCACCTGGTGGCGCCGCCTGCTAGAGCTGGACGTGGCCATCAGGAGCCCCACCCCCGCACCCGTTCTGACTGCGCTGTACGCCACGCTGCTCGGGGAACTGGCCGCGCGGGGCTACCAGGACCTGCGCCGGGCGGCAGCCACGGAGCTGCTGGCGGGCACCGGCCCGCTCGCCGCCTACGCCGCGCAGCAAGTGCCAGCGGGACTGCTTTACGCCCTAGAGAAGGACCTGGAGCTGATTCACCTCCTGACCGGCCGTGACCTGGGGAACGAGATAGAGATACTGACGGCCGAGGAGCAGCCGCCCCTGGTCGCCCTGGCGAACGATTACCCGCCGGGCGTGCTGAGCGCGGCCGTACTGGCCGTGGAGGCGGCGCTGGCAAGTACCGAACCTAAACACCGCGTGGAGCTGTTCACGGACGCCCTGGCCCAGCACGGCAGCGGACCCACCGCCCTCTACAGCGCGCTCACGTTCGCGGACGGCCGGCTAATAGGTCTGCCGGAGCCCGACCTGCCCGACTGGAGTGAACTCTTCGGCTTGAGCGAGCAACTGGCCCGGCTGGAGGCCAACGTGGAGGCGCTACTGGCACGCTCCGGAGCGCACCACACCCTGCTGTACGGCCCGCGCGGCAGCGGCAAGTCGACCGCCGTGCGCGGACTGCTGCGGCGCTTCGCCAGCCGCGGACTGAGACTCATAGAGGTACCGCCCGCCCAGCTCGAGAGCATCCCCGACTTCGTGGAGCACCTCCGCAGGCAACCCACCGCCTTCGTGCTCTACGTCGACGACCTGGCCTTCGAGGAAGGCGAAACCGATTACCGGCCGCTCAAGAGCCTTCTGGAGGGGAGCCTCGCGCGGCGGCCCTCCAACGTCATCGTGGTGGCCACCAGCAACCGGCGGCACCTGGTGAAGGAGCGGCTCTCCGACCGGCCCGCTCCCGAGGACGACGTGCACGGCTGGGACACGCACAACGAGAAGTTGGCCCTGGCTGACCGTTTCGGGCTCACCATCACCTTCCCGTCAGCTGGTCAGCGCGACTACCTGGAACTGGTCCGCGCCCTGGCGGCTCTGCGCGGCGTCACCGACTTCGAGGCAGAGGAAGCCATCCGCTTCGCGGAGTGGGGGAACGGTTACTCCGGTCGCACCGCGCAGCAGTACGTTAGCGAGCTGACAAGGAAAACCGCGCCACGACTCACTCCCTGACCCCGGGCGCCAGCCGCGCTAGCGCCGCCGCCAGCTCGTAAGCCTGCCCGCGGGTGAGGCCCTCCAGCGGGGCAGGGAAGGTGGCGAGGCCCGCGGCCTCCAGGCCCTGCCAGCCTGACGTCGGCGGGCAACTCACCAGCTCGCACGCCGCCAGTTCGAGCAGGGCGGCCGCCACGGCGGGCCGGAGCGGGGCCTCCAGCTCGTCCAGCTCCATGGCCAGGGCCACCAGGTCGTCTCCGAGTGAAGGCTCGTAGAAGAAGCGAGTGGCGACGTTCGAGAGCAGGTACGCGAACCCGACCGTACTGAACGTGTTGTTCAGGTGCGGTTCGTTCTCGTAACCACCGACCGCCAGGCCCCGAGAGACAAGCAGCACGAAGGCGCCGTAATGCTGGTGTGTGACCGGCCCGATGCCGGGCCGCGGCCGCAGTTCAGGAAGTAGCGCACCGCGCAGCGCCAGGCGGCCGCGGACCGCCATGATCCGCTCGCTCTCCAACGCCACGTCGCTACTCTTCACGCCGAGCTCGATGGCCAGCGCGGCGCCCACCGCTGCCGCCTCGGCCATGACCATGCCGAACGGCACCACGCGCGCGCTGGAGAAGGCTATGGGGTCGTAGCCGGCGCTGCGGCCCACTACCCACAGGTTCTCGACCTGGCGCGTGACCATCATGCAGAGCCGGCCGCCGTAGATGTCGGGCGTGCCCCACACGAAGCCGGAATCGAAAGGCGTGTAGGTCTGGGCGTCCAGCGGGTAACCACCGGCGGCCACGTCGAACGGCGTGACGACGCTAGCGAAAACGTCGTCGGCGCTGAGGATGCACTCCGCCAGCAGGTGGCGCGACTCGCGCACGTAGAGGTCCGCAGCTGCGCCCGACAGGTGGGCGTTAGCGAAGCCGGGCACGTGCTCCTTCAGGTACGCGACCATCTCCTCGCCCTCCGCCAGGCCGAGGCGGCGACCCGCAGCGCGGCTCTCGGCGCTGAGGGGGTCAAGCCCGTAGAGGAGCAGGGCGTTCACTAGCACCGTGCCGTCGTCCTGCAGCCCTAAGTTCAGGCCGCGCAGGCGCACCCCGTCGCGTGTGGGCTGGTACGCGGCCGGCACGCCACCGAAGTGGCCCCAGGCGACCGTGTCCTTCACGTTGGCGTACGCGCGGCCCCGCGCCCTGACCTCGCGCGTCAGTTGTGCCCAGTCCACGCCCGCCACGTTTAGAACCAGCGTGTCGGCCATGCGCTGCTGCACCCCGAAACGCTCGAACCCGAAGTCGAAGGGGGCGCCCGCCGCGGCGGCCAGGTCACCGTCGGCGCTCGCGTCTATCACCTGACGCGCCCGCACCTCCCAGCCTCCACCCAACGACCTGACGCCTACGAGCACACGGTTCTGGACCAGCGGCTCGACCTCCAGCTCGGCGCGCCACACCTGGACGCCGGCCTCTTCGAGCATGGCCTCGAACACGCGCTCGGCGCGCATGACGTCGAACGCCTCGTCGTACCCAACTCGGCGCCACCAGCGGTCGAAGATGCCGCGCTGGTAGTTGAACGGCTGGGTCCTGAGGTCGAGCATGTTCAGCTCGCCCAGCACGAAGAGGCCGCCCAGGCGGTCGTGCGGGGTGACGAGCAGGGTCTCCAGGCCCAGCTCGGCGGCCGTCACTGCGGCGGCTACGCCCTCGGGCTCGCTGCCGTAAACCAGCACGTCCACGTTCAAGGTCGTCACGGCAGGTTGAGCCAAGGCGGACGCTAGCCCAGCGAGCAGCGCCAGCAGGGGCGCTAACAGCACGAACGCGGCGGCCTTAGGGCGGCGCCGCGCCGTTCGTACTGGCGTATGAGTCAGTAGGGTCATCTTCTGGTCTCCAGGTTGCGGGAGGAGCCTGCGGCCAGCTCGTCCAGCACGGTCCGGGCCACGTCGCGCGCGGCGTTCGGCTTGGCGAGGCGGGCGGCGGCGTCCCGCATGGCTTGCAGCCGGCCCTCCTCCTCGAGCAGGTTACGCAACTTATGGCTGAGGGTGCTGAGCGGCTCCACCCTAACGGCGCAGCCGTTCTCCAGCAGAACGTTGGCGTTGATCTCTTCCTGCAGCGGGTAAGGGCTCACGAGCATCATAGGCAGGCGGGCGGCTAACGCCTCGCTGGAGGTAAGCCCGCCGGGCTTAGTGAGCGCCAGGGTGGCGCTAGCCATGAGTTCAGGCAGGTTATTCACGAAGCCCAGCACCTGGAAGGTGACGAGCCCTTTGCTCTCGGCCACGACCTCCTGCGCCACGGTGGCCAGCTCGGAGCTGCGGCCGCACACGACCGTGACCTTTAGCGGCCAGCGGAACTCCCGCAACTGCGTGAGGATCTTGCGTACGTGGTCCGCGCCCAGCCCGCCGGCCAGCACCAGTAGGTGCTCCTTCTCGTCGCCCCCCGCTGGCGCCGGTGCCGGTAAGTCTGAGAAGCGCAGGTCGATGGGGATACCGGTCACGCGCACGCGGTGCTCGTCGACGCCGGCGCTGAGCAGCTGCGCGCGCACCTCGCCTGACGCCACGAAATAGCGCGCCACGCCCGGCTGCAGCCAGAAGGCGTGGGCGAAGAAGTCCGTGATGACCACGGCTTGCGGCAGCAGGCGGTGGCGGCGCATGCGGCCGCTGATGATCTGCGCGCCCAGGAAGTGCGTGTGCACCACCACCGTGGGCTGGTAGCGGTCCACGATGCGCGGCACCTCGTACGAGAGGAGCCGCACCGCGCGTGCCCGCAGGCGGCGCTGCACGGAGGTGCGTTCGCTGGGCTTATCGAGGCGGCGCCCGATCCACTCCACCAGGTCCGGCATGGTGCGCACCAGGTCGAAGTACGCCTGCCTGTAAAGGCGCCGGAACGGCAGGGCGGTGTGGTCCAGCAGGTCGGCGTGCTCCGCCTGCACCCCGAGTTCGTCGAAGGCAGCTAACAGCGCCTTGGCGGCGGCCACGTGGCCGCCCCCTATGGAGGCAGATAGCACCAGGACTCGGGGGCCACTGGACACGTGAAGAGCATAGCAAGGCGGGCAGGGCGTTCCACAGGCGCTTCTCAGAGAACGTTTGCTACCATGCCCACTGGAGGTACGAATGCACCGTATCGCGTTGCCCCTAGCCCTCTTAGCTTTGCTCACAGCCTGCGCTCCGGGGCCCACCGTGCGGATGCACGACCTCTACCTCTTCGGCATGCTCGACGCGCGCCTGACGTACTTCTACGGCGACCCCACCGAGCTTCGCTACGACGGCGGCACCGTGCAGTTGACCCGCGCCGAGTCCAGCACCCGCACCACGCGCGACCAGTTCCACGTCAGCGAGGCGCTGGCCGTGAACGGTCAATCGTACCTGCAGCAGTCGCTGCCGGCGCTGGCGCAACCCGCCGTAACGGCCAGCCGCATCCCCCTCACCACCGACATGCAACTGCACGTGCGCGTGCCCACCAAGCAGATCGTTTACTTCGACGGCTCGAGCTTCCTCCTCCTGGCCGAGGAGGGCATCGCTGGTAACCAGGTACGCGTGGTCCCGAGACCGCTCATGAACAGGCTGCGCGGCCTGGGCGAGTTGAACAGCGCCGAAGCCGCCATGCTCGAGAACCTCCTCCGCTCTAGCGGTCAACCCACCGTGCTGGCGTTCCTGCCCACGGCCGACCTGCCGCCCCACAGCGTCGATGGTCTGGAGGAGCAGCGCCGCACCGCCATCTACGTCCAGCGCGAGGTCGGTTCCGATCCGGGCGCCTACCGTCCCACGCCGACCGAACTCACTTGGGAGGTCATGGCGCGCGGCAACCAGGCGCAGGGCTTCGACGGTCCGAGCTACCAGATGGTCGCCAACGAAGCGCAACTGCTGGAACTCTGGAACCGCGCCCATTCGGCGCAACTGACCGTGCCAACCGCGCCGCGTGTGGACTTCCAGCGCGAGACGGTGGTGGCCCTCTTCGTTGGCCGCAAGAGCACCGGCGGCTACTCGGTTGACGTCAGGCAAGTGAGCGAGGAGAACGGCGAGCTGTACATAGACGTGGCCTTCAGTAGCCCCGCTCCGGGCGCCATAACCACGCAGGCGCTCACCAGCCCCTGGGTCATGGTGCGCGTACTGCGCGGCGGTTACGAGGTGGCGTGGCTACGCGATCCGGCCAGCGGTAACCTCGTCGGCGCTGCCCGCATGGGGCAGTAAGCCGGCCCCCAAGGCGGCAGGTTCAATAACCAGCCCGGCCGGCTCATTGATCAGAACACCCGGCGGTGCCGGCTAGGCAGTTCGGGGGTTCAGGTGAGCGCAGTGGGGTCGAAGAGGCGCCGGTACTCCTCGTTGGCGTAACGGTCGGTCATGCCCGCCAGGTAATCGGTCAGCGCACGCTCGAGCCCCAGGTCGGCTACCTGCTGCTGCACGGTGGGCGGCAGCATGTCGGGCGTCTCGAGGTAAGCGTGGTAGATGCGCTCCAGAACCTGGTGCGCCTTGCGCGTCATGCGGATGAGCCGGTGATGGAAGTAGAAGTTCGTGTACAGGTAAGACTTCAGCTCGGCCAGCTGGCGCGCCATCTCCTCCGACGGCCCTAGCAGCTTGGTGGGCGCTTGCCGCACGTCCTCTAACGTGTTGATGTTGTGGTCCAGCAGGCGCTTGTGGGTGGCGTGCACCACGTCGGTTATGACGTCGCCCAGTAGTTCGCGGATGAGGATGTAGCGCTGCGAGGTGTCGAAACGGTCCGGGTCGAGCCCGAGACGCTGCATGAGCTCGCCTATGAGCTGGACCTCGGACACGTGCACGGCGTTCAGGTGCCCGGAGCGCAGGCCGTCGTCGAGGTCGTGTGCGTTGTAGGCCACCTCGTCGGCCACGTTCACCACCTGAGCCTCCAGCGTGGGCTGCACGTCGGGCTCCCAGGAGGGGTCGGGCACGTCGTACTCGGTCTCGTGCTTCATGATGCCCTCGAGCGTTTCCCACGTGAGGTTCAGCCCTGGGAAGCCGGGGTAGCGACGCTCGAGCTTGGTGACTATGCGCAGGCTCTGGCGGTTGTGGTCGAAGCCACCGATGTTGGCGGCTAGGGTGTCGAGCGCCTTCTCGCCGGCGTGCCCGAACGGCGGGTGCCCCAGGTCGTGCGCCAGCGCGATGGTCTCGCTGAGGTCCTCGTTCAGGCCGAGAGCCCGCGCGATGCTGGTGGCTACCTGCGCCACCTCCAGGGTGTGGGTGAGGCGGGTGCGGTAGTAGTCGCCTTCGTAGTTCACGAAGACTTGGGTCTTGTACTCCAGGCGCCGGAACGCGCTGGTGTGCACCACCCGGTCGCGGTCCTTCTGGAAGGCTGTGCGGTGGGCGCTCTCGCCCTCCTTGTGAACGCGGCCGCGGGACTCCGCGGCCAGCGCAGCGTAAGGCGCCAGGTCCTGGCGCTCGTTGCGTTCAAGCATCTCTCGCGTGACTAGCATGGTGTGGGCATCGTAGCACCCGTGTGAGCCGCGCAAAGCAGCGCTGGCACGGTCTTAACGGCGGACTGGCAAGCCGCACGCGCGCTAAGGCCGCCTGCCGCACCCGTGGCGGCGCGGGGCGGTAGTAGACTCGGACGCGATGGAACTGTCACTGAGGCGCTCCACACCCACCACCTGGATAGGCAACGTGCCCCTGGGCAGCGGTCATCCCGTGGTGGTGCAGTCAATGACCAATACCGACACGGCGGACGCCGCAGCCACAGCCCAGCAGGTGGCCGAGCTGGCGCGGGCGGGTAGCGAGATCGTGCGGGTCACGGTCAACAACGACGCGGCCGCTAAGGCCCTGCCCGAGATCCGCGAGCGGCTGACCGGCATGGGGCTCACGGTGCCGCTGGTGGGCGACTTTCACTACAACGGCCACAAGCTCCTCACGCAGCACCCCGAGGCCGCGGCCATCCTCGACAAGTACCGCATCAACCCCGGCAACGTGGGCCCGGGCCGGCGGCGCGACGAGAACTTCCTGACGATCATCGACGTGGCTAAGGAGCACGGTAAGCCCGTGCGTATCGGCGTGAACTGGGGCTCGCTGGACCAGGCGCTGCTCACGCAGATGATGGACGACAACGCCAACCTAGCCGAGCCGCGCTCGGCTCACGACGTGCTGATGGAGGCCATGCTGGCCTCCGCCCTCATGTCGGCCGAGCTGGCCGAAGAGCACGGCCTGGCGCACGACAAGATCGTCATCAGCGCCAAGGTCAGCACGGTGCGCGACCTGTGGGAGGTTTACAGGCGCCTCGCCGCCCGCTGCGACTACCCCCTGCACTTAGGCCTAACGGAGGCGGGTATGGGCATCAAGGGGGCGGTGGCCAGCACGGCCGCGCTGGCCCCACTGCTGGCCGAGGGCATAGGCGACACCATCCGCGTGTCGCTCACGCCTGATCCTGGCGCCCCGCGCGAACGCGAGGTGGAGATAGCCCAGGAGGTGCTGCAGGCGCTCGACCTGCGGCGCTTCGCTCCCAGCGTCACCGCCTGCCCCGGCTGCGGCCGGACCACCAGCACGCTCTTCCAGGAGATGGCGCGCGACATACAGGCGTACCTCAAGCAGCGGATGCCGGCGTGGAAGGACCTTTACCCCGGCGTCGAGGGCCTACGGGTGGCCGTGATGGGCTGCATAGTTAACGGGCCCGGCGAATCGAAGCATGCCGACATCGGAATCAGCCTGCCAGGCACCGGCGAATCGCCCCGCGCGCCCGTCTACCAGGACGGCAAGCTGGTGGGCACCCTGCAGGGTGCCGACATCGTGCCGGAGTTCAACCGCATGCTAGACGAGTACGTGCAGCGCCGCTACGGCGCAGCTGCGGCCACGGCAGCGGATATCGTGCGTTCATGAAGATCTACACCAAGACTGGCGACGAGGGCACCACCGCTCTGTTCGGTGGGCGCCGCGTGCTGAAGGATGACCTGCGCGTCGCTGCTTACGGCACGGTCGACGAGGCCAACGCAGCCCTCGGGCTCGCGCGTGCCGAGCTGGCCCGCGAGGGCGGCGGGGCGGCCGCCGCCGAACTCGACGCCGAGCTGGCGCAGCTGCAGAGCCTGCTCTTCGACCTGGGCGCTGACCTGGCTACCCCGGAGGACGCTCGCCAGCGCGGCTTCATTCGGCCCGTGGACGAGCACGACGTGCAGGCGGTGGAGGAGATGATCGACCGTTACTCCGCGGAACTACCGGAACTGCGGCAGTTCATTCTGCCGGGCGGCAGCCCGGCCTCCGCGGCCCTGCAGATGGCGCGAGCCGTCATCCGCCGCGCAGAGCGCGAAACCGTGGCCCTGGCGCGTCAAGAGCAGGTGGGCGAGCACGTGGTGCCGCTCATCAACCGCCTGTCGGACCTCTTCTTCACGCTGGCACGCCTCGTGAACGTTCGGGCGGGCACCCCGGAGGTGCCGTGGACGGCCCGGCGGCCGCCACGGGGTCAGAAGGAGTAACTCACCCCTCCGACAGGGGCCCTTTCAGGCGCCGCGCAGTGCGGCCACGCCGCTCAGCCCACGCCGCTCCACCTCGCGTAGCAGCGCGCCCAGCACCTCGCGTACCAGGCCCGGCCCCCGGTAGATGAAGCCCGTGTAGACCTGCAGTAGGTCCGCGCCCGCCAGCATTCGTTCCAGCGCGTCCGCGCCCGTCATGATGCCGCCCGCCGCCACCAGGGGCAGCTCCGTGTTCTCACGCAGGAGCTCGAGCGTGCGTAGCGCGCGCGCCGTGAGCGGCCGACCCGACAAACCGCCCGCTTCCCCGGCGTGCTGCGAGCGCAAACCGTGTCGGTCCAGGGTGGTGTTGGTGGCCACTATGCCCGAAGCGCCGTACTCCTCGGCCACGGCCACCGCCTCGCGCAACTGCTCGTCTTCCATATCGGGCGAGAGCTTCAGGAGTAGCGGCTTAAGCGGCGCGTCGCTGGCGGCGCGCACCTCGGCGGCGGCCCCCAGAACGCGCCCCAGCCCCTCGCTCTCCTGAAGGCTGCGCAGGCCAGGCGTGTTGGGCGAGGAGACGTTGATGACCACGTAGTCGGCCACGGGCCACACGCTGGTGAGCGAGCGGCGGTAGTCGTCGGCTGCCTGCTCGATTTCCACCACTCGTGACTTGCCCACGTTCACACCCACCACGGGCAGGGTCTCGCCGCCTTGCAGTGAGCCCCGCAGCCGCGCCAGGCGCGCCGTCACCACGTCCGCGCCGTCGTTGTTGAAGCCCATGCGGTTGATGAGAGCCTCGTCCTCGGGTAGCCGGAAGAGGCGGGGCTTTGGGTTGCCCGGCTGCGCCAGGGCCGTGACGCTGCCCACCTCCACGCTGCCGAAGCCCATAGCCCCGAACGCAGGCACGGCCACAGCGCGTTTGTCCAGGCCCGCTGCCACCCCCAGGGGGTTAGCGAAGCTAAGGCCGAAGGCTTCTACCCTCAGGCGCGGGTCGTGCAGCGCGTAGCTGCCGGCCAGCGCCCGGCGCGCCAGCACGCTGCGCCCTGCGCCCGCTAAGCCGCCCAGCACGAGGTCGTGCGCGCGCTCAGCGTCCAGCCGGAAGAGCGCTCCTTTGGCCAGTTCGTACATATCGTTAGCTCAGTGAGGTGCGGGCGGGGCGGATCTCGACCTTACTGGGGAGCGCGCGCGCCGGCATGCGGAAGAGGTAGAGCACCGTTTCGGCTATGTCCGCGGGGTCGAGCTTCCAGGCGTCCTGGTCGGTTACAGCGCGGTCAGCGAAGGTGGTGGCGACGGAGCCAGGCATGATGGTGCTCACCCGCACGCCGTGATCGCGCAGGTCGAGCATCACGGCCTGGGTGAAGCCCAGCAGACCGAACTTGCTGGCGTTGTAGGCCGCGCCGCCGGCGAAGAAGTTCGCGCCCGCCAAGCTGCCGATGGTGATGATCATGCCCTCGCTCTCGATAAGTGCGGGCACGGCGACCTTAACGCTGTGGAAGGCGCCGGTGAGGTTCGTGTTCATGACCTCGTGCCAGAACTCGGGTTCAAGGTCAACTATCGAGGCGCGGCCGCCGACGCCGGCGTTGGCCACCAGCAGGTCGAGCGCCCCGAACTCGCCTAGCGTCACGTTCACCACGCCCTCCACAGAGGTCAGGTCGCGAACGTCGCAGGCGAGCCCCATGGCGCGGCCGGGCCCTGCCTGGGTCAGTTCCCGGGCTACGCGGCCCGCCTCCTCGCCGTTGCGTGCGGTGAGCACCACGTTCATGCCGGCGCCCACCAGGGCATGAGCTGTTGCACGGCCGATGCCGCGGGTGGCGCCTGTTACGAGTGCGGTCTTGCCACTGATATCCATGCCTCCACGCTAGCACTGAAACCCGCCGCCAACGGGCCCCGGGGCGCCCCGTGGTAGGCTCGGCCCCGTGGACGAGCCGGCGCAGTTCCTCGTCGAACAGGACCTTTTCACAGGCACACTGGGCGAGCTGGCCCACGCGCTGCGCACCCACGCTGTAGCCCCCTCTCAGATAGACCTCTACCAACTCGTGCGGTCCTACCTCGCTTACTTCGAGGAGTACGCCGCCACCGACCTGGACCTCGCCACCGAGGCGCTGCCTAAGCTCGCGCAAGTCATCGAGCTGAAGGTGCGCCTGCTGCTGCCGCGCCCGCCCAGGGAGTCGGAGGCGGACGAGGAAGCGCTGGTGGAGGAGACTCTGGCCGCCGTGGCCCTGTTAGAGGAGCTGGAGGAGGCCATCCACTTCCTGAAGCGCCGCCGCGAGGAGCGCCGCCTACTGCTGCCGGCGCGTACGCCGGCGCCCACCTACCCGCGCGCCGCGCGGCCGGTGAACTCCACCCCCAGCGACCTCGCGCGCCTGGCGGGGCGTTACCGCCTGGGTGGTTACTTCGAGCTGGCGATCGAGCGCCTCAGCCTGGCCAGCGTGTCGCGAGCGCTGCTGAACGCGCTGAGGCGGCTCAAGCGCGGCACGCTCGGCATGCTGCTCGGTTCTAACGAGTGGGCCGTGCGCACCGTGGGGCTGGCGGCTCTTATGGAACTCATGCGCGAAGGTCGGGTCAGCGCCACGCAGGAGGAGCCGTTCGGAGAGATCGAGGTGCGCCTCGTGAGCGCCGAACGCAGTGCGGGCGGCTGGGACGACGAGCCCGCTGCTCCTGAAGAAGAGCAACAACTAGAAAAGCAGCAACCAGAGGAGCAACAACTAGAAGCGCCGGCCGCCTGAGGGCGGCGCGGCGCTAGGTTCATCAGCTGGTGCGGGTTCGGTCCCCGCTTGGCTGTTAGGGGCTGCGTAAGCCGCCGGTTCAGCCGGCGGTGGCCGCCTTCTTGTTCTCGCGCTTGCGCATGGAGGGGTCCAGCACGCGCTTCCTGAGGCGCAGCGACTTAGGGGTCACTTCCAGCAGCTCGTCGTCGTCGAGGTACTCGAGCGCTTCCTCCAGCGTCAGGCGCTTAGGCGGTGTGAGGACCAGGTTCTCGTCCGAGCCGGAGGCGCGCACGTTGGTGAGCTTCTTGTTCTTGCACACGTTCACGTCGAGGTCGCCCATGCGCGCGTTCGCGCCCAGGATCATGCCCACGTACACCTCGGTGCCGGGCGTGATGAAGAAGATGCCGCGGTCCTCGAGCTTGTAGATGGAGTAAGCGAACGCCTCGCCCGCTTCCATGGAGACGAGCGAGCCGTGGTTACGGGTCACGACCTCGCCTGCGTACGGCTCGTAGCCGTCGAAGGTGTGGTTGAGCACGCCCTCACCCTGCGTCATGGAGAGGAACATGTTGCGGTAGCCGAAGAGGCTGCGGCTCGGGATGCGGAACTCGAGCCGCGAGCGGGTCTCGCCCGGGTCCATGTTCACGAGTAGCCCGCGGCGCGCCGTGAGCGACTCCATTACCCCACCCATGGCGCCGTTGGGAACGTCGGCCACCACGCGTTCGAACGGCTCGAGCGTGGCGCCGTCCTCCTGCTTCATGATCACTTCGGGGCGCGAGACGGAGAACTCGTAACCCTCGCGGCGCATGCTCTCTACCAGGATGGAGAGGTGCAGCTCGCCGCGGCCGGACACGCGGTAGCGTTCGCTACCGAGCTGCTCAACGCGCAGCGCCACGTTCACTAAGAGTTCGCGCTCCAGCCTGTCCGCCAGGTGGCGGCTGGTGACGTACGTGCCCTCGCGCCCAGCGAAGGGGCTGGTGTTGGGGCTGAAGGTGACGCTGACGGTGGGCTCGTCCACGGCCACCGCGGGCAGCGCCTCGCTGAGGCTGGGGTCGCCGATGGTGTCGCCGATGTTCACGTCGGCTATGCCCGACAGCACGATGATGTCGCCCGGCAGGCCCTCCTCAGTCTCGGTACGGGCCAGCCCTAGGGGCGTGTAGACCTTGGTCACGCGCGCCTTCTCGGGCTCCTTGCCGGGGCCCACGCGCACGATCTGGTCGCCGGGCTTGACGCGGCCTTGCAGCACGCGGCCGAGCGCCAGGCGGCCCAGGTAATCGGAGTAGTCGAGGTTAGCGACCTGCAGCTTGAAGGGCGCCTCTGGGTCGCCGGCGGCCATGGGCACATGGGCGGTGATGGCCTCGAACAGCGGCAGGAAGTCGTTGCCGGGCTGATCGCCTTCGCGCCACGCGCGGCCCTCGCGGGCGATGGCGTGGAGGATGGGGAACTCGAGCTGGTCGTCGTCGGCGCCGAGTTCCACCATGAGGTCGAAGGTCAGCGAAGCCACCTCGTCCGGCCGCGCGTCCTTGCGGTCGACCTTGTTGATGACCACTATGGGCCTGAGGCCGCGCGCGAGCGCCTTACGGAGCACGAAGCGGGTCTGCGGCATGGGGCCCTCTGCGGCGTCCACCAGCAGGAGCACACCGTCGACCATGGTCAGGGCGCGCTCGACCTCGCCGCCGAAGTCGGCGTGGCCCGGGGTGTCGACTATGTTGATCTTGTCGCCGTGCCACTGCACGGCGGTGTTCTTAGCCAGAATGGTGATGCCG
>Ga0265293_10002392_pt1 | contig 37885 bp, 29 predicted proteins | sample Munlanlewell138R_FD_192505 | JGI IMG/M metagenome (GOLD analysis project Ga0265293, IMG submission 192505) | Leachate microbial communities from a municipal landfill in Southern Ontario, Canada - Leachate well 138R | ecosystem: Engineered > Solid waste > Landfill > Unclassified | place: Canada... | reverse complement strand
CCGGATTTTTATTAAATTGTAATATCCCGGGCCAACAAACAGGCAAACGCCAGTTCCAGCACCGGGATTCATATCAAACAGGTGCATTATGATGCTTTCCAACCCAGCAAAAAAATACGTTCCCTTCAAACCGTTCGTCAAGGATTTTTCCGAACGTACATGGCCCAGCAAAACCATTACCGCTCCTCCAATCTGGATGAGCACCGACCTGCGTGATGGCAACCAGTCTCTTATCGAGCCCATGAGCGTTGAGCGTAAATTGCGCTTTTTCAAACAGTTGGTGGCCATTGGCTTCAAAGAAATTGAGGTTGGGTTTCCTTCCGCATCACAAACCGATTTCGACTTTGTACGCACTCTGATTGAGAAAAACCTGATTCCCGATGACGTCACCATTATTGTCCTGACCCAGGCCCGTCAAGACCTGATCGAACGGACTGCCGAGGCAGCCGCTGGTGCAAAAACCGCCATGATTCACCTGTACAACGCCTGTGCGCCCGCTTTCCGCAAAATCGTTTTCAACATGAGCAAAGACGAAGTGAAAGAAGTGGCCATTCAGGGTACACGTTGGGTACAGGAAGCCATGGCTAAATATCCGCAAACCAAATGGCGCTATGAATACTCACCCGAAGTTTTCAGCACCACCGAACCCGAATTTGCCGTGGAAGTATGTAACGCAGTTTCAGCAGTATGGCAACCCACCCCTGAAGACAAAATTGTCTTCAACCTGCCTGCGACCATCGAATCCACCACCCCCAACATGTACGCCGACCAGATTGAATGGTTCTGCAAAAACGTCAACAACCGCGACAGCATTATCGTTAGCGTACACCCCCACAACGACCGCGGTACTGCCGTTGCCGCCGCTGAGTTGTCGGTCATGGCCGGTGCCGACCGTGTTGAAGGCTGTTTGTTTGGCAGCGGTGAGCGTACCGGTAACGTAGACTTGGTTACCTTGGCACTTAACCTGTACACCCAGGGTATCCATCCCGGCCTGGACTTTTCCGATATTGATGAAGTCCGCCGTACCGCCGAATACTGCAACCAATTGCCTGTCCATCCACGTCACCCCTATGCCGGTGACCTGGTCTTTACCGCCTTTTCAGGCTCTCACCAGGATGCCATCAAAAAAGGCTTTGCGCAGCAAGACCCTGACGGCATTTGGGAAGTACCTTACCTGCCTATTGACCCTGCCGACCTGGGCCGCAGTTACGATGCCGTGATCCGTGTCAACAGCCAGTCTGGTAAAGGTGGTGTGTCTTACCTGCTTGAACAGGAAAAGGGCTTGAACCTGCCCCGTCGCCTGCAAATTGAATTCAGCCGCGCCATCCAGCGCGTGACCGATGAAACGGGCACCGAAGTCAATGGCAATGCCGTTTACGAGATCTTCGAGAAAGAATACCTGAAACAGACTTCACCCTGGAAATTGCTCAAGCACCAGATCAACAGCCATCCGGAAGGCGCTGATGATGAAACGTTCAGCATCGAAGTGGAACTGGAAAACAACGGCACTGTCGTCAAGGCAAGTGGCAAGGGTGATGGTGCCATTTCTGCATTTATCAATGCCTTGAATCTGCCTATCCGCTTCATGGACTACCATGAACACGCCATTGGTTCTGGTGAGAAAACACTGGCCGCCTGCTATGTTGAACTGCGTCTGGGCGACTCTGCCACCGGTTTCGGGGTTGGTGTTCACAAAGACATCGTGACTGCTTCCTTCCAGGCCGTGTTAAGTGCCGTCAACCGTCATATTCAGCAAGGTGCCAACTGCGCCAAAGAAGAAAACGTTGAGGCTGCGACTGCCTGAAATTGATAAGCCCGTCTTGCCAGGCCCGTATTAAACATACGGGCAGGCAATTGTCCTGATTGATCCCATACACTGGGGGCAAACCAGCTTTTTGAACCAAACAGGCTCAAGACCAGACAAAACGGCAAACATTAAAAAACCCAAACCAACCGGATACCCCCGGTTGTTTGGGTTTTTTTAATGGGTAAATGTTAACCGTTTAGCGAGATTAATCGTTTACCAGGCACTTCCCACTTCCCACACCACTTCCTTGCCTTGAGCCCTGGCGGCCCTTAGCATGTCCAGCAAAGGAAAAGTACGGCGACGCAAGGTCACCCTTTCCGTGACCGGATGCGGTTTTTCTTCCGGATATTCATCATCTTCTTCTTCCCGGTCTTTATCGGCGTAGACCTGATCAGGATTGGAGTCGGGGTCTTCAGCCACGGCTCGGGTAATGTTCTGAATGGCTTCATCCAGTTGATCCACCGTAAACACGCCACTTTCAGGCAATGTCTCATAATCACGCCCCGCAGCCTTCAGGACAGACAGGGCATGCTTGTCCAGCATCACAACATCAGCACTTGCATTTGAGCGGAAAGTAATCAGCATCTTCGGTTTCCCACAATAGATAAAGTAATACGCCCAGTTTACTACAAGAAGCATTTCAGGCCGATGATTTCATTTTTTGTTCAAGACGAACACTCATGGTCATGAAAAGAATCACAACCCTGCTTTTTCTGGTAAGCGTCATGGCGCCCGCAGCTTGGTCGCAAACCAGCGAAACCAGCAATGGAAGCCCCGTTTGCAAGCCTGCCTTTACAGGACATCCATGCAAAAATAGTAGCCAGGAACCATCATTGAATCTAGGCGTGGGCAACCCTATCCATTTAATTAGTGGCAACAAATACCAGGAAGAAACCGATTTACCCTTTCTGCCATCAGGACTGGAACTGGTACGCTACTACAATTCGCTCTCCAAAGGTAACCGCCTGTTGGGTGAAGGCTGGTCACATTCTTATGATACCCGCCTGCATTTTGCCGGAAATAAACTGCAAATAATCCATGCCGACGGCTCACGTACCATGTTTAGGGAACGTCAGGGTGACACGGCACATGCCGTACAGGCCAGCCAAGGCAAACTGCTGCTTAAAGACAATTTTTGGCATTGGGAACAAGGCGCTGGTTTTAGCAAGATTTTTAATCAGTATGGACGCCTGGTACAGGTTAATCTGCCTGGGCTGGAGCCCATCCGTATCAGCCGCGATGAAAAACCCGGCCCCACAAAGCATGCCATTCTGGAAGTACGGGCTGGTCAAGAGCACAAGCTGGTTTTCAATTATGAAATATACAAGGGCACGGCTCGTTTAAACCGTATTGATACCCATGTTGGCACTTTTCATTACCAGCATGATCAGCCTGAACAACACACGGGCCTGCGCCTTGTTCACATGCAAAGGCCCGACAAAATGGGCAAAACCTACGCCTATGAAGCCCAATACCAGCATGGCAACCCGTTTTTGCTAACTGGTATAAGCATGCATGACCATACTGGCAAAAAATCAGTAAGAACCAACGCTTGGGCCTATAACGAAAAAGGCCTGGCCATCCGCTCTATTACCGGCGCTCAAAATGACACCCATAACCGTATTGAAATTGAATACATCAGTCGCCCGGAAACAGAAAATGCCCAAGGCCTTACAAGGGTTAAAAATGCCGATGGCCAATACACCGATTTTCATACCTCTATAAAGGGTGGCAAATACGTACTGGAAGAAGTTAAAGGAGCGGGCTGCCATGGTTGCGCCATACCCGGCACCAAAGCCTCTTATGACAGCCATGGAAGAATGACCGATTTAAATGACACCCAGGTTCATTACGATGAAAACGGCAAGATCAGCCAGCTTGACATACCCCGCTCACCCTGGCCCGATCTGCAACTGCATTATGATGAAAAAGACCGTCCGGTAACATGGTTCAGCAAAATTACCGGCGCGGAACACACTAGCTATAACGATAGAAACCAGCCGGTAAAGCAGAGTTTTGCCAATGGTGACCAGGCACTGTTTGAATATGATAAAGACGGGCAACTTTTAACAGTGAAGGAAACAACGAAAGATAAGGAGAGGTCTGCAACCACAAAAATAGTTTCAGGACTGAAAAACAATTTTTTTGCCCTTGAGTTTAGTGATGACAATTACACAGAAAAAAAAGTGTACTTTACCTTGCAAAAAGACACGCTGAACATCAATACTAGCCGTCGTCCAATATGGATATCCGCAAATAGGGAAGGCGTCCCAGACTGGATGCCATCAGTAAAATACGATGACAAATATACTTTAGAAAATGAGAATAAAACTAAAGTTCACCATTTACCCGAAGGTGGCTACATCAGCTATTTTTACAACCAAGACAACAAACCGGAAACCATTATCTGGACAGAACAATCCGGCAAAAAACACCATCTGATCCTTGATGCAAGCACTCCCGACAAAGGCTATGTACTGGGCAACAAACTAGCTTTTCATGCCCTTAAAACCACCGAAGGACAAACCCAGCTCAGCCTATGGAATAACAAGGAACGCTTTTGGACCCAGACACTGGATTTTTTCCAAGACAATACACTGCGCAGTGAAACTGCCATCATCCCTAAGGCAAAATATGAAGCCGGTCGCAGCTATGCCTATGACGAAGCCGACAGGCTGATCATTGCCAATACCCGTGCCAAGTATAAAAAACAAGACTTGTCAGGCCAGCACCACTATGCCTGGAATAAAGATGGTTCCAATGCCGCCTATTTTGATGGCAACGATACAGTGAAACCTAACATTAAACGTGACATCAGCGGTTTGCCACGTCAAGTAGGTGAACTTGAGCTGGAATACGGACCTAATCGCCAACTGCATTACATCAGCAAAGACAACGCAATGATAGCTGCCTATTTTTATGACGCTTTGGGACGGCGAACCATCAAAACAACCCCAGACAGGCATGTCCATTATTACTATGAAAACAATCAACTGGTTGGTGAATGGAACATTCATAGGGAAAGGCTTACCATTGATGTCGTACACGACAATATCAGCCGCCGCTATATTTATGCAGGTAACCTGCCTGTTGCTTTCATTGAATATGAGCAGGCAACTTTTCCCATAAAAATGTTACCCACAGAGGAAGTGCCCATTAACGACCCACGACGGCGCCCTCATCTGTCAAAGCTGTACTTTATTCATACCGACCACATCGGCCAACCCTTCATGGTGACTGACCAGGAACAGAAAATCCACTGGCTTGCACATAACAGCCCAACTGGTGAAAGCCAAATTTTACATGCCAATATTGAATTCAACCTGCGCCTGCCCGGCCAGTATTACGACCAGGAAACCGGCTGGCATTACAACATGCACCGTTATTATGACCCCGCAGCAGGACATTATCTAGAACCCGACCCAATTGGGCCAACCGCTAATAACGACCCATTTGGCTATGCTGACCAGCAACCGAGGATATTTATTGACCCCTTGGGGTTGTTGCTGTTTTCCTTTGATGGCACTAATAATGATAAATACACTCACACCAATGTCCGTAAATTCGAACGATTGTATGATGGGCAACTTGGCAGCTATATCGAAGGCTCCGGAGCCCTAACTGAGGACACAAACCTCAGCAATACAATGGATCTGCTAGCTGCCACTAAAACACAAGAGATAGTTAATCGGCAATTCTATGCACTGCTCAACCATATTGCCCCATACTTCTACGTACAAAGAGATGCAACTCCCATAAGTGAAGATGCAAACCAACAACCTTTGCCATTTTTCAGCATAGATGTGGTTGGTTTTTCACGAGGCGCTACATTTGCGCTCATATTTGCCAATAAAGTAGCCGACAATACCGATGAACATGGTCTATTCACCTACGCATATAGCAATGATCGTGTTTCCTTCAAACTCATACAAGCTTGTCTGGATTTACGCTTCATCGGGCTTTTTGATAATGTCCCTCAGTTGGGCAATAGAGGTAGCGGTAATCATAAAGCGAAATATGGCGTACCCGAAAAATGGAAATGGGTAGCTCATGCCGTTGCACTGCATGAATTCCGGGAATTATTTCCTGTTACCCTGCTGACCGGGAACGGTCGGAACTACATAGAACAAGGTTTTATTGGTGCGCATTCTGATATTGGCGGCATTATCTGGGACGGTGATCTGACTGACATTCACAATCCGGCACCCGGTCGGTACAGTGACTTGGGTGATATTGCCTTGGCCTGGATGCATTGGCAAGCCATAAGTGTTGGTGTTCCCTTAAAACCACTTGACCATTTCAAAAACGACAGAAACTACAGACAAAATTACCAGAGCATAGACACCCCTTTCATGCACGGGGCTCCTGATAATGGAGATATTGTTCCGAACAGAGACAGGCATATTCAAACGGCTGGCCACAACGAGAGAAACTGGCGCCAAGCGGCTCACCCCTACTTAGGTGAGGAAGCAAGAATAGAAGTAGAGCCTTTCATCCGCAGAATTCCAAAAGACCCCAACGCACCCAAGCAATTTGATTTTTTTGGTCTGGAACATCGCATCGTAGGCGAAATTGATGTTCCAGCCTATAAACAATGGCTTAAACAAAGACTAAACTGGGATGCCCCCTTCTAACCCGAAATACCACCTTAAACATTTTGGTTCGACCTTTTTTAAAAGTCGAACCAAATACCTCAAAGCAAACATTACCACCATCACCCTGACCTCAGCAAAGCTACCCGCGAAATGATAGAGCAGCTCATTACCCGTATTCCTTTGAATATTCCCTGGCTCCCGTTACCCAAGCAATGAAAACACATAAAAACCGGCCAAGCTATGGCCAAAAAAAAAGCCACCTGTTCAAACAACAGATGACTTGCCAACAAACCAGATTCTTGAAGCGTTATGGCTGAGTAACGCTGAAATCGTGCACGCGATTATTGGTAAAGTGGATGTTTAAACTACGTCTTTTAGAAACCGCATCGCCAGCAGCGCCTAGCCCAATAGAACTTAAAGCGCTGTTAAACAAAGCATTCTCCTCGCCCTCTTCATATGCCCAATAATTAGGTCCTTTCGCACCGTCATCCCGGTAAGAAGGCTGTCCAAACATGCCAATGATTTCATCAGACGTTGTAACGCCCGGTTTAATTTGTGTACGAAGATAAGTCATATCATATTTATTGGCACCAGCATTACCGCCACCTTGCATGGTTTTGCAAGCAGTCAGGGGCAAAACCAACATCAATGCCAAACATGTATTACGCAATACTTTTTTCATTGTCTCTATTCTCTTCAAGTAAAAATAAATTGAACATACACTCCATAAACTATTGAAGCCTGAAAATTATAGTGGAAACAATTTGACAAATCTATCTTATAAATATGGTTTCTAACTGTTTTTTTACACAGTTTTCAGCACCACATAAGCCGATGCATCACTACACAAGAACCATAATCCGCTGCGCTTTCGCTAACGCTAAAAGCAAACCACAAAACCAGGATCAGACCGTTAAAAACAGTCAATATGCTATGATTATGGCAATTTTCTAGATTTACTGAACAGGCTGGCAGACCCATGTTCTCCATGTCAATTATCGTGTCGCCGGCTTTTTTGTCACTTTTTTATACAGTCAACTCCTATGCTCCCAGAGCTACAACAACGAATCCAGGCCGCACTGGCCACCGCTATCGAAGCCATTCTTCCCGGCAGCAACCCGGTTATCAAACTGGAACGCCCTAAACAGCCCGAACACGGCGATATTGCCACCAATCTTGCCATGCAACTGGCCAAGCCCAACAAACGCAATCCGCGTGAACTGGCACAGGAAATCGTCAGTGCCCTCCTGGGCAATGAAGACACAAAATCTTTTTTAGCCGCTGCCGAAATTGCCGGCCCGGGCTTTATCAACCTGCGCCTTACCCAGGCTACCCACCAGGCTGTAGCTAATATTATTGCCGAACAGGGCAGTGCTTATGGCAATGCCACCAGCAATGGGGAAAGTGTTATTGTTGAATTCGTTTCTGCCAACCCCACTGGCCCGCTACACGTTGGCCACGCCCGCCAGGCCGCACTGGGTGACTGCATTTGCCGCCTGTATTCCGCCAGTGGCTATAAAGTACACCGCGAGTTCTACTACAACGATGCCGGTAACCAAATCAACAATCTAACCATCAGCGTTCATGCTCATGCCAGGGGCATAACTCCCGATTCAGAAGAGTATCCTGCCGATGGCTACCGTGGCGACTACATTGCCGATATTGCGCGCGATTTCCTGGCTAAAAAATCGGTTGAAGCCGATGGCAAAACCGTTACCGCTTCTGGCGATATCAACAACATGGACGATATCCGCCATTTTGCCGTTGCCTACCTGCGCCATGAACAGGATCTGGACTTGCAGGCATTCAACCTGCAATTCGACAACTACTATCTGGAAAGCTCTTTGTACAGCGATGGCAAAGTCGCTGACACGGTACAAAAGCTGATTGCAAGCGGCCACACTTACGAACATGAAAACGCGCTGTGGCTTAAAACCACCGAACTGGGTACCGGCGACGACAAGGACCGCGTCATGCGCAAGTCCGACGGCGGCTATACCTATTTTGTGCCCGATGTGGCCTACCACGTGACTAAATGGCAACGTGGCTTCAACCATGCGGTCAATATCCAGGGTAGCGATCACCATGGCACGGTTGCGCGCGTGCGGGCCGGCCTGCAGGCCCTGGACATGGGTATTCCCAAAGACTATCCCGCCTATATCCTGCATAAAATGGTCAAGGTCATGCGTGGCGGCCAAGAAGTCAAGATTTCCAAACGGGCCGGCAGCTATGTCACCATGCGTGACCTGATCGAATGGGTTGGCCAGGACGCCGTGCGCTTTTTCCTGATCCAGCGCCGTGCCGATACCGAGTTCGTTTTTGACATTGACCTGGCGCTGGCCAAGGGCGAAGAAAACCCGGTGTATTACGTACAATACGCACACGCACGCATTTGCAAGATTTTACGTGACTCGGCCGATATGCTGGGTTATCTTAAGGATGCGGATGTTGCCTTGCTTACAGCACCCAGTGAAATCACACTGCTGCGCCGCCTGGCAGAACTGCCCAACGTCATTCAGTTGGCCGCAAAAGAGCTTGCACCCCACCACATTGCCTTCTGGCTGCTAGACTGTGCCGCCGACTTCCATTCATGGTACAACGCCGAACGCATTATGGTTGAAGACCAGGCCCTTAAACTGGCTCGTTTGCGCCTGGCCGACAGCACCCGTCAGGTTATTGCAAACGCCCTTAACCTGCTTGGAGTTAGCGCTCCAGAAAAAATGTAATATGGCCAAAAGACGTACCACCCGATCATCACCCTCAAGGTCAAGAAGCAGTAGCAACAGCAGCAGTTCATTCTCGTCAATCCTGACCGGGCTTATTATTGGCCTTACCATTGCCGCGATTGCTGCCTTCATGCTTACCCGCACACCAGTACCACTCAGGGACAATTCAGGCAATACGTCTTCATCGGGCATCAAAATGCCGGGTACATCATCAACGGTGGGTAGCATGTCGCCTGGCAACCAGCCTTTGATAGACCCTAACGCCTGGCTTAGCAATGATGGCCGCATCACCAGCCAGCAAAACGCCCCCACAGGCACTGGCAACCTCCCCCCACTTCGCCCGTTAACCCAGACAGAGCCTGTAAAAACACCGCCAGCGGGTGTGTCACAAGACCAGATTGGCTCATTAATCAATCAGTTACCGGCAGGCAGCGCACCCGTCAAGGCAAATACCGAAACCAAAACGACAGCACTTGCCAGCCCAACTCCTGCCACTGAACAAAAGCTTGCCCTGACCTCCAGGGGTAAAGACATTCCACTGAATACAGCCCAACCCGCTGCCACCGGCAGCCGCTATCTTCAGGTAGGTGCTTTTCGCAATGCCAAAGAGGCCGACTCTATCAGGGCACGCATGATCCTGATGGGCTACAACGCGGAAATTACCAAAATCACCGTTAACAATGTGGAAATAAACCGGGTGCGGATTGGCCCATTCAAGAACGAAGATGAGCTGAACCGCTCGCGCACCGAATTAAGCAAAGCGAAAATCAGCTCCACCATTGTGCGCTAAATGATGCACCAATTATCTGTTGCATCGCGTTTCCATTAATACACAAGCTGAACTTTTTGTTTTATAACCAGTCATAAACAAGGTTTTTACTGTATTTTCCGCTACACCCAACTTATTGACCTTCATTAAGGACAATAAGTGCAACAAGCCCCTGATCAATACTTTTTAATGCGAATAAACAATGATGATTAAAACAATTTTCAAACACACGTTTTCCGCCCTGGCCATTATGGGTGCCGCCGCTTTTATTCCAGCCATGGCCCAATCCGGCCTTAAATACATCACGCTTGAAACCCCCCAGCCTTCAGACACCCCCGATAAAGTCGAAGTGCTTGAATTCTTTTCATACAGCTGCTCGCACTGCGCTGAAATGGAGCCCATGTTCCAGGACTGGAAAAAGAAACTGCCAGACAACGTGGCTTTCATTCCCGTGCCGGTCGCTTTCAACGCTTCCATGCAACCCATGCAACACCTGTATTACTCATTGGTTGCGCTAGACAAAACAGACCTTCACCCCAAAGTTTTTAATGCCATCCACAAAGAAGGCAAAAAACTGTTCAACCGCGATGCCATCATTAATTGGGCGGCAGAACAGGGCATCAATAAAGACGAGTTTATTGCCGCTTACGATTCTTTTGGTGTAGGCGCCAAAGCCAAGCGCGCAGCCGAACTGTCCGACCTGTATCAGGTACAGGCCACCCCTTCAATTGCTGTTGGCGGCAAATACCTGACTTCCCCTGGCATGACCGGCACCTACGCATCCAGCCTGTTGGAAGCACAGGCGCTGCTAGACCAGGTACTGGCCGGCAACCAATAATTACCAATCAATAGGTGCCATGACCCGAAAAAAACCGGGCATGGCATTGCCCTTGACAGCTTGCAAACAGCACTCCAGAAAACGGGACACTGTTTACTTACAGGCCGTCAAACCGCCCTGGCTTTTTGCAAGGCCTGATCAAGGTCGTCAACCAGGTCTGTGACGCTTTCCAGCCCAATATGCAGGCGGATAATCTGGTTATCTTCCCGACTCCAGTACGTATGGTTTTCCAGTGTCGGGCGGTCCACCCACTGGATCAGGCTTTCAAAACCTCCCCACGAATAACCAATGCTGAACAGTTCCAACGCATTCACGAAAGTGCGGATCTGGCGGTCGGAAAGCGCCAGTTCAATTGATAGCATCCCGTTGGAGCCCGTGCAATCACGCTTCCATAAAGCGTGGCCGGCATCTTTTTCAAAAGCCGGATGAAAAATGCGGCGGGTTTCTGGCAGGTCATCAAAATAACGGCATACCTGCAAGGCACTGCGGGCATGTTGATCCATACGAATGGGCAAAGTACGCACACCCCGAATCGCCAGCCAGGCATCATCGGCACTGACTGAGTACCCCATGGCGTATTGATTAAGGTCTATCCGCTCGATAAGTGCCTTGTCTTTGGCCACCACCGCGCCCAGCATTAAATCTGAATGTCCGCCCACATACTTGGTACCGGCAATCACGCTAACATCGGCCCCCAGCTCCAGCGGTTGGCAGGCATAGCCCGAACCCCAGGTATTGTCCACCACCAGAATAAGCCCATGCTGTTTGGCGAATGCCGCCAGGGCAGGGATATCCAGCATTTCAAACAGCAATGAACCAGGCGACTCAATATACAGAACCTTGGTATTGGCCTTGAGCTGTGCCTGCAGGGCATTTATGGATTGCACCGGCACATAGGTAAACTCAATATTCATGCGGCTTAACACCGTATTGGCCAGGTGACGCACCGGCCCGTACACGCAATCGGCCACCAGCATATGGTCGCCGGCACTTAACAGGGACAGCAGCGACATGGTAATGGCCCCCAGGCCGGACGATGCCAGAAAACAGCGCCTGCCCCCTTCCAGCTGGCAAAAAATAGTTTCCAGGGCGGCATGCGTTTCCATGCCCATGCGACCATAAGTAACCAGCCGCTCTCCCTTGCTTTTACGGCGATAAGTTTCCTCCAAGTCTTCGATGGTATTGAAACGCACCGTACTGGTTCGGATAGCAGGCAGGCCAACCGGTGCAACCGGTGTGTTTTCATCACAAGGAGCCGTGCCAAGATGCTGTAATTGGGTAAGCAGGGATAATCTAGAGTCCATGGCGATATTCTTTGTTTTCAGTAAAATATTGAACCCCATTATAGGGGCAAGCCCGTTAAAATAGCATTTTAGTTTACCCGGCCCTACGCATTTTATGACGCCTGAATCCCTCTTCGTATACTTTGGCCTATGTGTCCTGTTGGCCATTTCTCCTGGTCCTGACAATATTTTTGTCTTGCTGCAAAGCGCCCTGCATGGTTATCGAACCGGTTTTCTGATCGTCTTGGGTTTATGTACCGGGCTGTTGTTTCATACCTTTATCGTTACCGTGGGCATTGCCGGCCTGATCGCCGCCTCTGACACCGCTTTCACTATCCTGAAACTGTTGGGCGCCGCTTATTTGCTGTACCTGGCGTGGGGAGCCTTCAGGGCAGGCCCGGTCAAGGCAGCAGGCGAAGAGGGACTCACCACTACCCCGCCCGCGTTAAGTGGCGGCCAGTTCTACCGGCGTGGTATTTTAATGAGCATGAGCAATCCCAAAGTCAGCCTGTTTTTTCTGGCTTTCCTGCCCCAGTTCACCAACCCTGCGGCAGGCGCCATCAAGGTTCAGCTGATCTTATTAAGCGCACTCTTCATCTTGTCTGCCTTTTTGGTATTTTGCGGCATTGTCGTGTTTTCCGGCTACTTCGGCCAGCTACTGAAAAAATCAGACCGGGCGCAAATCATCCTGAATCGCTTCACCGCCCTGGTCTTTGCTGGTCTGGCCGCAAGACTGGCATTCAGCACTAAATAACCGCAAACCTCACAATACCGTCCTTGCCGGTTTCGCGATTGAGCTTGCCGTCAAAGTGCAAGGCATGCAAGTGTGCCAGTGCCTCACCCATGGCAAAGGTAAGCTGGTGCAAATCCAGCTCGCGCTTGAACATATGCGGCACCACATCTTTGGCACTCATGGGTTCCCGGCATAATTCCAGCACCTCGGCCAGGCGCTCGGCATGGTGCTCGTGCTGCTGGCGAATCCGCTCATGCAAACCCTTGAAGGGGCGGCCATGCGAAGGCAGAACCAGGGTGTCTTCATCAAGGGCCAAATATTTATCCAGCGATTTCAAATACAACGGCAGCGGATTGCCGTCAGGCTCATGATCAAACACGCTCACATTAGTTGAAATTCGCGGCAACACCATATCGCCAGAAATCAATACCTTCAGGCCTGGACTATAAAGGGCCATGTGCTCGGGCGCATGCCCGTAACCTGAAATAAGTTGCCAATCGTTATTGCCAATACGCAGCATATCACCGTCCATTAAACGGTTAAAACGGTTAGGTGGCGTACTGACCAAGCCGGGATAATAAGTGGCCCTGGCACGGATTTTTTCTTGCGATTCCGGGTCTGTCAGGCCATGGCGTGAAAAATGCCGAACAGCGACATCCCCCCCCGTGCCCGCCCCGCCCACCGGTTGCGACGACCACATCCGTGAAACGTAATAATCTGTCATGCTCATATACAGGGGCACATCGTGCTTCTCACACAACCAGCCCGCCAGGCCAACGTGGTCGGGGTGCATGTGGGTAACCACCACCCGCAGCACGGGCAGGCCATCCAGTTCATTCTTGAACACCTCTTCCCATAAAGCCTTGACCGGATCTTTGGCAATACCGCAATCGACAATCGTCCATCCCTTTTGCCCATTGATTTCATCGGCCAGTAACCACAAATTGATATGGTCCAGCGCAAACGGCAAAGGCATGCGTATCCATTTGACTCCCGGTTCCACCTCAAGTGCAAAACCCGGCTCTGGCTGTGTGTCACCCAAGGGGTAAGCCAGCTTTGCTTCGTTCACATTCATTATTTCTCCTTATTGACTTTTATATTTAATTCATGGATGATACTTTACGTTTACGTAAACTGTAATTATTAGAATTAATTATGACACAAAGAACATGGTCCATCTCGGAATTGGCGCAGGAATTCAATATAACCCCGCGCACTTTACGATTTTATGAAGACCACGGCATTATCAACCCCAGGCGCGAAGGCCAAAAACGCATCTATACGCAAAAAGACAAAACCCGCCTGAAGCTGGCCCTGCGTGGCAAGCGGCTGGGGTTCCAGCTGGCCGACATCAGCAGTCTGATTGACATGTACGACGGCCCGGGCAGCACCACCCCTCAACTCAAAAAATACATCGCCATGCTTAACCGGCACAAAGAGCAGCTTGAAAGCCAAAAACGCGATCTTGAGGCCATTTTGCAAGAAATTCATACCCAAGAGGAGCATTGCATGGAGTTGTTAAAAAAACACGAGCAAAGCTAATGCTTACGTTAACGTAAACGGAATATCTTATTTCTGTTATATTTCATATATATAATTTAAAGAAAAAACCTTCACAGGAGACAAACATCATGAATTTACCCGGACTGAATTTCGACTTGGGCGAAGACCTGGACATGCTGCGCGATGCCGTGCGCACCTTTGCCCAGGCTGAAATTGCCCCCCGTGCCCAAGAAGTCGACCACAACGACCAGTTTCCCATGGATCTCTGGAAAAAATTCGGAGACCTGGGGCTGCTGGGCCTAACCGTTAGCGAGGAATACGGTGGTACCAACCTGGGCTACCTGGCTCACATGATTGCCATGGAAGAACTGTCCCGCGCCAGTGCTGCTATTGCCCTTTCCTATGGCGCCCATTCAAACCTGTGTGTCAACCAACTTAACCGCAACGGCACCGAAGCCCAAAAACAAAAATACCTGCCCAAACTCATTAGCGGTGAACACATTGGCGCCCTGGCCATGAGCGAACCTGGCGCCGGCTCCGACGTGGTCAGCATGAAACTGCGCGCCGAGAAAAAAGGCGACAAATACATCCTAAACGGCAGCAAGATGTGGATTACCAACGGCCCTGATGCCGACACCCTGGTGGTGTATGCCAAAACAGATCCCGAAGCCCACCAGCGTGGCATTACCGCCTTCATTATTGAAAAAGGCTTCAAAGGTTTTTCGGTAGCGCAAAAACTGGACAAAATGGGCATGCGGGGCAGCCACACCGGTGAATTGGTGTTTGACAACTGCGAAGTGCCCGAAGAAAACATCCTGGGTGAACTTAACGGTGGTGTCAAGGTACTCATGAGCGGACTGGACTACGAACGCGCCGTGCTGGCCGGTGGGCCGCTAGGCATCATGCAGGGCGTCATGGACGTAGTGGTGCCTTACATTCATGACCGCAAACAGTTTGGCCAGTCTATTGGCGAATTCCAGCTTATCCAGGGCAAAGTGGCCGATATGTACACCACCCTGCAAGCCAGCCGCGCCTTTTGCTACACCGTTGGCAAAAACCTGGACCGCCTGGGTAGCAGCCACGTACGTGAAGTACGCAAAGACTGCGCCGCCGTTATTTTGTACTGTGCTGAAAAAGCCACCTGGATGGCCGGTGAAGGGATTCAAATCCTGGGCGGCAACGGTTACATTAACGAATACCCTACCGGCCGCATGTGGCGGGATGCCAAACTGTACGAAATTGGTGCCGGTACCAGTGAAATCCGTCGCATGCTGATTGGCCGGGAACTGTTCAATGAAACAAAATAAGGCAATAATAGGATTCTAATTACTTGTCACACAATGTCATGACTTATAACGCCGATCATCAACTCATTCAGCAACTGGACAAAACCCTTCCCCCACCGGTGGAAGTGGCGCAAAAAATCCTGGCTGGGTTTGATCGGCATTATTCCCTGTTCCGCTATGTGGCCCAGCGTGCCAAGTCCCTGTTTGAATCGCACGACTGGCACGGCATACAGCGGGTGTCCAAAGAAAGGATCGAATACTACGACATCCGGGTGCGCGAATGCACCTATCAGGTGAACAGCATGCTCAACAAGACCCAGGGCATGCCCCAAGAAAAACACGGCGACCTGACACCGCAGCAAATCAACTACTGGCAGACAATCAAGCAGGAATATGTTCGCCTGCTTACCAACCACCAGCAGCCCGAATGCGCCGAAACCTTCTTCAACTCGGTCACCTGCCGCATCCTGCACCGCGACTACTTCCACAATGCCTTCCTGTTTGTGCGTCCGGCCATCGCCACCGAATACCTGGATTCAGAACACCAGTCTTACCGTGTTTACTACCCGCATATCCATGGCATTGAAAAGTGCATCATCAAAATGGTGGCTGACTACGGTCTGGCCGCGCCCTTCAAGAATCTGCCCTACGATGCCCGCAAAGTAGCCCGCAGGGCGGTTGGCATCCTGCGCCAAAAATTAATCAAAAGCGGCGGCAAGCGTATTGCACCCGACTGCCAGATCCATGTCCTTAACACCCTGTTCTTTCGCAACAAGGGCGCTTATATTGTTGGCCGTTTCATCAACAACAACATTGTTTACCCGTTTGGCATTCCGCTACTGCACACGCCTGCCAACGAAATCGAACTGGATGCATTCCTGAGTACTACCGATGACATCAGTACCCTGTTCAGCTTTACCCGCGCCTACTTTCTGGTCGACATGGAAGTACCCTCGGCGTATGTGGCCTTTTTGTCATCGCTACTGCCCAGCAAGCCCAAGGCAGAGCTTTACACCGCCATCGGCCTGCAAAAACAGGGCAAAACCCTGTTTTACCGCGATTTCCTGTATCACCTGAAAAACTCGCACGACCAATTCGACATCGCACCCGGTATCAAGGGAATGGTCATGACCGTTTTCACGCTGCCCTCCTACCCGTATGTCTTCAAACTCATCCGCGACCGCATCAACAAAGACGGCATGACCCATGAAATCGTGATGAAAAAATATCACATGGTTAAAATGCACGACCGGGTTGGCCGTATGGCTGATACCTGGGAGTACTCGTTGGTTGCGCTGCCACGAAATCGCTGCTCGCCCGCACTGCTCGAAGAGTTGCGCAGCCAGGTACCCAAGCTGATTGAAGAAACCGAAGACAGCATCGTGATTCGGCACGTTTATATCGAGCGTCGGATGACCCCGCTGAATATCTTCCTGAGCCAGGCCAATGATGAAGCCCTGGACAACGCCATCAAGGGCTACGGTGACGCCATTGCCGAACTGGCTGCGGCCAATATTTTTGCCGGTGACATGCTGTTCAAGAACTTTGGTGTTACCCGCCTGGGCCGGATCGTCTTCTATGACTACGATGAGATCCAGCCCATGCGGGAAATGAACTTCCGCGCCATCCCGCAGGCCCCCAACGAAGAGGCCGAGATGTCGGGTGAACCCTGGTATCCGATACATCCCAACGATGTTTTTCCCGAAGAATTTGAACGCTTCCTGCTGGGCAATCCGCGCGTGCGCGCAGCCTTCATGAAACACCATCCGTATTTACTCGACCACAAATGGTGGCAAACACGCAAAGACCGTGTCGCCGCCGGCAAGATCGAGGATATTTTCCCTTATCCGTTCTCGCGTCGCCTGCATGTCAGGCAACCTGAACTTACCAACCAAAAGGAATTGTAATGTCTGATCCTATCGTAATCGTTTCCGTTGCCCGCACCCCCATGGGAAGCATGATGGGTAGCCTGTCACCCTTGGCTGCCAACCAGTTGGGTTCCGTAGCGATCAAAAGCGCTGTGGAACGCGCCGGTATCAAACCCGAAGCCGTTCAGGAAGTCATTATGGGTAACGTACTGCAAGCTGGGCAAGGACAGGCTCCTGCTCGCCAGGCAGCACTGGGCGCCGGCCTGCCAAAAAGCGTTTCCTGCACCACGGTTCACAAAGTCTGCGGTTCGGGCATGAAAGCCGCCATGTTTGCCCACGACATGCTGGCAGCCGGCTCTATTGACGTAGCGGTTGCCGGTGGCCAGGAAAGCATGAGTAACGCACCTTACCTGTTGCTTAAGGGTCGCCAGGGTTACCGTTACGGTCACTCTACCGTTTACGACCACATGGCCATGGACGGCCTGGAAGACGCCTACCAGCGCGGTACCGCCATGGGTGTATTTGCCGAACAATGCGCCGACAAATACAGTTTCAGCCGCGAAGAACAGGATGCCTTCTCTATTGAATCCCTGCGTCGTGCCAACCAGGCCATTGCTGATGGCAGCTTCGAGTGGGAAATTGCCCCCGTGACCATTGAAGACCGTCGCGGCAACACCGTGGTTGCCACCGATGAAGCTCCCGGCAAAGCCAAACCTGAAAAAATCCCAACCCTGAAACCCGCCTTCAAGAAAGACGGCAGTGTCACCGCCGCCAACTCTTCCTCTATCTCTGACGGTGCAGCTGCGATGGTCATGATGCGCAGCTCAACCGCTGAAGAAATGGGTGTCAAGCCCTTGGCTAAAATTGTCGGTCACGCCCAATTCTCTCATGAGCCCGAGTGGTTTACCACCGCTCCTGTTGGCGCTATTGAAAAGCTGCTGAAACAAGTGGGCTGGACCACCGACGAAGTGGATCTGTATGAAATTAACGAAGCATTTGCAGTGGTGACCATGGCTGCCATGAAAGACCTGAACCTGGACCATGCCAAGGTCAATATTCACGGTGGTGCAACCGCCCTGGGTCACCCCATTGGCGCATCGGGCGCCCGTATCATTACTACCTTGATTGGCTCACTGCGCAAAACCGGCGGCAAACGTGGCTTGGCCACACTGTGCATTGGCGGTGGCGAAGCCGTTGCCATTGCCATTGAAATGCTTTAAGCATTAATAAAAAAATAAAACTTTAATAATAAAACAATTTTCATTTTGCAAGACCTCCACACCTTCCCCGCCAAAACGGGGAAGGCTTTAAAGGCAGGGACAGGAGACATACCTACATGCCAGTCATCACATCAAAAATCAACACCCGTGCACAATCATTTATTGACAATGCACAATTCATGCAGCAACAGGTTGATGACCTGAAACAACTGCTGGAAAACACCGCAATGGGCGGCAGTGAAGCAGCCCGTGCCAAACATGTCGCGCGAGGCAAACTGCTGCCTCGCGAACGTGTGGAACGCCTACTGGACCCGGGCACCCCTTTTCTGGAACTGTCACCCCTGGCCGGCCACAACCTGTACAACAACGAAGCCCCCGGCGGCGGCATTATTACCGGGGTTGGGCGTGTCAATGGCATTGAATGCATGATCGTGTGCAATGATGCCACGGTCAAGGGTGGCACCTACTACCCCATCACGGTAAAAAAACACCTGCGGGCACAGGAAATCGCCCTGCAAAACAAGCTGCCCTGCATCTACCTGGTTGACTCGGGCGGTGCCAACCTGCCACGGCAGGATGAGGTTTTCCCCGACCGTGACCACTTTGGCCGCATTTTCTACAATCAGGCCGTCATGTCTTCCATGGGCATTGCGCAAATTGCCGTGGTCATGGGTTCGTGCACCGCTGGTGGCGCCTATGTGCCCGCCATGAGCGATGAGTCCATCATTGTCAAGAACCAGGGCACCATCTTTCTGGCCGGTCCGCCACTGGTCAAGGCCGCTACCGGAGAGGTAGTGAGCGCCGAAGACCTGGGCGGTGGCGATGTACACACGCGCCTTTCAGGCGTGGCCGACCACCTGGCCAACAACGACATGCATGCCCTGCAACTGGCGCGCCAGGCCGTGGCCCGCCTGAACCGCAAGAAACCGCAGCAGCTGCATATCATTCCCAGCCGCCCGCCCGTTTACGACCCGCAAGAACTTAACGGCATCATTCCGGCCGACACCCGCAAGCCCTACGACGTGCGTGAAGTGATTGCCCGCATTACCGACGGCTCGGAATTTGATGAATTTAAGGCCCGCTTCGGCACGACACTGGTTACCGGCTTTGCGCATATTCATGGCATGCCGGTGGGTATTATTGCCAACAACGGCATTTTGTTTTCCGAAGCTGCACAAAAAGGCACCCACTTTATTGAACTATGCTGCCAGCGCAAAATCCCGCTGGTTTTCCTGCAGAACATTACCGGTTTCATGGTAGGCCGCAAATACGAAAACGAAGGCATTGCGCGCCATGGCGCCAAAATGGTCACGGCTGTTTCTACCGCCGCCGTGCCCAAGGTAACCGTGATTATTGGCGGCTCATTTGGTGCCGGCAACTACGGCATGTGCGGCCGTGCCTTTGGCCCCCGCATGCTGTACATGTGGCCGAATGCGCGCATCTCGGTCATGGGAGGTGAACAGGCCGCCAGCGTGCTGTCCACCGTCAAGCGCGATGGCATCGAAACCAAGGGTGGCAGCTGGTCTGCCGAAGAGGAAGAAGCCTTCAAGGCACCCATTCGAGATCAGTATGAAAAAGAAGGGCACCCCTACTACGCCACGGCCCGTCTGTGGGACGATGGCATTATCCAGCCCGAAGACACCCGTCGCGTACTGGCCCTTAGCCTGTCCGCCGCCCTGAACGCCCCCATTGAAGACACGCAGTTCGGCGTGTTCCGCATTTAACAGGAGCCCGTCACATGTTTAAAAAAATACTCATTGCCAACCGTGGTGAAATTGCCTGCCGCGTTGCCGCTACAGCCCGTCGCATGGGCATCCAGACCGTTGCCGTTTACTCGGATGCCGATGCCCATGCCGCTCACGTGGCCGCCTGCGATGAATCGGTTTACATTGGTGGGTCCGAACCCCGTGACAGCTACCTGCGAGCCGACGTCATCTTGCAGGCTGCACGGCAAACCGGTGCCCAGGCCATCCACCCCGGCTACGGTTTTTTATCTGAAAACGAAAACTTTGCCCAGGCCTGCGCCAAGGCCGGCATTGTCTTCATTGGTCCACCCGCCAGCGCCATTGCCGCCATGGGCAGCAAATCCGCCGCTAAAGCCTTAATGGAAACTGCCGGTGTACCACTGGTGCCGGGCTACCATGGCGACAACCAGGACATGGAATTCCTGCACCTGCAGGCCGACCAGATTGGCTACCCGGTGCTCATCAAGGCCAGCGCCGGTGGTGGTGGCAAAGGCATGCGAATTGTAAAGTCTTCGCAGGAATTTCCCGATGCCCTAAGCTCGTGCAAACGCGAAGCCATTAGCAGTTTTGGTGATGATAAAGTCCTGGTGGAACGCTACCTGACCAAACCGCGCCATATTGAAATCCAGGTTTTTGCCGACAGCCATGGCAACACCCTGCACCTGTTTGAGCGTGACTGCTCCGTTCAGCGCCGCCACCAGAAAGTCATTGAAGAAGCCCCAGCCCCCGGCATGACCGAAGAACGCCGCAAGGAAATGGGCGATGCTGCCGTGGCTGCCGCCAAAGCCGTTGGCTACGTGGGGGCCGGTACGGTTGAATTCATTGCCGAACCCGATGGCCGCTTTTATTTCATGGAAATGAACACCCGCCTGCAGGTAGAACACCCGGTAACTGAAATGATTACCGGCACCGACCTGGTGGAATGGCAACTGCGCGTAGCCGCCGGTGAACCCCTGCCCGCTGAACAGGAAGATCTCTTCATCGAAGGCCATGCCATTGAGGCGAGGATCTATGCAGAGAACCCTGAAAAAGGCTTCCTGCCATCAATTGGCACCTTGAGCCACCTGAACCTGCCTGAACATGTCAAGTTTGAACTGGGCGAGGTGCGGGTGGATGGCGGCGTACGCCAGGGCGATACCATTTCTCCTTTTTACGACCCCATGATTGCCAAGCTGATTGTATGGGCCGATAGCCGCGAACAGGCCATTGCCCGCATGCAACAGGCACTGGCCCAAACCCAGGTGGTGGGCGTGAATACCAACGTGGCCTTCTTGGGCCGCCTGATGCAAAACAGCGCCTTTGCCAGCGCAGACCTGGATACCGGTTTAATTGAAAAGCACAACGAGCAACTGCTGCCCGCCACCAAAGCGTCTAGCGTTTTCACCCTGGCCAGCCTGGCTGCCGCCGTTATGGCACGCCAAGGACAAACTGCCAGCGACATCAACCGCTACGCCAACAAGGCAGACCCATGGTCAGCCACCGATGGCTGGCGCTTAAGCGGCCACTACACCCAGCCTATCAGGGTGGTAGATAACGACGAAGCCCGTGTCATCACGCTAGACAAAACCGCTGCCGGCTGGCAACTGATGGATAACGACATTGGCTATGATTTTGAATGGCAGGTGCAAATCACCCCTGACCAAACCTGCCACTGCCGTTTAAGCCTGAACGGTTCCAATCATCTGGCGACCGTTGTCATGCACAATGAACAGGCCCATGTGTTTGAAAACGGTGCCGTCACCATCTTGGGCAAGCCTGATGAACTGCAACACGCTGCTGACGACAGCGAAGCCCACGGCGGCGGCCTGACCGCCCCCATGCCCGGCAAGATCATTTCCTTGCTAGTGCAGGCCGGTGACACCGTTACCAAAGGCCAGGCCCTGCTGGTGATGGAAGCCATGAAAATGGAACACACCATTACCGCCCCTGATAATGGCAAGGTGGAAGAGGTGTTTTATAAGGTGGGGGATCAGGTAACGGAGGGGGTGGAGCTGATTACGGTGGGGTAAGGAAGTTCGTTCACAGGCGGGGCGAGGAGCTTTGGCAACCACCCCGTCAGGCTTCGCCTGCCCCCCCTCCGCAGGAGGGGAATTTTGCGCTCGTTTCCACGCTCCGCGTTGGAACGGGTTAAACTTAAACACAACACTGTTTAACCCAGTTTTTTCTTAATAACCCAATAACCACGGGTTCCACCAACACGCTCAAGCCAACCTAGCGCTTTTAAATTATTCAAATGCTTTTTTATGGCTGACTCATTAATGCCTACCTGCTCAGCCATCGCACGATAAGAAACCCTGGAATTGTTGTGGATACAAACCAAAATTTCCCGTTGACGGCTGGTTAAGTCATTAATTTCGATTGAACCCTCGATTGAGTCTCCTGGTTTATCCTCTAAAACCTTATCATTAATTGAGCCACCTATTGAGCCACCTATTGAGCCACCCAGCTCCTCATACGATGGCCGATAAAACGCCCAATCCACAAAATCTCCATGCACGCTTAATTTGGGTTCCGCATTACCTGCCTGTAAACACAGGTCTTTAATTCGCCAAAATACCGCTTCCCCATTGCTCAATATACCCAAGCTCCTTAAAAACCCTGGCAACCACACGATTACGGATTTCAGAATGTCCTTTAAGCAAATCCTCTTCTATTAAGCCATGTGGCAAACCACCGGGAGAAACAATATTCAACATATCATCATAGATACCAACCTTGATATCACGCCCGGCATTGCTATAGTCACGGTGCAATACCGCATTTACCAAAGCCTCACGAATAACGGCTGCTGTGCGCTTTCCGTATTTGATATATAGCCGCACCGCTCTCATGCGATCTTCATATGAATACATTTACTACTTCTAAAGGTAGTCCAAGTTTTCGTCCGCACCCCCAAGTGGGTCAAAAATAATGGCCATTGACAATGCGAAAATCTGGCTAATAAATTCAAGTCTTTGGGAAAGTGTTTCTTCCATTCAGAATTTTAATTTTCTCATTAAATATACATTAATATTAAAATAATTATATATGAATAAAAACTGTATCTTAATACGCTTCATTCGATTTTTACTCTGTCAGGATTACCATCCAATAAAAAATGCCTGTAATAAAACACAGGCATTTCATCGGTTAATGACATGAATTACTAATACACCAGTTGAGCTCCGCTATTACAATCCAGAGAAATCAAGGTAGTTTCAACCTGACCGATTTTCAGGCCCAGCCCATTCAGCAAAGGACTTAACAACTGGTTTCCCAATGCATCAAGGGGACCTTGTAACAGGTTCGTCAACAAACCAAGAATCACCAGCAACGCATTCGGCTGCCCCTCAGTTTTCCCAGACATGGACGGACTATCTGACAGCAAATTTATACACCCGGTTTCATTTCCGGTTTGCCCAAACAACTCACCCAAACCACCATGAGTACAGCCATCACCCACTAGCAACTCACCTACTCCTCCCAAAACGGTACCTAAAACACCTCCAAGATTGTTCAAAACACCAACAATATTCAATGTCAGTAAATCACCTACCAATCCCAGCGTCCCTCCCAACAAATTACCAATAAAACCTTGAAGGCCGCTTAAGCCTGCCTTAATATTACTTTGAGCCAACTCAAGAATGCTTTTTCTACAATCACGCTCTTTAACGTCATTACAACCACCCGGCGATTGCTCCGCTTTTTGCTGTTTTGCATTGTCCCAAATCTGCTGCGCCACCCGATCTCCAAGATTTCCAGGCAAACTACCTGAATGTCCAAGACTGTCTCCAACTACAGCCGCCAGCACTGCATCAACCAATTTTTTGATGGTCGTTCCAACACTCAGGTTATTACCCGACTCCGGCATCCATTTGGTGTTGTTGCCAATATTGCCAGGCTCAATTCTTGGATCATGAAAATAGAAAGTTTTGGTTTCTTCGGTAGTCAGGGCAGGAATTGCCAACGATGTCTCCAAACTTGCCAGCGGTACATTCAACAAACTCAAATTCAATATTTTGTGCTTAAAGTCACTCGGATTACTTTCCAGTTTATTCACGCAACTCATGACTCCTGAAAACGGATGTTTCAGCGTGCCCTGGGTTGCCTGCAAGTCGAATGCACCAACACAAATATCACCCACATGCGTTTCAACGGTAATGTCTGCCGCATTACGTCCCTGTGCATCTGTCGCATGGCACATCTGGCCCAGTGTCCCTTTGCCATTCACCAACTCAATAACCAATGGCAAATCAACTTTCAGTTTGATAAGCGATCCCAACAAACCACCCAATAAAGAGGTTGAGCCACCACTTTGCTCTCCAGTCCCTTTACATTCACCGCTGGTATCAAGACAAACCCGCGCAAATACACGGATATTGGAACTGTATGCCGTTGTACCCGGCCCGCCAATACCAATGGAAGGATGTTCAATTACACTTGCCTGTGCCTCAACCCTTAACAGTCCGCCCAAGTTTAAAATAGGTTCAACATCTCCCAGTTCCAGCGCATGATCATGGGTAGCCACACCCAGCATGACATCCAGAATGGAGCCCAAAGAAACTTCGGTATTCAAAGCTGCATTGATTTTTTCAGAGGGCGTTTCAATCAAGGCAAACAAACCGTTCTGGACATTATCTGAAAAAAGCTGAAGAGATAAAGCCAATGGATCCAGTTTGCTCCTGACTAAATTCAATACACCCAATTGATCCAGAGCCAATAAACCACGTTGATCTGCAACCGCAATAGAGGCATCCAATACATTTATCAGGGCTTTGACACCTACATCACCTGCAAGCAACTCTTGAAAACCACCCACAGTCAAATCGGCAGGAACTTCTATTCCCAGATTTTTCAATAATCCGGAAGGTGTAATCATGACATTGGCCAAACCCTTGTAACTTAACAGTTGGGTTTCGGTCAGATCCAGACCAACAGATTTCAAGATGTTGGTTAACACTCCATTATCAAGGCGCAATAATTGCGGCCCAACAGAAAATGCGGCCATAGGCTGAAACTCTTTTTTTGCAATCGCCTCTACCCTAATAACCGTCGCAGAAGAAAACGGCAAGAATGGCAAAGCATCATAAGTAATAGTCGCCCGCAGGGCGTTATAGTTGCCTTGTGCATCTGTCTTGCCCTCAAAATGCTTTGGTGCAGGCAAACTTGAACGCCACGTTCCGCATTGAAACGCCAATGGCCCATTATTCAAGTCATCATGGCGACTAAAATTCTGTATGGCGTTGGCTTTCGCAGCCTCTATGGCTTTGTTGCAACCATCGCTTGGCGAAATGCCATCACTTAACAACTGCACCCCACTGAGCACAGCCAAATCCACCGTATTCTGCAACTCCCGCTTCATGAAGAAGTAATAGCCAATCTGAACACCGCCCAACAGAATCAACCCGACCAGCAAGGAAACAACAAATGGCAGGATGACAGAGCCCCGCTGTTGATTGATCGCCTTTTTTTTCATTTAAACACTCCAGAATACCTGCCAATGCCCCCATCAAACTTTTGAACGGGAAAGCGAGCAAATTTGTTCTTTTTTCTGTTTTAAGCAAAAAATAATAGAACTCAAACTTGCGTTATAAACACATAAGACCGACTTGATCCGAAAACAAAAAAACAAGTCAGTTCACATTAAAACAATTTTTTTACTGGCCATAACACCAGGAACGATATTTACACAGATCTCAATAAACCAATTGGGCAGGATCACACTCTATATCCAGGGCTTTAACTTCTGTCCGCCCCAGTTCAAGCCCAAGAAGCGTGTCCAGAATATTTGATAAAACAGCACCCAAGCCATCAAGAACAGGCTTTAGCAAAAGCAGTACGGGTTTGATCAAAATACACAAAGCGCCATTACAGGTGACCTCCTCGGGATTTGCATCCAGCATGTTCTGAATTTCTTCCGACCCCATCGGTACGACATAAGAAGGGTGCTGTTTCATCAACTCTAGCAAATTGTGCTTAACACAAGTGTTCCAGCCTAATAATGAACTTAACAATCCGGCACAATTCTGAAAATTATTCCCTATCCACGGTATGCCTATTATGCTAACCAAGCCATATGGCACACTGGTGTAAGCATGGAAAGCACCTGAAAAGCTTCCGGTTTTCCATACAGAAGGATCGCAAACAGACACAACGCAAGTTACGGGAATAGCATGCTCAAACACAAAGTCTTCAGTCAAAAGGAGAGGTTTCGCCTCCTCCTGTTCGTTTTGTGGGTCGATCCTGCCATAAAGCACTAAATTCGTAATATTATCTACGTTATAAAATCCATTAACCTTGCTGTACTCCAGATAACGCTCCACCATCTGTTCCCGCAAGCTATCTGTTGAAGACTCGGTAAAAAGATCCCCCAGCAAATTCAGCAATCGCGTTACCAGGCTATCAATAGTAGTTCCCAGCGCAAGACTATTAGGCTCAGTAGCACGTACGGGTTGCTCACCTACCTCAATATTTTTCAGCGTTTGCTGGTCGGTTAACAGCGGAAGGTGAATCTTTCGTGTCAACGTTTCCACGCCAAACAATTCAAACATCACCATATCGGTCAGAAAAGTCTCACAACCTGCCTTGTTCAACATCATATTTTCTTCTGTCATACCACCAATACATGCATTCATGATTTTTGATTCAACAAGAACATCAATACTATGTGGATTCCTGGCACATTGCAGCGTTTCCAATTTGCCGGTGCCTGAAACAACATCCAGGGCTATGGGCAAATGCAGGTTGGTACCCAATGCATCCAGCAACGAGCCCAACAGCGGAATATTACTGGTATTTATATCCAGCCATAGCCGCACCTGGGCATTATGGGCACTTGTGCCTACGGGTCCAATCGCAATGGTAGGCGGGCTTACCACAAATAGTTTAGCCTTGAGCAACCCATTAGCCAACTCCAGGTTTGGGGCTTCCAGGGCATGTTTACTATATGCAATGCCAATGGCAGTTTTCAGAAGATCACCCAGGCCGAGCTCTACGCCCAAAGCCGGCCCCAGCAAATCATCTCCTTTACCAACACCTAAAAAAGCAAATAAACCGGACTGACCTTGATTGCTACCCAAGGGAATATCCAACTGACCCAAATTAAGGCTCACCAAAGTACTTTTTAAGGCCTCCAATCCCACTTTCAAGGGTGTATCACCTACCACCTCAAGAGAAACACCAATCAGGTCCAACAAGGTCACATTCTTAAGGCCCAACACATCATTTGGGGTTAAGACAGACAAATCATCAATTTCAAGTTTCAGTTTCAATGCCTCAAGCAAACCTGATGGGGTAATCTTGGCATTGGCCAAACCACTAGAGTCCAGCAAAGTCAAGTCATCAACACTTAATCCAACTGCTCTCAATAAACGACCCAGGGGAGCCGCACTATCAAAATTCAGCAATTGCGCCCCTACCTGAAAAGCGGCAACCGGTTCCCTGCTTTTGGCAATGGCTTCCACGGCAATATCTGCCGCTGAAGAAAATGGCACGAACGGTAATACGTTATGTTTTATGGTTACATAAAGGGCATTATATTTATCGTTAATGGCTTGGGCGACAAAGTGCCTAGCACCTTCTATCTCCTCATCCCAAGTACCACAAGTCACCAATAATTGTTCATCTGTGAGCGTTCCATGGCGTTCAAAGTTTTTTCTGGCACTGGCCTTGCCGGCAACCTGCGCTTTGACGCAGTCCTCAGTGGAATTTTCACCATCGCTTAACAACTGCACGCCGCTAAGTGCAGCCATATCTGCCGCGTTCTGCATTTCAAGCTTCATGTAAAAGTAATAGCCCAACTGGACAGCACCCAGAAGTATAAAACCCACCAGCATTGAAAAAGCAACCGGCAAAATGATTGAACCACGCATTTTTTTAACAGCTGATTTTTTCATCTACAAACTCCAGGAAAGCGGCATGCGAACAGAGAACATCACGAAGCGATACTTGAAGCTGATCAGGTTTACTGCAAAACAGGAGGCAGATCATGCAAACAAGCAGTCAGATCACTCACTCGGGTCTTCAATTTTTTCTTCAAACCATTCTGGAATAGCATGGTTGAAACTGTTCAGGTAGCGGTCCCAAGCAATAGTGGCAGTAGCGCCCAGCATCGTGTGGGGTGTACCCGGCCGGTTGGCATCGGCCTGCATGGCGAACAGTGAGCGAGTGGTTTTACCCAAGGGTTCGGGAGGTACATATTTGTACAAAGAAGTATCTTCGGCAAAACTGCGTGACTCAGGGAAGGCATGGGTTTTCTTGCTGGAAGCGGGTGAATGCGGATTCACACCGGTTCCTGGCACATCCAGTGGAGCGGTAACCGCCCCTTGTGCCATTACCAACCCCGGCAAGCATAAAGCAGTAAAGAGCACCGCACGAAAATTCAATAAACTCATGGTTATAAACCCTTAAAAATAACTTGATTACTTCCGTTTAAGAATGAAGTCACCACCAACAATTGAGACTCCATCAAGGATGGAGCGGTCAATGGCACTAGATTGTGCCTTTGGTTTTGAAGTAGGAATGGCCTGTGAAAGCGCTTTTGATGACGCTTTGTCTGAAACTGCCTGTGCCTTGGCGGCCAAACGTTTCTCTTCGGCCTGTTGCTTTGCCACTTCGGCCAAGCGCTTCTCTTCAGCCTGCTGTTGTGCTACTTCAGCCAATCGTTTTTCCTCGGCCTGCTGCTTTGCCACTTCGGCCAAACGTTTCTCTTCAGCCTGCTGTTGTGCTACTTCAGCCAAACGTTTCTCTTCAGCCTGCTGTTGTGCCACTTCGGCCAGGCGTTTCTCTTCAGCCTGTTGCTGTGCCACTTCGGCCAGGCGTCTCTCTTCGGCTTGTTGCTGTGCCACTTCGGCCAAACGTTTTTCTTCAGCCTGCTGTTGTGCCACTTCGGCCAAACGTTTCTCTTCTGCTTGCTGTTGTGCCACTTCGGCCAAACGCTTTTCCTCGGCCTGTTGCTTTGCCACTTCGGCCAAGCGTTTCTCTTCAGCCTGCCGTGGGTTTACAGGTGGCCAGACAAACGCCGGTTGCATCATGGCAATCGGGTCATTGCTAGGGGGAGCGATTTGCATTGGCGGTTCGTTACCCCTAACCAGTTGCTGTTCTTTCTGCTTGGCCTGTGCCACTTCAGCTAAACGTTTTTCCTCGTCCTGCTGTTGTGCTACTTCAGCCAAGCGTTTTTCCTCGGCCTGCTGCTTTGCCACTTCGGCCAAGCGTTTTTCTTCAGCCTGTTGCTTTGCCAGTTCAGCCAAACGTTTTTCTTCAGCCTGTTGCTTTGCCAGTTCAGCCAAACGTTTTTCCTCGGCCTGCTGTTGTGACACAGGTGGCCAGACAAACGCCGGTTGCATCATGGCAATCGGGTCAGTGCTAGGAGGAGCCATTTGCATTGGCGGCTCGTTACCCCTAACCAGTTGCTGCTTGGGCTGTGGCTGTGGCTCTGCCCGTGCAGGCTCGGCCGCCCGAGCAGCCTGCGGCTCTACATTAACCAGTTGTGGCTCAGGCTCGGGCTGGATTCGGGCATGCGGCTGTGCATCAGGCCGGGGCTGGATCTCGGCTGGCAGGGGTGCACTAGCCGGCAACTGCAACTCAAACGCCTGCTGTTGACTGTTTTGTGCCAGATTGGAACGCGAAGCCGATGCTATATCGTCCTGTTTTTTTTTAATCTCGGCACTGGATGCCCTAAGATTGTCTACACCCCTGACAAGGTTGTCTTCTTCACGCGATGGAGCACTACCGGATGCCTGCACAGGGGCTGGTGGCAAGCGGCGTACCTGATCGGCAAGGGCATAAATTTGCTGGCGGGCCTGCTGGCTAAGATTGGCGCTTTGCATCACCTGCTCGGCAGCGGGCGTGGCGCCTCGTACCAGCAGGTAAAGTGCCATATTACTTAATACTTTAGGATTTTGTGGCATTAATTCAGCGGCCTTGCCGATAGGAATTCGGGCTCCTTCAAGATCCCCCAACCGCATTCTGGCGTAAGCAAGATCACTAAGAATAACAGCATCAGACGGAGCGGCTGACGATGCATTTTCCAGATTTTTGGCGGCTTCTGCAAAGTCGCCGCGCTGGCCGGCCATCAGGCCAAGACCGTGCCAGGCCTGGGCTTTTTGGCGAGTTTTGGTCAGGCGACGGTATATTTCCTCGCTTTGCGCATGCTGGTCTGTTTTTCTAAGGGCTTCAGCCCGCAAAATTTCCACCTCGGGCGATTTGCCGTATTTGACATCATATTCATCTATAAACGCCAAAGAGGCAAAATAACGCCCCTGGTCTTGGGCTTCCTTGATAGTCATGACTAACAATTGTTCTTTTTCGGGAGCTTTCTTGCGCGCGTCATCCATTTCCTGACGCTGAACCATGGCCTGTTCCTGTTGCTGGTCTTCCATCAGCCGCCAGGCTGAATCCGAAGAACTGTTCACACATCCTGCCAATACACCTGCACATGCAATCGCTGTTGCTTTCTTCACCAATTTCATAACTTTCAACCACCTCCCATTCGAGACAATCCGCGGAACACGGCAATAAAGCCAGAGCCTGCGGTCACAATCATTAACGCGGGCAGCAAGGTCAACACCATGACCCCGGTCATCTTGACCGTCAGCTTGCCAATTTTTTCTTTCAATCCAGCGCGGCGCTGCTCACGCAGGCGCTCACTAAAACGCTGCAGGGGCTCCTGAACGGCACCTCCGTGCTTGTCCACCTGCGCAATCAAATGGCAAATGGCAGTCAGGTCATCATTGTCCATGCCATTAATCATGCGATCCATGGACTGCTCGCGCGGCATGCCACGATTATACTGTTCCACCGCCACCCCCAGCTCCAGGCTAAGGACAGGAAAAACCGCCTTGAAATCTTTCACAATAATATAAAGACTCTGGTCCATTGACATGCCCACACCCTGCAACAGACGTAACAAGTCCACCAGCAACGGCAATTCATCATCAACCGCTTTCTTGCGCTTGTTAACCCGGTTCATCAACAACCATTTAGGTAGCATCCATCCCAGCGCAAAGCCAAAAAAAATGGAAAGCGCATAGGTCATTAAATGACCACCCATGATCTTTACAGGCCCTGTGACAAACAACAAAATGACCGGCAAACTTATACATAAAACAGCACGGAAAAATGAAAACAAGGCTTTTGCCTTGCCATAATCCTCAAAGCCACCCAACTCCAGATAGGCCTTGTCTTCTTCAGCCAGTAAAATATCGCCAAAACGGCCCTGACCCCATCGCGAGCCCAGCTCTGCAGCTTTTACTACGGCCGTTTCCAAACGTGGGCTTTCTTCTTCTGCCAAATCTTGCGCACCAGGAAAAGCCAAGGCATTGGCCAGCTCCCGATTATGCAAAACTTCATCAATCTGGTCTTTACTCTTTTCTTGCCGTACCATGGTTTCAATCAGGTATACGGCCACCACCAAGGCAGCTATCGCCAGCAATACCAGGGCACCTGCCTGCAGGTTTGCAGGACTGATAAGACTTGTTAAATCCGGCATTGTATTTTCCTCATGCTAAACGGATTTGGCCAAACGATACAGCCAATAAGAACCGGATATCTGAAGGACCACGGCCCCTATCAACATGATTTTGCCTGCCGGATCTTCCCACATGCCCATAAACAGGGCATTGTTGAAAACCAGAATGAAACAGGCCAACCCTACCGGTAACAAGGCCAAAACCCAGGCGGACAGGCGCAGCTCGGCCGACATGGCTTTCATTTCTGCACGGGCCTGTTCAAGATCACGCATGAACGCTGACATCCGCTCTAGTACCTGGTCACTGCGGCCACCGTATTTTAGGGCCACGCCCATAACGGAAGCCAGCAGATACAGCTCATGCAGACCATACTGGCGCGAAACATAATGCAGGGCAACGTCAATCTCTTTGCCCGAACGGTTCAGACTAACCGTACGGTCTATCACATCCCGCAGGGGTAACTCGGTACCTGTCGCCGCATTATGGAACGCTGCACCCATACTATTACCAATCGTCATCATGCGAACCACCCGATCAAGAAAATCGGGCAACTGCCGTACAATGTCCTTGCGAAGCCTTTCACCCTTAAGCCATAAATGAAATAAAGAAATGGCAATCATCAGGACAAATGCGGCACCTGCAGCAATCACACCACCAAAGAGCAAGGCCAGTAGGCTGGGTATCAGAATGACTAGCCAGAACAACACGTAAAACCGGGTAGTTGGCACCATACCGGCACGCAATAAAAACTCATTCCAGTTCCGTGGGCCGCCCTTCCAGACCTTACGCTGACGTATGGCCTCATCTTCAGCACTCTCGTCTTGTCCCAAACGTCGTTCAAGCTGCTCCAGGACAAACTGGTCCTTGACCATTTTTTTACTTTGCTGGCTGGCGCCATGCCACAAAACAAAAGCCAGAAGAACCAGAACCAAGGCCATTAGCGCCAGTAAAACCACACTGTTCATTAACGCCTCCTGCTCCAGAAACCCGGACCAGTATCACGCGGTACCGTCTGGGCGGATACAGGCACCGACTTCACAACGGTTTCACGCATCTTGCCTTTATGACCTTCCAGTTTACTGCAGTGCGGCAAAATACCCATGCTGACCCATTGATCTTTTTCTTCACCATCGGCGCCAATCACCGACTCATAGCGATAAAGCTCCTGAGTGGTGATAATACCGTCACTCATTCCTATCACTTCAGTGACTGACAGAATCCGTCGCTTGCCGTTGGGCAGGCGGCCAATCTGGATAATAAAATCCAAAGCGCCTGAAATCTGGCGACGCAAACTTTCTTCACTGCCATGAAAACCGGCAAACCCGGCCAACATTTCCATCCGGTACAGGCACTCACGTGGTGAACTGGCGTGAATGGTGGCCATGGAGCCTTCGTGTCCGGTGTTCATGGCCTGCAACATATCAATGACTTCAGAGCCCCGTACCTCACCCACAATAATCCGGTCAGGGCGCATCCGCAAACTGTTGCGAATAAGGTCACGAATAGCCACCTCGCCACTGCCATCGTAACCGGCCTGGCGTGATTCCAGCCGAACCACATGCTCATGGTTCAACGACATTTCAGCGGTATCCTCAATCGTAATGATCCGTTCCCGAGGGCCGATAAAAAATGCCAGCGCATTCAGCATGGATGTTTTACCCGAACTGGTCCCACCGGAAATAAGGATATTGCAGCGCGACGCAACCGCCGCTTCCAGCAATTGGTAAATTTCTTCGTTGAAGGTCCCAAATTTCATGAGATCTTCGGGTTTAAGCGGATCCTTGCGGAATTTACGGATAGAGACCAGCGGGCCATCCAGCGACAATGGCCCAATCACCACGTTCAGGCGGGCACCATCGGGCAGACGGGCATCCACCATGGGCGTGGATTCATCAAGCCGCCGTCCTAATGGTGCCAGAATACGGCGCACAATGCGCATCACATGCTGATTATCGGTAAACAGGGCCGGTTCGCGCTCAAGCACCCCTCGGCGCGACACAAACACATTGTCGAACCCGTTAATCAGGATATCCTCAACGGCAGGGTCGCTTAACAAATCTTCCAGCGGGCCAAGGCCAACCAACTCCTTGGTAAGCGCATCAGCAATTTCACGGATCTCGCTTTCATTGACGGCAAATCGCCGAATCCGCACAAACGAATTGACTTCGCTATCAACAAACGTCCTGATCGCATCGGGATTCCAGCGGGCAAATTCGGTACCCATTTCTTCAATGCGTGTCAGCAAATGCTCAAACGCATGATTCTTCACTTCCTGGAAACGGCCACTGTCAATGAATCCGTCCTCACCAAATTTAATGGGTGTCCTTATCATTATCCAGATCTCCTACCGCGCTGATCCAGAACGGGTGTCCCGTCCAAGAAATGAAGACAGCCATCCTGGTTTCTGTTCCGGCGCCCGCGCTTTGCCGGTAGCAGGAACTACCAATGTATTTGCCAGAGTTCGTAAAGCCTTGATATATGGATCTTTAGGTGCATCGTGATGCAGTAAATGCCCCTGACTGGTGCTTTTCATGATGGCCAGTGTTCGGTCTGGCAACGTGCCTTTCAGTGGCAAGCCAAAACGTTGTGCAATCTGTTCAGCACTCATGCCGTATTGAATATCGTAGCGATTAACCACCAGCGACAGCTCATTGGAAGAAATGCCATCTTCCTGAAACTCTTTGAGAATATCCGCCAGGGAGACCAGCGCGGCAATGCTTTGGTCGGTAACCAGCCAGGTTTCATCGGCAAGACGAACCAGGCCGGCAATAAAGGCCGGATTGGGCATGCCACCCACATCAACCACCATGACACCAAAATGATCACGCAACCGTTCAGCCAGAAACAGGGAATCGGCATGGGAAACATTATTCAGCTGGTCCAGGTCACGTGGCAAGGCCATTACACTCAGCCCGGTACTATCATGCGCCATGGCCGACATCAGCATGGTTCTGTCCAGGCGACGCAAATTGCGTACGCCTTCCACAAAATCAAAATTGCCATTAAGGTTCAGGTACAGCATGCCATCAGCCACCGGCAAACCCAGATCAAGCAGGCAGGTGCGATCATGCAGGGAAACCATGCCGGCATCCTGCTGGCTTGCATCAGACTTACCCCCTGCCTGCACACGGGCATTGCGGTCAGCATTTTGCATTTCCTGCAACAGGCTGGCCAAATGCACGGCAAGCAGGGTTGCCCCCATTCCGGTTCGCACCCCTAAAATCAGCACATTGCGATAACGGGTTTCATCCTCGCGGCCATTGTTCAGCCGCCTTGCCAGGCGCTTGACCGTATCACGCACTTCTTCCGGGTTATCCAAATCAACAAAATCATTCACCCCTGCACGCAGGGCTGCCACGGCTGCACCCGGTGAATTCATGCGTCCCACGGCAACACTGGGCATGTCGGGTTTATGACGATTAAGCAAACGGGCCATGTCAATCGCACGGGCCAGTTTTTCATTGTCGGCATCATCAGGCACAAAGTCCAGAAACACCATGTTAACCAGGCTGTCATCCAAGTGGCGAGTCAACACATCGGGGGCAGGCTGCTCATGAACGAGCGTGCCTATACCTTCCAGCGAATCCGCCAGTTTTCCGGCGATCTCGGTGTCTGAAGAAAAAAATACAAACCGGTTATGCTTGGACAAAATCTACTGCTCCGGAAGGGGTAAATAACAATTGTTTTAGCGGGAAAACCCGGGCATTTGTTCGCCCGAAGCCGGTCCAACCAAATAATAGCCCCAGGCAGTCCCCACCTCGTTAAGGTTTTCCTTGCCCTGACCTGGCAAAGGCAATTCTGTGCCTTTGGCGAAGGGCTTGACCAGACGCGGTGTAACCACAATCACCAACTCCCGTTCGTCTTGTGAATAGGAGACGCTTCGGAAGAAAGAACCAATAATAGGCAAATCGCTTAGAAATGGCATTTTACTGACATTCGCTATAGTTTGGCGGGAAACCAACCCGCTGATGATATAACTTTCACCCTCACCCATTTCAACGGTAGTGTCGGCCTTTCGTACACGCAAGGCAGGCATTTGTGTTATCTGCTCTCCATTAATAACATTAATGGCATTAATGTAATCCAACTCACTGGATTCAGGTGCTACCTTTAGCGCAATGCGATTGGGTGACAATACCGTTGGAGTAACAGTAAGACCAATACCAAATGGCTTGTAAGAAACCGTTTGTGTGCCTAGACCACCTGATTCTGGCACAGGAATTTCACCACCGGCACGGAAGCTGGCGCTTTGCCCCGACAAGGCTACTAAGGTAGGCTCAGCCAAGGTACGAGCCATTCCATTACTCTCAAGCAACTTAAGCTTGGCACCGAAATTGCGAGAATCAAACATCAAGGAAAACCCATTACTTATGGTAGGAGCAAAACTGCTAACCGCCCCCCAAGTTCCTGAACCACTGGCACGAGCAGTACCTGAATTCCAGTCAATTCCCACTTCTTTCATCACCGTACGGGACAACTCAACAATTTTCACTTCCACCTGCACCATGCCACTGTGATTAATGACAGAGGTATCAATAATTTTGTCTGAATCGCCGGTGGCACGGGCGGCGGCCGTTGAACGCTGATGCTCCACCATATTGGAAGAACGGCCAGTAACGACGGCCTGTCCACCGGTAGCGCGCACGGGTGCTTCCAGCCGTTTGGCCGACTCCAGCGCGCTTTGCTCACCAGACACGACACTTACCTGCCAGCGCTTGGGCTCGGGGTCGCCCTCTATCCACACCTGTATATCGGTCACACCCGGTTTTTTGGCCACCAGCAAAATATCACCCACGCCATCTTCAAGCGGTAAAATCTGCACATCCACCACTGCCGGATTACCCACGGCAATTCGTGCCGGTGAACCGTCCACCTTAATCATGCGCTGCGTATCAACCACCATGCCCAAGCCACCAGGGCGGGTAAAACCTGCTGATTGCGCCATAACCGGCTGCACGGAAACCAAGGCCAGCCCCATGACGGCTGCCGTCAGTACCTGCGTTGCATTCCTGTTAAAGGCAGAAAAAATTTGATTCACTGAAAATTTCATTATTAAACCCATTCAACCCTAGTACTTGACGTTTTCAATTTGCGTGCCACGAATAATTTGCACAGTCTTGCCCGAATTGCCCTGTTTAACGACCGGCGCATCAGGGGTATCGTCTTTTTCCTGCTGCTCACCGGAAAGATCAGGCAGGCTCATACCAGCGTAGGCGATATTACCCGCATCGGCAAGCGCGGCCAGCTGCTCGGGCTCAAGATCAGGCTTGCCTTTCAGAACCGGTTCCGGATCGGGGAATAAGGTCAGGTCAGGCAAATTTTCATCCTGGGGCGCACGCAGGGCCAGTTGCAGTTTGCCATTACGGGTTGCCAACAACAATTTATTCACTTCTTCCAGCGAAACAGCCAGCATGGCGGTACGTGCTGGTGTTGCGCTGGTGCGTTGCCGGTCATTATTAGCCGGCGGGGTTGCCGGGCCATCTACCGTGTTGTCACCATAAGCCAGCACCCTTACCTGGGGTAGCAGCAAACGCGACTGTGCACCTACATCGCCCTTGCTGTTAAGGGTGAAGAAAACATCCACAATATCGCCCGGTGCCACCAGGTTGCCAGCACCCACAATTTCATCAACCGGAATGGTAATGGCGCGCTGCCCTTCACCAAGGTAAGAGACAATCCCCATGGCCAGCAGGCCTTTGGTAATGGGTTCTTCGGCGTCAATATCAAAACGCACCACCTTGCCAACCAGGTCTTCTTTTTTTACAAAACCATTGCCGGGCACGCTGGGCCATTGGTCCTCCTTCAGCATGTCTGCCTGAATAACCTGGCCAGCCAGAATATCTTTGGAGGCCAGTATCACTGGCCGGGTAGGTTTGCTGGCCACTACGGGCCGATCTACCTGTTGAACCACCACAACGGGTTCCGGCTTGGGCGCGGTTGACATTTTATAGGCAAAAAAGCCCAAAATTGCAGCCAGCAACACCAGCCCCACTGCAACGATTTTGGTAAAGTTACTCATGAAAAAATCAAGCTCCGGATAAATCAGTAATTTTTACAACCGAGGT
>Ga0265293_10002389_pt1 | contig 37896 bp, 38 predicted proteins | sample Munlanlewell138R_FD_192505 | JGI IMG/M metagenome (GOLD analysis project Ga0265293, IMG submission 192505) | Leachate microbial communities from a municipal landfill in Southern Ontario, Canada - Leachate well 138R | ecosystem: Engineered > Solid waste > Landfill > Unclassified | place: Canada... | reverse complement strand
TTCAAAACATAATGCCATATAAAATGGGCTTATTATCCGAAAAGGTAATAAAAAAAACCCACCACAATCGAGGCAATTGTGCCAAAAACTATAACAGGCCCTGCCACCGTGAACATTTTTGCCCCCACGCCCATAACATGCCCTTCCGGCTTATATTCAACAGCAGGTGAAACAACAGCGTTTGCAAAACCGGTTATCGGCACTATCGTTCCTGCCCCGGCGTGCTTGGCAAGCTTATCATATAACCCAATGCCGGTAAAAAATGCGCCAAGCGCCACCATTATTGTGGGCAATGCGCTTTTTATATTTTCACCCGCTACGCCGCGATACTCCATATAATCCGAAAAAGCCTGCCCAATCATACAAATAATCCCGCCCACTATAAACGCCAAAACGGTGTTTTTAACAATATTTGATTTTGGGGCTTTTTGCTTCACATAGTCTTGATATTGTTGGTTTGTAAAAGTGTTATCCATATTAACGCCCATTCCCTTTCTGCCTGCAACATGATAAAGCTTTATTTTAATATACAGCCGTAATATATTATTCTTCAAAAACAGAATTTATATACAGCAATAGCTTTACCTGTGCTGCTCAATGCCCTCCGTTAACCTTTCCCTCATCTTGCCAAGCACTCTTTTTTCTATTCGAGAAACCTGAACCTGCGAGATGCCAAGCATTTTCGCAATTTGCGTTTGCGTCTTTTGTTGAAAATATCTAAGGGTTATTATTTGCCGCTCCTTGACGGCAAGCTGTGACAAGGCTTCTTTAATTGTAAGACGGTCAATAATTTCGTTTTCTTCAGGGCAGCCGTCATCTATTTTTTCTATAAGCTCCCTTTCGTCATTTGTGCCGTAAACGCCGCTTAGCGATTCAGGAAGGGTCAGCGCATCAAGCGCCATAACCAATTCCGCAACCTCTATCCCCATTTCACGGGCTATTTCAGCAACGGTAGGCTCTTTGCACAGCGTTTTTTGCAACGATTCTTTAACAATCCGCGCTCGTAGTGCAAGCTCTTTTAAGCTTCGGCTAACCTTTATTATGCCATCGTCCCGTATATATCTTTTTATTTCGCCCATTATCATAGGCACCGCATAGGTTGAAAATTTAACGCCATACGATGTGTCAAATTTTTGTATCGCTTTTATAAGCCCTATACAGCCCACCTGATATAAATCATCAGAGTCATGCCCCCTGCCCAAATACCTTCTGACGATGCTCCATACAAGGCCGGTATTTTCCTCAACAATTTTTGACCGGGCATCCATATTACCTGATTTTGCCAGCTCTATGTCAAAAAAAATATCCGTCTGCATAAAAAGTCAATCCCTTCTGATTTAGTCTTGCTGCCCGGCAGATACTTTCTTTTTCATAACGACGGTGGTTCCAACACCTAACGCCGATGTAATCTCAATTCCGTCCATAAATGTTTCCATAACGGTAAAGCCCATTCCGCTGCGCTCATGCTCCGGGCGTGAGGTGTAAAGAGGCTGTCGCGCCTTTTCAATGTCTGCAATGCCGTGCCCGCTGTCTGAAACGGATATTTCAACCACACAATCGCATATCTTGCATTTAACCGTTATGTAACCCTTTAAATTTTCATAGCCATGCACAATGGCATTTGTTACCGCCTCCGACACCGCCGTTTTTATATCGGACAGCTCCTCGACGGTAACATCAAGCTGTGCGACAAAGGCGGCAACGGCAACCCTTGCAAAACCCTCGTTTGCCGATTTGTTCGGGAAACGAATCATCATATCGTTTGAGTGACCCAAATCAACCAACCCCCCTTGTCGCATCTTGTTCATTTTTATAAATACTGATTATTTTTTTAACGCCCGACATTGAAATCAGCTTGTCCAGCCTTTTGGACACACCAAAAGCGCTTACGCTGCCTCCCACAGCCTGCATAAGCTTGTATCTGCCCATTATCGTTCCTATCCCGGAGCTGTCCATAAACCCAACGCGGGAAAAATCAAAAGCTATTTTACGAACATCCCCCACCATAACCGCACCATCAATGGCATCTTTGATTTTTGACGCATAATGGTGGTCAAGCTCGCCCTCTAACCGCACAATGAGCACCTCGCCCTTTTTTTCCAGACGCATATTAACCTCCAATCACCAGTCGGCGGCTTGCCGCCCTGTCTGACCGTTTGCATAATTTTCTTTCGTTGTATATTATAACCCAACGAAGCTGAAAAAACTGTCGTTTTTTAGTATGTCCATTATTTTTCTTTTATATGCATTAAATTCTGCCGAAACGGCAAATTCAGCCTGCCGCGGTTTTTGCGATAATATGTTAATTTCGTTTGCTATTTTACCCGGTTTGCCGGTCATAACATAAATCCTGTCCGACAAAAAAATCGCCTCATCAATATCGTGTGTTATAAATAGAGCAGTAACGCCAAGTTTTTCCGCGATGCTTAAAAACCATGTTTGCATGGCATGCTTTGTTATAACATCCAAATCAGAAAACGGCTCGTCAAGCAAAATAATATCGCTTTTAAACAAATATGTTCTCAAAAGCGCCGCCCGCTGCCGCATTCCGCCCGAAAGCTGGTTCGGATATTTTTTTTCGCAGCCGGTAAGCCCAAAGCTTTCAAAATAAGCCCCCGCCGCCATATACGCATCTTTTTTGCTTGCCCCGTTTATTATAAGCGGCAAACTCACATTTTCCATAATCGTCTTATACGGCAGCAGTAAATCCCGCTGCTGCATATAGCTAATTTCGCCTGCCTTGCCGGTTATCTCCTTCCCTTTTAAAAAAACGCGCCCCAAATCCGGCAGATGCACCCCCGACAAAACGCCGAACAATGTGCTTTTGCCGATTCCGCTTGCGCCAAGCAGGCAAACAACCTCGCCTTTATTAAGGTTAAGCGAAACATCTTTTATAACGAGGGAGCTGTCATAGCTTACGCTGATATCCTCAGCCTTTAAAATGTTCATCGCTGTAAATACTCGTTTGTAAAGCCTTGCTCCCCAAGCTGTATGGGGATTAGGGCGCTATCATAAAGCCAATCATAAAAAGCGGACCACCGCGCGGCATCTATAACGCCCCATTTGGGCGCATCCGCAATATATTTATCCTTTAAATACATTTGGCTTTTTTGTGCCAGCGAAATATCCATTTCCGAAACGTTTTTCACAATGCATTGCGCCGCCTCGACAGGGTTTTCGACGGCATATTGGTAGCCTTTTGCGGTTGCGTTTAAAAACTTCTTTGCGGTGTCGGCATTGTCTTTTAAGTAATCATTGCCAGAAACCACGATTGGCGTGTAAAAATCCAACACAGCGTTTATGTCGCTGAAAGCAAAAAAGTTTGTTTCAAGCCCTTTTTCCTCCATGGCAACGCCGTCCCAGCCGTAATAAACCCAAACCGCATCAATGTTTGTTTGAATTGCCGCCGCCACATCCGTCACGGTAGTGGGCACCATTTTAACCTTTTGAAAATCGCCGCCGTCTGCTTCTATAACATTTTTTAAAATTGCCTGCTCTATCGGTGCGCTCCATGTGGCGTAAATTTTGTTTTCCATCTTTTTTGGGCTTGTTATACCTTTTTCTTTTAACGAAATTATGCCGGAGGTGTTATGCTGTAAAATCGCTGCCACCGCCGTCACAGGCAGCGGCACATCCGCAGTCAGCGCAAAAGCAAGCTCCTCTTGAAAGCTTATGCCAAAATCCGCCTTGCCGGAGGCAACAAGAGGCACCGCCCCATCCTCCGGCGGCTGAATTATGTTAACTTCAAGCCCTTCTTCGGCGTAGTACCCCAAATCCTTTGCCAGATACATCCCCGTATGATTGGTGTTAGGCACCCAATCAAGAACAACCGTTACACGGGTTTTGCCGCTGTTTGGCTTGTACACCAAGCATCCGGATAAACTCAAACATAAAATCATAATAAAAATCAATCTTTTCATGCTAACCGTCCTTTGCAAACTATTTATCTTTCCATGGCATTGAATATTTCTCCAAAATCGCAACAGCCTTAATCAATAAAAGGCTGATTATGCTTATAAAAATAATCACCGCAAACATTTTGTCGTATGCATACGATTTCCTCACCCTTGTCATATACACCCCAAGCCCTGCATTCCCACCCAGCCATTCTGCAATAACAGCCCCGACAACAGCATATGAAACAGAAATTTTAAGCCCTGCAAAAAAACCGCCAAGGCAGGACGGCAGCTTAATATGATAAAAAACCTGACCCGATGTTGCGCCCATCGCCCGAAGCAACACAACTGCATCGCGGTCGATACTTTTAAAGCCGTCTAACATACCTATTGCAATCGGGAAAAAGCACACCAAAACCACAAGCGCTATTTTAGGCGCCACGCCGTAGCCCAGCCACAATACAAGCAGCGGCGCAACGGCAATAGCAGGTATCGTTTGCGATACCACAAGCACAGGGTAAAACGCCCTATAAAAAAAATCCGCCCTATCCATTATAACCGCCATTATAAATGCAAGCATAATGCCAAAGGTCAGCCCAACAAAAGCTTCAAACAGCGTTGTGCCCGCATGTTGCATAAGTTCCGGCAGCGTTTCAACAAATGCAAACAAAACCCGCATAGGCGAAGGCAAAAGGTATTCCCTCACACCGCCTGCGGCGGATATAACATGCCAAATTATAATTATCAAAACGCCCGCTATGGCAGGGTAGGCTTTATCCGTGATGCTTTTTAACCTTTTTTTCAATGCTCCAAACCCCCTTGGGATTATACGCTATTTTAACATAGCTCATAACACTTGGCGCGCCGGCTTTTATGCAAATAAGCTGGCAATTTTTCAAAACATCCATTAAAGCGTCATAATCCCCCTCAATTGTTGTTTCAAAAGGACCGACAAACATCGGGAGTTTGGTTGATTTGATATAACTTATAACCTCATCAACCACACGAATAATATCCTCCCCTTCAACATCAGGCAAAACCTGAATGGCAACGCTTGCATTGACGAACATTTTTTCACCTTCCCCTTTCTCTTGTAACAAAGCCTTCATACAAAAAAGCCATATACGGGTAATACGCATATGGCTTAATAATTTTTATTATCCCTACGCCGGCATTATCCGTATCAGGTCAATGGGTCGAAGACATTGTTCTTCCTCTCAGCCAATTTACGGCTCCCCAATTTTTTGGCTCGGCACCAACATGCCGAACACTTTATTTTTATAAATAATATCACAAAAAACTTAGCTTGTCAAATATTTTTGCAACCCTTCCCAAATACACATTGCAACACGCTTTTGATATTCTTCCTGCTGCAAAAGTTTTTCTTCTTCGGGGTTTGATAAAAACCCGCACTCCACAATAACTGCCGTTTCACGAGTGCCCTTAAACATATACACCCCCGAAGGAATTGTTTTTTCAACACGGGTGTTGCCGTCTGCCAGCCCTTCAATTAAGCTTTTTTGAATTAAAGAGCCAAGCTGCCTGCTTTTATCATTGTTTGCATAAAAAACCTGCGCGCCCCTATATTTGCTTTGCTCAAATTTATTGGTATGCACGCTGATAAACGCAACAGCGCCCGTTTCATTCAAAATCTGTTTGCGTTTATCAAGGTCGGAGCGTTTTTGCACCCTTATTTTTGAGCTTTCGGTGGTGTGCAATGACACATCCTCAATGCGCGTCATAATAACATTTATGCCGTTTTCCTGCACTATATCGCGCAAAAACAAGCTTATTGCAAGGTTTATATTCTTTTCTTCAACGCCGTTTTCGCTAACCGCCCCGCTATCCATCCCACCATGCCCCGGGTCTATCACAATTGTATCGGGCAGGGCCGGCGCATTCGCCGGAGCAACGGCGGTAAGCGATACATAAAACATCCATCCCACCAAAAAAGCAAGTAAAACAATCAATATATTAGTCTTTTTTAATATAAAAAACAAAACAATCACCCCGTATGAATATATGATAATGCCTGCCTGTTTATTACGGGATGGCTAATATTGCATATTGGAATCAATTTGCTTTTAAACAAAAAAGAAATCTCCTATGTTTGGCAATTGCAGACAAGCTTTTTATGTCACAAGCCGAAACTGCTTGACATTATGCGCAAAAAATATTAAAATATAATAGTACCGTATTATTTACTTATAATCGGTTTAAATATATATCTGGAGGTGTTACATATAGACACGACAACATTGCTGATTTTGCTTATAATTGCTACTGTGCTTATATTCGTAGCTGCGGTAATTTCATTCCGGCTTGGAATTGCTTATAGAAAAAGAATTGCAGAAGCAGAGATTGGTGGAGCTGAACAGCAAGCAAAAAAAATTGTAACTGAGGCTGAAAAAGCTGCCGAAAGCAAAAAAAGGGAAAAGATGCTTGAGGCAAAAGAAGAAGTAATAAAACAGCGCGCAGAGCTTGAAAAAGAATTAAAGGAACGGCGTGCAGATATACAACGACAAGAAAGGCGTGTTCAACAAAAAGAAGAATCCCTTGATAAAAAGGTTGATAATTTAGAAAAAAAGGAAGAGCTTTTTGTAAAAAAGAACAAGGCAGTTGATGACAGGCTTGCCGACATTACCGACACACATAAAAAACAAATTGAGCAACTTGAAAAAATATCCGGCTTTACTGCCGACGAAGCAAAAGAATATTTGTTGAAAAAGATTGAAAACGAAGTGCGCCACGAAGCTGCGATAATGGTTAAGGAAATTGAAGAAAAAGCAAAAAATGATGCCGAGCGCCTTTCCAAAGAAATTATCGTAACGACAATTCAGCGTTGCGCGGCGGACCACTCTGCTGAAACAACCGTTTCGGTCGTTCAACTGCCCAATGATGAAATGAAGGGCAGGATAATAGGCAGGGAAGGCAGAAACATAAGGGCGCTTGAAACGCTAACCGGAATAGACCTTATAATTGACGACACGCCCGAAGCGGTAATCCTTTCAGGGTTTGACCCGGTAAAACGAGAAGTTGCCCGGCTTTCACTTGAAAAGCTGATAGCAGACGGCAGAATTCACCCGGCTCGCATAGAAGAAACATATGAGCGAAGCCGTAAAGAGGTTGAAAACACCATTAAGCAGGAAGGCGAGCACGCCACATTTGAAACGGGCGTCCACGGGCTTCATCCCGAAATCGTAAAGTTATTGGGTAAGCTAAAGTATAGGACAAGCTACGGTCAAAATGTGTTAAACCACTCCATAGAGGTTTCCCACCTATCCGGAATTATGGCGGGCGAACTTGGTTGCGACATTAAATTGGCCAAACGGGCAGGTCTTTTGCATGATATCGGAAAAGCGATAGACCATGAATTTGAAGGCTCCCATGTTACGATTGGGGCGGATATGGCAAAGAAATATAAGGAAAACGAACAAGTTGTTCACGCAATTTTGGCGCATCACGGTGATGTGCAGCCAAATTCAATTGTTGCGTGTATCGTGCAGGCGGCTGATTCTATTTCGGCAGCACGCCCCGGCGCACGGCGCGAAAACATTGAAACATATATAAAACGCCTTGAAAAACTTGAAGAAATTGCAAACTCATTTACCGGTGTTGAAAAATCCTTTGCAATACAGGCAGGCAGAGAGGTTCGCATTATGGTTAAGCCGGAAAGCATTACCGATGAAGAAACCGTTTTGCTTGCACGGGATATTGTCAAAAAAATTGAGGCAGAGATGGAGTACCCCGGTCAAATCAAGGTTAATGTTATAAGAGAACTTCGTTCGATTGAATACGCAAAATAATTTTACAGCGGCCGATTATCTTTAATCGGCCGCACTTATATTATAATGCAAAAATAAAGGCATAATATATGATGTTTGTATTTTTGTAAAAGGACAGGTTTTGCTAAAATGAAAATTCTTATAATAGGCGACATTGTGGGTAAAAATGGTGTTGCCTTTGTTGAAAAACATTTATCTTCTTTAAAAAAATTGCACGGGATTGACTTTTGCATTGCAAACGGCGAAAACACCGCCCCGGGAAACGGCATTACAAAAGAAGGGGCGAACGCCCTTTTAAATGCAGGGGTTAATGTTATCACCCTTGGAAACCACGCCTTTGACAAGCCGGATGTTGCCAAACTAATGGAAGATGGCTACCCCATTATTCGCCCTGCAAACCTCCCTTTGGGCACTCCGGGCGACGGTTATATTTTGATGGATGTGGGGCATTACACAGTCGGCGTTATAAACGGTTTGGGCAGAATTAATTTAAAGTGTTGCGATTGCCCTTTCAGAACCATCTCTAAAATCGTATCGCAAATGCAAAACAAAGCAAATATAATAATTCTTGACTTTCATGCCGAGGCAACAAGCGAAAAAATTGCAATGGGATATTTTCTGGACGGAAAGGTGTCGGCGGTTGTGGGAACGCACACACATGTGCAAACAGCGGATGAACGGGTGTTGCCCGGCGGCACGGCATATATAACGGATATCGGAATGACAGGTCCGTCAAACAGCGTTATCGGGGTTAAAAAAGAAATTATAGTAGAATGGTTTTTGACGCAAATGCACCAGCGCTTTGAAACATCGCAAAACCCTGTGTTTTTATCGGGCGTTATCGTAACGGTTGACGGCAACACAAGAAACGCAACATCAATAGAACGCATAAGTATAAGTTAGCTAAACAAATGCAACCTGATATGCTTGTTAAAAGCTGTCCGTTATTTCTTTTACCTCGCCTTTTGCAAAATCAGCCAAAACAACTTTGTTAAATATCGGCTCAATGCGGGCATTTCTAAGGCTTATACCGTGTGTCTTGGTAAATTGCCTTAACCGTGCCTTATAATCGCTTGACGGGGTTTTTTTGATAAAAGGCGGCAAGGGTATATCCCTATTATTTTGCAAAAAATCAAGGGCAAGAAGATACGAAATGTCATTGCCTCCGAATTCAAACAGCAAATTGTAAAGACCTTTGCGTGACACTTTACCGTTTTCTTCAGTGGCCGCAAGGGTCCGCCCCAATTTTTCAAACATTGCAAATGCTGATGCATTTGAGGTAAGCGCCTTTATCGTTCGCGCAAACAGCCCGCTGTTATAATATCTGTCAACCGCATTTTCTACATTTTTCAACCTGCATATTTCAAAAGGGTCAAGCCAGTTTGTTTTTAGCACCTCAAAAGGCGGATGGTTTGCGTAATAAATGCCCTCTGTTTTTTCCATCTCGGTTCCTTTTAGCACCTTTAAAAAGCCAAGCTGGAGCATATCGGGCTGCAACGAAAACACGAAATCAAAAGAGCGCCCAAACGAAGCGTAATTTTCGTACGGTAAGCCGGCAATCAAATCAAGGTGAATTTTCACACCGCATTTTGCCAGCCTTTTTATATTTTGCGCTGCTTTTTCTAAGTCAAACAACCTGTTTACCGCCTTTAATGTTTGAGGGTTGGTTGATTGAATTCCCATTTCAAGCTTAAACAGGTGTGGTGCGGACGATATAAGTTCCATTTGCTCGTCATTTAATAAATGCGGCGCAATTTCAAGATGCACGCAAGTGTTTTTACTGTTTTTTATAATAAACCGCATAATTTCCGCCGCTCGCTCAGCATTGCAATTAAATGTTCGGTCAACAAGCTTTACAATCGGCACGCCGCTGTCAAACAACTCAAAAAGCCCGTTATATACATAATCGGGCGGAAAGTATTTAATCGTTTTATCAACAGAAGAAAGGCAATATGTGCAATTAAAAGGGCAACCTCTTGATGTTTCAAAATACAGTATTTTGTTTTTAAGCTTTGCAATATCAGCTTTGGCGTAAGGCGGCGCAACTTTTGAAATGTCAACTTCTTTTTTTATTATTTTTTGCGGGCGCTCTCCCTTTTCCAAATTAGAAAGCAAATAAAACAGCCCTTCTTCGCCTTCGCCTAAAATCAAATAATCAACAAAATGATGCTCCTCCGCTTGCGGACCTCCGAAAACAACAACACATTCGGGCAGCGTTGTTTTTAACATGGAAGCAATTTGGCATATCAATGTTATGTTCCAAATGTAGCAAGAAAAGCAATATACATCCGCCCGTTTTAACAAAAGGCGTGAGTATACCGTATTTATGTTATCATTAATGGTAAATTCAACCGAGTCGGGTTGAAATTTTGCGCAATATTTCTCCAAATACCGGATTGCAAGGCTTGAATGCGAAAATTTTGAGTTCAGCGTTGTAATTACTACTTTCATTGTGAGGGCTGTTTTGTTTTGAGCGTTTCCATATCTTGATATATCCCCCGCAAATGTTTTTCTATCTCAATTTTTATAAGTATTTTTTCCGCTGCCACATAAAAAACCAAAAGCCATACCGTTCCAACCGCAATTCCTGCAAAAATTACCGCCGCCGCAAGCAACGCCTGTTCCAAAAAATAAAGATAGCTAACGCCTACGCCCAATGCGGTGCAAACCGCAAGCGCAACCCATGCAATCACTTTAAAAAGCCCCGACACGAATTTAAGCACAGGGAATTTTTCAACTTCCTTCCCAAAAGCCTCTTGCTTTATCTTTACTTCTTCTTTGGTTTTCGGCTCAACTGCAATCTTTTCATGAATAAGGCTGCTTATCGTATCAGCATACTGCGTGCCTAACTTTCTGTTTGTAACCTCTGCAAGCAAGTTTTTAAGCTCACCCAAATCACATTCGGATTGTTCGCCTTTAAAACTTTCGATAATGCCGATAACATCTTCATTGCTGAACTCTTTAAAATCCTTTGTAACCAAATTAACGCCCCCGTTTTCGGCTGTTTGATTTTTTTGCTTTTAAATAAAAGTTACTCAGATGGTTGCTGCTGCATTTCAAAGATAATGCTCAACCGGCTGTTTTGTTCGTCAAAGGCTACTGCATCTGGCAGAACTTTTTCAAAAAACTCAACCGAAACAAGCGTTCTGTCTTCTGCCAAAACAGGAGCAACCTCTAATTGATGCATTCCATCATTAACAAACACCTTATTATTCCCAATTTGGATAATTATAAAGCTTGCCTTGCCTTCGCCGTCCAAAAGGTATGTGCTTATTGTTTCCGTTTCATCGTCATACATAATGGATGCATTTAGCTTTTCCATCACAAAGCGCATGGGAATCATTACGATTCCTTCCATTGTTTGCGGTTGCACATCAAAATTAACCGCTTCATCATTCACCAAAACTTCAATTTCGTTTGCAAAAACCGTTGTTGAAAAAACCATCAATGCCGCAATAATTATTGCACAAACTTTTTTCAAAACAATCACCCTTTTTAATTATTTTCGTCCGATGCAGGTTCATCCATGGTATTTTGGTCGGACGAACAGCCTTCGGCTAAATTTTCATCAGGTATGCATTCAATTTCATCCCCGTGAGCGGTGCGGGCAAGACCAACAATTTGCACCCCTTTATCCAGCCTCATAAGAGTTACGCCTTTTGTAATGCGCCCTATTACGCTTATGCTTTTAACCGCCATGCGTATTATGGTGCCCTCAGAGGTTATAAGCATTATATCATCGCTGTCATCAACAATTTTTATCCCCGCTACATACCCTGTTTGCTTGGTTATATTATATGTTTTAACCCCTATGCCGCCGCGGGCTTGAATTTTGTATTCTTCAATATTTGTTCTTTTGCCAAACCCGTTTTCCGCAACAACTAATAGATTTCCGTCCTCGCGGCAAACGCTCATGCCCACAACATAATCGCCTTTACGAAGCCGTATTCCCCTAACGCCGCGGGCAGTACGCCCCATTTGACGCACATCTTTTTCGTTAAACCTAATTGCCATACCGTTATGCGTTCCAATTATTATATCGCAATTTCCGTCCGTCAATTTAACCCGTATAAGCTCATCATCTTCCGCAAGCCCTATTGCCCGTATGCCACCCTTTCGCGATGTGTCATACTCCATAAGTGAGGTTTTTTTAACGGTGCCCATTTTTGTCATCATAACAAGAAACTTACCGCTTTCAAATTCCTTTATGGGAATAACCGCTGTAATTTTTTCATCATTTTCAAGGCTCAGCAAATTCACAATTGCCGTTCCTTTTGCCGTTCTTCCGGCTTCGGGAATTTGATATGCTTTCATTCTGTAAACTCTGCCTTTATCGGTAAAAAACATTAAAAAGGCATGCGTAGAGCAGGTAAACATTGTTTCAACAAAATCTTCCTCCCGTGTTTGAAGCCCTATTATACCCCTGCCGCCGCGCCGTTGCTCTCGATAAGTGTCGCATGGCAGCCTTTTGATATATCCAAAATGCGTCATGGTTATAACATTTTGTTCTTCCTCTATCAAGTCCTCAATATCTATATCATCGTAATTATTAACAATTTCGGTGCGCCGTTCATCTCCGAATTTTTCCTTGATAACTGTAAGCTCGTCACAAATTATGCCCAATACCATTTCTTCGCTTTGCAAAACTTGGGTGTAATATTCTATCTTTTTCATAAGCTCATCAAGCTCTAAATCAATCTTTTCACGCTCTATGCCGGAAAGACGGGCAAGCCGCATATCCAAAATGGCTTGAGCTTGAATTTCGGAAAGCGAAAACTTTTCCATTAAATCCGCCTTTGCGGTGTTATAGCTTTTGCGTATCGTGCTTATTACCTCATCTATGTTATCCAGCGCAATTTTTAGACCTTCAAGTATGTGAGCGCGCTCTATTGCCTTGGCTTTATCGTACTTGGTGCGCCTTATTATTATTTCTTTTTGAAAGTCTATATAATTATCCAGCATTTCACGCAAATTGAGCGTTTTAGGCTCTCCGTTTACAAGGGCAAGCATATTAACGCCAAAACTTCCTTGCATTTGCGTTTGCTTATATAGGTTGTTTAAAACTATCGTCGGGTTGGCATCACGCCGCAAATCGATTACAATGCGCATACCGTCACGGTCAGACTCATCTCGTAAATCCGAAATGCCTTCCAGCCTTTTTTCATGCACCAACTCGGCAATCTTTTCGATAAGCCGCGCCTTATTTACCAAATACGGAATTTCGGTAACGATAATGCGGTTTTTATTTTCACCGGTTGTTTCTATTTCTGCCCGAGCCCGCATTATTACCTTTCCTCTGCCGGTGGCATATGCGCTTCTCACCCCTCCACGCCCTAATATAAGCCCGGCGGTGGGAAAGTCGGGCGCTTTTATATAATCCATAAGTTCTTCTATTGTAATTTCAGGGTTTTTGATAATTGCAATTATTCCGTTTATAACCTCTGTTAAATTATGAGGCGGAATATTAGTTGCCATACCAACGGCAATTCCGGACGAGCCGTTAACCAAAAGGTTTGGAAACCTTGAAGGAATAACGGTTGGCTCCATCCATTGCTCGTCATAGTTTGGCATCATGTCAACCGTTTCTTTTTCGATATCGGTCAACATTTCAGACGATATTTTGCTCATTCTTGCCTCGGTATAACGATAAGCCGCCGCAGGGTCGCCATCAACAGAACCAAAGTTCCCGTGACCGTCTATTAGAGGATACCGTAACGAAAAATCCTGTGCCATACGCACAAGGCTGTCATATACCGCCGCATCACCATGCGGATGATATTTACCCAAAACATCGCCCACCGTGGCGGCACATTTTTTATATGGTCGTTCGGGCGTATAGCCCGCCTCGTACATAGTGTAAAGTATACGCCGATGCACCGGTTTTAAACCATCGCGGACATCCGGCAATGCGCGCCCTATAATTACGCTCATTGCATAATCTATATATGATTTTTTCATTTCCCGCACAAGTTGCACCGGAATAATTTTTTGATTCTCAAATTCAATCATTTAAAAGCACCATTCCTTTTTTTGCTTGTTTGCAGCCAAACCCAACATCTTTTTGCCGACAAATAAGTTTTTATATGTCAAGGTTACTTACATACCTTGCGTTTTCTTCTATAAATTCACGCCGCGGCTCTACCTTGTCACCCATCAGTATGGTAAATATCTCATCGGCGGCAACGGCATCTTCCATTTTAACCTGCAAAATTGTTCGTGTTTCGGGGTTCATTGTTGTTTCCCAAAGCTGTGACGGGTTCATTTCACCAAGACCTTTATACCGTTGAATCTTCGCGCCTTTGCCCGCTTCTTCAAGCAGCAAGTCAAGCTCCTTATCGTCGTATGCGTACTTAATCATCTTGCCCTTTTCAACTTTATAAAGCGGAGGCTGCGCAATATATACATTGCCGTTTTCCACAAGCGGGCGCATAAACCTAAAAAAGAAGGTGAGCAGCAGCGTTCTGATATGCGCACCGTCCACATCGGCATCCGCCATAATAATTATTTTGCCGTATCTAAGCTTGGTTACGTCAAAATCCTCTCCAAACCCTGCGCCAAGCGCTGTTATAACCGGCATTAGCTTTTCGTTTCCATACACCCTGTCAATTCGCGCCTTTTCAACATTGAGCATTTTACCCCACAAAGGAAGAATTGCCTGATACGCCCTGTTTCTGCCTTGTTTGGCGCTTCCGCCCGCCGAATCACCCTCCACAATATAAATTTCGGTGTTCGTAGGGTCCTTTTCCGAACAGTCTGCAAGCTTTCCGGGCAACGCTGTGCTTTCAAGGGCGCTTTTTCTGCGTGTCATTTCCCTTGCCCTTTTTGCCGCTTCCCGTGCCCGCGATGCAGTCATCGCTTTTTCTATTATTTTTTTTGCAACGGATGGGTTTTCTTCTAAAAAGGCTTGAACCTTTGTGCCGATTGTGCCCTCTACCAAGCCTCTTACTTCGCTGTTCCCCAAGCGGGTTTTTGTCTGTCCTTCAAATTGCGGGTTATGCACCTTAACGCTTATAACGGCGGTAATTCCTTCTCTAACATCCTCACCGCTTAGGTTTTTGTCATTTTCTTTTAATGTGCCGTTTCCTCTTGCGTAATCGTTTAATACTCGAGTTAGCGCTGTTTTAAAGCCTGTTTCATGCGTGCCGCCTTCCGTAGTGTTGATGTTATTGCAAAAGCTTACAATATTTTCAACATAGCTGTCGTTATACTGCATTGCCACCTCGACCATTGAGCCGTCCTTTTCGCCGGTAACAAAAATTACATCGCCGTGAATTTCCTGCTTATTTCTGTTTATATACTTAACAAAAGAGCAAATACCACCCTCATAATGAAGTTCTTTTGAAGTAAAATCCGCCTTTCGCCTGTCTTCAAAAATAATTTTAACGCCGGCATTTAAAAACGCCTGCTCCCTAAGCCTTGAAAGCACGGTATCATAATCATAATCAAATGTTTCAAAGATTTGGTAATCAGGCATAAAGGTTACCTTTGTGCCTGTTTTTTCCGTTTGCCCAACAACGGCAAGCGGCGCTTTTGATTTTCCGCGTTCATAGTATTGCTTATATATTTTTTCACCATCGTAAATTTCAACCTCAAGGTATTCGGAAAGCGCGTTTACAACCGCCGCGCCAACGCCATGCAAACCGCCTGCAACTTTATAGCTTTCTCCGCTGAATTTTCCCCCGGCATGCAATACGGTAAAAACGACTTCCGCCGCCGATATTCCCATTTTAGGATGAATTCCGATAGGTATTCCTCGCCCGTTATCACTAACCGTTACGCTGTTATTTTCGTTTATGGTAACGGTTATCAAATCACAATAACCTGCCAACGCCTCATCAATCGCGTTGTCAACAATTTCATAAATAACATGGTGCAGCCCTCGCTGCTCGGTTGAGCCTATATACATTCCCGGGCGCTTTCTTACCGCCTCCAGCCCTTCCAACACCTGAATTTGTGTTTCATCATAGCCGTTTTTTTTGTTGTGCTCCATTAAATAGTAACCTCCATTTTACAAGACCGCTTTAACAAAGTGCTTGCGGAAATTTGCGATATATAAACCTCTTTTTCGCCGCCTTGCTCACAAATTATTGCGGTTTTTGGCAGCTCGTCCGTTATTGTTTTAACAATGCCGTCCGACTGCGCTTTTTTTAAAAATTCACGAGTGTTTCGCGAAACGGTTGTGCCCTCTAAATCTAAAATTAAAATTATTGATTTTTCCCTTATTACGGTATTATCCCCCAAGTGCAGATACATTACCGCCCACATCCTCAATCTTTATTTTTTTCCCTTTGCTGTGCTTCGGCAAGGCTGTGCAAGTTATAATAACCTGCATACCGCTTATTTTGTCTATCAAATAACTTTGCCGCGTTTCATCAAGTTCTGAAAAGACATCGTCTAAAAGCAAAATCGGCGGTTGGCTCGTTTTTTCCTTTATCAAAAGAAGCTGCCCAATTTTTAAAGCCAATGCCGCTGTTCGCTGCTGCCCTTGAGAGCCGTAAATTTTAGCCTCTTTTTCGTTTATAAAAACTTCAAAATCATCTCGATGCGGCCCTACAAGGGATGTTCCAAACGCCTTTTCCCTTTCGATATTCCTTTTTAGTTCCCTTTCAAATTGCTCATTTATAGCTTCTGCGCTTGAAAAATCTTTAATGTCAACGCTGCTTTTATAAATTATATCAAGGTTTTCGCCGCTCATTTCTTTTTGCACCGACGCCGCATGGTTTTTAATTAGGTCTAAAAACGATTTTCTCATGCAAATTATGTCGCTGCCGTGTTTTAAAAGCTTTTCGTTCCACACCCAAAGCGAATCATCCGTCGGGTTTTCTTTCAACAGCTTGTTGCGCTGTTCAATAACCTTTATATATTGCGAAAGGGAATAAAAATATTTTTTACTGATTTGGCATATGCCAAAATCCATCACCCTACGACGCTCCCGGGGGGCGCCTTTTATTATTCGCAAATCCTCCGGGCAAAACATAACGGCATTTAGGTATCCCATGAGGTCGCTTGTTTTTTTAATTGAAATTCCGTTCATTTTTATTTGCTTTTTTTCATTTGGAAAAAGCTTTATTTCACCTTCGAAACTGCGCCCATGGGAATTAAATTTTGCCCTTATGCTTGCTTGGCTGCTGCCATGCCTTATCATTTCATTTTCTCGGGCATACCTGTGCGAACGCGCATAACAAATGAGAAAAATTGCTTCTAATATATTTGTTTTACCCATTGCATTTGCGCCGTATATGATGTTAACGCCTTTAGAAAACGATATGCCGCCTTGCGCATAGTTGCGAAAATCTTTCATAGAAATTTCGTCAACAAACATTAATTTCCGTCTCCCTAAAAACCACAACATCACCCGGGCAAATCTTTTTTCCCCGTTGGTTAACCCTTTTCCCGTTTAGTAAAATTTCTTCTGTTTTAATCAAATATTTCGCTTCCGCTCCGCTTGAGGCTTCCCCCACAAACTTTAAAAGTTGGTCAAGCTTTATATATTTATCCTTGATGACTATATTTTTCTTTTTCATGTTATTATTCTGTCCTAAGCCTAACAGGCAACACAATGAATTTATAACTGTCGCCCTCCAGCGGTGTTATAAGGCACGGGTTTACAGGCCCTGTAAACTGAAGAAAAACTTCTTCCCCCTCGGCATTTTTTAACGCATCTAAAAGATACTTATTATTAAACCCAATTTCCAAATCATTTCCTTCTGTTTGAACGGGAACAAATTCCTCTGTTTTGCCCGAGCTTGTTTCGCAAGTAATTTTAATTGTATTTTCCGCAATGGTGAGGCAAAGCGGGCTTTTGTTTATTTCACTTGTGATAACAACCGATGCGCGGTCAACGGCATCTGACAAAGCCTTTAAATCCGCCTTAACTTTTGTACTCCATTCTGTCGGAATTATTTTTTTGTAATCTATAAAATCGCCTTCTAAAAGCCGAGAAGTCATAATAACATTGCCAAATTCAAATCTAATGTTTTTCTGAGAGCATCTTATAATCACATTATCGTCTGATTCGTCCGCTATGTTATTTATTTCTTTGAGCGTTTTAGAAGGGATTACAATGCCAACATCCCCCAAATAACCACTGACGCTTGCCTTTTCCGTTGATATTTTTTTGAGCGCAAGCCTAAATCCGTCAATGGCAACCATGTTTACATTGTTTTCCGCCGCCTCTAACAAGCAACCTGTTAAAATCAGCTTTGCCTCGCTGGTGCCAACAGCAAAAATGGTGTGACGAATAAGCTTTTTAATTTCCCTTTGCGTTAAAACTATATCATATTCCGTTTCAAACTTTGGTATCTCGGGAAATTCCCCTGCATTTATTCCGGTGAGGGTTATTTCAGAGCCGCCGCTTTTAATTTTTACAATGTTGTTTGAACCCATTTCTATTAAAACCAACTCGGCAGAAAGCTTACGCACCGCATTGCCAAACAAGCTTGAATTTACAACAACTCCGCCCTCCGATGCAATTTGCGCATCGATAGCGCATTCAATGCCTATTTCAAGATCGTTTCCGGTGAGCGTTACCTTGCCTTCGGAGGCTTTTAGCAAAATACCTTCCAAAACGGGCAAAGTTGAACGGCTTGCAACTGCTTTTTGAACTATATTCACCGCTTCGGTAAGTGCTGTTGTGTTGCATGTTATTTTCATAATTTAATCATCAGCCTTTCTAAACCATTTAAAAGTTTATTTTTATACACAAGCTATCTACAAAAATAATTGCAATGCGGCATAGCTTTAGAGATAGTATATAATATTTAGCAGTAGTAGTAATAGGTGTTGTTCAAACTGTGGATAAAACATAAGTTAATATATATCACAGCAAAACCGATTGTTTAAAAATGTGTTTAAAAAATATATAATATAAACGCTATCAACACGATTTTTTAAGATAAAAAAACATCAACATGCTTCAACATAAAATCAACTGTTGATAAGTAAAACTTTGTGGATAAATATCACTCAAGGTTTTTTATGTTTTTAATAAGGTTGTTAATTGTTTTCATCGTGTCTAAGTCCTTTTCCATTTCGGTTTTAATTTTTTTAATGGAATGGATGACGGTTGAATGGTCGCGTCCGCCAAACTCCTTGCCGATTTCGGGGAAAGAGAGCTGCGTAAGCTCCCTGCATATATACATAGCTATTTGCCGCGGGTATACAAATTCTTTACTTCGGCGGCTGCTTTTAATGTCATCGTCATTTAAATTGAAAAAACTTTCAACTTGCTTTATTATGTAGTCGGCATCAATTTTTCTTTTTTGCGATGTGGAAAAATAATCGTTTAAAATTCTATTTGCCGTTTCAATTCCAATATCCTTTTTACTGATTTCGCCATATGCCACAATTGTTCGTATTGCGCCTTCAAGCTCCCTTATATTTGATTTTACCTGTTGCGCAACAAGGTCAAAGATTTCGTCGGGAATGTCAATTTTAGCTGTTTGCACCTTTGCCTGCAAAATAGCAATCCTTGTTTCGTAGTCGGGCGGTTTTATGTCTGCCGTCAGCCCGCCCGAAAGGCGTGTTCGGAGGCGTTCTTCAAGGGGATATATGTCTTTTGGCGGACGGTCCGAAGTCATCATTATTTGTTTATTATTACTGATAAGCTCGTTAAAAGTGTGGAAAAACTCCTCTTGTGTTCCGTCTTTTCCGGCAAAAAACTGTATATCATCAAGCAGCAGCACATCAATTGAGCGAAACTTTTCACGAAAGGCTTTGTTTGTTTCGTTTCTTATCGCTTCTATAAAACTGTTCATAAATTTTTCGGCAGTAACATATAATACATTAGCCGCCGGGTTTTGGTCAAGTATAGAGTTGCCCACCGCATGCAGCAGATGTGTTTTTCCCAACCCGCTGCCTCCGTAAATTAAAAGAGGGTTATACAAATCCGAAACGGCGCCGGTGGTTATGTTGAATGCGGCCGCGCATGCAAATTCATTGTTGTTGCCTATTATAAAGGTTTCAAAGGTGAATTTTGGATTTAAAAGCCCGCCTGCTTTTAAATTGGCGTTTTTTTGCTTATTGCTTTTTGTTAAACTGCCTTCTGTAACAATATCAATATGCATGGTTTGCCCGTTTACAACAGCGATAGCGTCTTGAATAACCTCCCGGTACATTTCAAGCATATCCCTGTAAACATCATGATTTACCGATATAATAAGGGTGTTGTCAATGATGTTAAAAGGAGACACCTTGGTAAATGCGGTTGCAAAACCGGTGGAAGACACATTTTTTTTAATGTACGGGATGGCCGCTTCCCAAAGTTCTGTGGCAGTTTTCATTACAAATATCTCAACCTTTCGGGCAATAATAAAAATTGTAACAGCTTATGATGTTAAAAATATGATATTTTGAGCCCATGCTCACAATATTTACAGCGGCTGTCTTGCCGCTTTTTTAAAAGTTTAGCTTTATAATATGACCCTATGCTATTATAACAAAAATCAAAAGGTTTTTCAATAGATTTTATTTTAATTTACATAAAAAAGGGACGAGTCTGTGAAAACTGTCCCTTTTATCTTCGATTATTTTGTTTATCTATCCTATGCTTTTCATTTCAAGCCGCAATTTATCTGAAATCATGGCAATAAACTCGCTGTTTGTCGGCTTTCCTTTGTTTTGATTGATGGTAAACCCAAAAAGGTTGTTAAGCGTTTCGGTGTCGCCCCTATCCCACGCCACCTCAATGGCGTGTCGGATTGCGCGCTCTACCCTGCTTGAAGATGTGTTGTGCTTTTTCGCAACCGAAGGGTAAAGCTGTTTTGTAATGGAGTTTATAAGGTCGGTATCCTTTAGCACAAGCATAATTGCCTCGCGTAAATAAGTGTAGCCCTTTATGTGCGCCGGGACGCCTATTTCATGTATCACGGTTGTTACCGTTTTTTCGATATCTGTTGACATTTTTCTGCCCGGTTCGTATTGTCTTCTTGAAGAAAGGTTAACATCGGGATAAAGCCTGTCGGCATCCGGTTTTTCCATAACCATTTTTATTTTGTTTATTATCTCATCGGCGCTCATCCTTCTTGACATAATATAATCTGCCCCGAGCCTACTTGCGTTAATTACAAAATCATCGGACAAACTGCCGCTTATCATTATTACCTTCAAATTTTCTTTTAACCCGCTTTTGTTAAGGCGTGTTAGAACACTCAATCCATCTAAAAAGGGCATAACATTATCAAGTAATAACACATCAGGCTTTTTAGAATTGACAATTTCAAGTGTGATAAGCCCGTCGGTAGCCATTCCGACGAGCTCTATTTCAGGGACTGTGGCTACAAAATCTCTCATTATCCTGCAAAAATCTTTGCTGTCATCCGCAATTACCAATTTTATTCTGTTCAAACATATCCCTCCCAATATTTATTTATACAATGGTATTATAATACATAATGGTAAAAATTGCAAGTTAGATTTCAAAAAATCTTTTCTAAATACAATTTTTGGTATAAAGCACCAAAACGGCGGGATATTTTAATTGAATTTGTTGTTATTTGGAGTTTAAAAAATTTCATCCTTTAATGACGACGCCCCATTTAGCATTACATCCATAAATGTTGCATAGCCTCGAACCGGGTCGTTAATAAACACATGCGTAACAGCGCCCACTATATGTTCGTTTTGAATGATTGGACTGCCGCTCATTCCTTGCACTATGCCGCCGGTTTTTTTGATAAGCTCGTCATCGGTAATTTTAATTATAATTCCTTTATTGTCGAAAGATGTTTGCAGAACATTTTCAATGTTTATTGAGTATTTTTTTACCGTTTCACCCTCAATATTTGAAAGAATGTAAGCGGCGCCTTGCACAACTTGCGACCGGGGCGCAACGGGGAGCGGCGAAAAGTCGGTTTGCGGCATTGCGGTTAATATGCCGAAAACACCGTTATCGGTATTCATTTTAACTGTTCCGATTTTTGATGTCATCGAAAAGCTCCCCCTAAGCTCGCCCGGGTTGCCGCGATTACCTTTTTTAACGCTTTGAATGTTTGAGTTTAAAATATCGCCGCCTACTGCGGGTATAAGCTTTTTTGTGTCTAAATCCGAAATACCGTGACCTAACGCGCCAAACGAGCCATCGGCAGGGTTTATATATGTTATGGTGCCGATTCCCGAAGAACTTTCGCGAACCCATGCGCCTATTTTGGTTTCGTTGTCATCTTTTGATATAATTGGTTTTACTTCGACATTTATTTGCTTTCCATCCCTGTCGACCAAAAAGGTCAACTCGTTTTCGCCGGATGCTTTTAATTGCGAAACAAGCTGCGGCACGGATGATACTTCAAAATTGTTCACCTTTAATATAACATCGCCTTTTTTAATACCTGCCTTTTGCGCCGGCAGATATTTTTTTCCGTCTGCACCCCTGATTGAGGAAAAGGAAACAACCATCACACCGTTTATATTAATTTTAATTCCCACCGTTTTACCGCTTGGTATAAGGGCGGTGTTTTTTATAACATCTATATAAACCGTTTTAACCGGCATAATGCCGAACAGTCGTATTTGCTGCTTTCCTTCGGTGTTGGATATATTATTAAGAATCGGGCCTGCGTTAAATTTTTCGCCCTCGAACAAAATAATATGGTTTGGGATAATATAATGCAAACCGTAAAAAACTAAAGTTACGGCAGTTATAATGTAAAGCCATTTTTTTGTTTTTTTAAACATCGATATCGCCCCCTGTGTTTTTATAATGTTCTTTTACGGGGGTTGATATCCTGTTAATTATTATAACAGGGGGTTATATATTACTAACCGTTATAAATCATCCAAGCTTTTAAAAGTATAACCCTGCTGTGTTGCAAAATCAATAACTTTATCCAAAACAGAAGCATTTTCCTTTGACACCGCGTGCATCAATATAATGCATCCGTTATGCAAGTATTTTGTTATACTGTTAAAAGCAAGCTCATCTGTGTTTTTATCCAAAATCCAGTCAACATACGCATTGCTCCACAATATCGTTTTATAACCGCATTTTTGCGAAAGCGCAAGGGTGTGCTCGCTAAACTCGCCTTTCGGCGGGCGCAGGTAGTTCATATTTTTACCGGTTAATGCAAAAAACTTTTCGTTTAAACTGTCAAGCTCCTTTTTAAGCTTTTCATCGTCTGTAACATCCGGCATGCTGGGATGGTTATAAGTGTGATTGCCCACAATATGCCCTTCTTGCGCCATTCTTTTAACTAAATCGGGTTCTTTTGTTACATACGCACCGGTTATAAAAAATGCGGCGGGCACATTTTTTTCTTTAAGAACATCAAGGATTTTGGCGGTGTAACCATTTTCATACCCCTCATCAAAAGTAAGAAAAAGGATTTTTTCGTTTTGGTCACCCACATAATAGCCGTCAAACCGTTTGAGGAGCCCAATCCATTCGGCGGGCAGCTGCGGAGGGGCGCCTTCAACCTTCTTTATTCCCCATGCAATTTTTTTATTTTTATATTCTCCTCCTTGGCTCACTTCTCTTTGGGTGTCGGCACGGCAAGCCGAAAATAAAATTAATGCAATAACAAACAAACAAAATTTTTTCAAAAAATCACTCCTTAATGAAAAAGCATCTTGCTTATATTATTGTCTTATTTAAAAAATAAATTTGTTATTTTTGATTTTTAAAGATTAGGTTGTTTGTGTATATTGAAAAACTTATAAATATGTGGTAAAATATAGAATAGATGCCAATACTGTGTAAAATATTTTTTTGAAAGGAAGCTGATTTGCTTGAAGGTATTGTTATTATCCGTTACAGCGGGACAAGGGCACCATCAAACAGCAATGGCGATTTCAGAGGAACTTACAAAAAGGGGAATGCAATGCGAAACCCTTGATATTTTAAAATATATCGACCCGATTATTTGCGAAGTTGTTTCTAAAAGCTACTTGATGTCAACAAAACATCTTCCAATAGCTTATGGGAGCTTTTATTCTCTTGCCGAGCGCAATGAAGCAAAAAAGGAAAAGCTGTTATCGCGCTTAACCTCAACGGCGGTAAGTAAAAGGGTTGCTAAATATATTGAACAAAGCAAGCCGGATGTCATTATATGCACCCATGTTTTTGCGGCGCAGGTGCTGACACATGTTGAAAAATTTAACGGGCTTACAATCGGCATTGTGACGGATTTCACCATTCACCCTTATTGGGAGGAAACGGCGCTTGACTTTTATGTTATTGCATCTGAGCTTTTAATGCTGCATGCCGAGAAAAAGGGAATAGATGCCGGCAAGCTTTTGCCCATTGGCATACCTATCCATGAAAAGTTTTCCGGCAGAATACCCAAAGCCGAGGCTCGAAAACAACTGGGGATTAAAGACAAAATAACAATATTGGTGATGAGCGGAAGCATGGGATACGGTAACATTGTGCAACATATAAAAAGAATGGACACGGTAAACTTAGACTTTCAAATCCTTTGCGTTTGCGGCAAAAATTTGCGTGCCAAAAAGAATATTTATAAAATTGAAACAACTCGTGAAATTTACGCATACGGATATGTTGATAATATTGACATTATGATGGATGCTGCCGACGTTATTATTACAAAGCCGGGCGGGCTGACCGTTTCGGAGGCGCTTGCCAAAAGGCTGCCCATGATACTTATAAACCCCATACCGGGGCAGGAAGTGAGAAATACGGAATTTTTATTGAACAATGCCGGGGCTATGAAAATGTCAAAAACCTGCCCGGCTGATATTTGCCTGTATCAAATATTGATAAACGACCGTCGAAGGGCGATATTGGAGGATATAATGGGGTATATAGGAAAACCGCACGCTGCGCGGGAATTAGGTGATTTTTTGGTGAGCTATGGAAAAAATAAACCTTCCTGATTTTATTATAACGGCAATAAATTTGCTTGAAAAAAAGGGCTTTGAAGGGTATGTTGTTGGCGGCGGCGTGAGGGATAAACTTTTGGGACGCGAGCCGGATGATTGGGATATTGCCACAAACGCCAAACCCGATGATATTAAAGCAATATTTAAAAAACATTTTGACACCGGAATAAAGTATGGCACAGTTACCGTTCTCATCGATAGCTTTCCGATTGAAATAACAACATACCGCATTGACGGAGACTATAACGACCGCAGAAGACCTGAAAAGGTGACTTTTGCAAATGATTTAAACAGCGATTTAATGCGGCGCGATTTTACCGTTAACGCCATTGCGTATAATCCGTCAAAGGGATTGGTTGATGTATGCGGCGGGCTGCACGATTTGTCGCACAGGGTAATTCGGTGCGTGGGCGATGCCGATAAAAGGTTCGAGGAGGACGCTTTACGGGTGTTGCGCGCTTTGCGCTTTGCCGCTGTTTTGGAATTTGAAATTGAACCGAAAACCTATAAGGCGATTTGTCATCATGCCTACCTTTTAGATAAAATAAGCGCAGAAAGAATAAGCCATGAGCTTACATTGCTGCTTATGGCAAAAAAGGGCATTGAAAAGCTTTTTGACACGGGGGTGGGAAATATTCTGCTTCCGGAAGTTTCTCAATGCTTCGGTGTTTGGCAAAATAACTGTGAACATATATATGATGTGGGCAATCACACCCTTGAGGTTATTTATAATACCCCAAAAGCCCCCATTCTTCGTTACTGCGCGCTGCTGCACGACATAGGCAAAGTGCAAACGAAGGCTGTTGATAAATGGGGCTTTGACCGATTTCCAAACCATGCGGCGGTGTCGGCGGTTATGGCGGATAACATTTTAATGCGCCTTAAATTAAGCGCAAAGCAAAGAAAAAGAATAGTAAAAATAATTCGATTGCACTCAATTATAATAAAACCGGACGAGGTAAGTGTGAGAAAGGTTGTTGTAAAAGCCGGCAAAGAGGCGTTTGTTGATGTTATTGCGCTTAAAAAAGCAAACGCAATGGCAAAAAGCCTTTGTTGCGAAAAACAACAGCTTGAACAGTACAAAGAGATAGAGCGCATTTATTATACCGACATAAAAAACAATGTTCCGTTCTCTATTAAAGAATTGCATATTGACGGCAACGATATGCAAGCGCTCGGCTTTAAAGGCGATGAAATAGGCAAGGCATTAAAAACGCTTTTAATGCAGGTTATAAAGCAACCAAGCTTAAATAACCGACACAGCCTTTTAGAAATGGCAAAAAGTCAAAAAAAGGAGAAAAAAGGCGAACGATAATAGTTGTAAAAATGTGGAAATTATATTATAATGTTTTGCATGAGGTGATATAATGGAATTTCTGCATTTGATAAAAGCGTCTTCAATGGTGCGGTCGGCGCTTGGGGAGATGCCGCATCGGGAAAACGCTGAAAAAGAAATGGAAAAAAGCATTGAAAAGCTTAAAGCGGACCTTGCGCGGTTTGACAAGCTTGAAATTGATGGGCAATATTAAAAAATAACATAAAAACACCCCCCGCAAACTGCGGGGGGTAATTTTGTTTTTCATTATCGATTAAACATATATATGTTTAGGACCGACAATCAAACTTTTGTCACGTTTGCAGCTTGTGGCCCTTTAGCTCCTTCAATAACTTCAAACTGAACTTCTGCTCCTTCGTCCATTACCTTGTAGCCTTCCATAGCTATCGCAGAAAAATGAAAAAATACATCTGTTCCGTCTTCGCTTTCGATGAAACCATACCCCTTTTCGGCATTGAACCATTTTACCTTACCTCTTTGCATTAAAAAAAACCTCCTAAACAAATTGCTAGCCTAAATTTAGGCTACAGAACAAGTTTAGCACACCGCCCGCATAATGTCAACAAATATTTTTACATATAAACATTAGCCGCTCGGTTGTTTTGCAGGGCTTGTTAAATGTGATGCCGTCAAAACAATCCAAAACAGGCAAATTTGCCTCGTCAAGCATTTGGCTTATTTGCTCTTGGCTGTATGCTCGTTGTTTTTGTATTTCGTCCTTGCGGTAGTATTTTTCCCCGTTTCGCACGAAAAAAGTCAGTTTATATGTACATATCTTTGATTTCGGACGATAAACATTTTCCCATGTATAGAATATTTTTCCCGTATCGGTCACAAAGCAGTTGTTGCCGAGTATTTTTGAAAATTTATATTCGCTGTTTACATCAAAAATAAAAAGCCCGTTTGGATTTAAATAGTTTTTTACCAGACGAAACAGTTTTTTAACTTTTTCCGCCTCAAGCACATAATTTATACTGTCAAGGGTGCAAACGATTGCATCAACCGTTCCGTACAGCTCAAAGCTTGTCATATCTTGGTTTGTATAGCATATTGGCAGGCTGCCTTTTTTTTGCATCGCCACTGCCAGCATATCGGCGGATTTATCAAGCCCTATCATGTCATAACCCCGCTTTGCAAGCAGGGTTGTTATGCTGCCCGTGCCGCACGCAAGGTCAAGCACCAACGAGGGTTTTTTGCCGTAGCGCAAAAAAACCGCCTCGATATAGTCTGTCCATTTAATGTAATCTTCATCAATGAGCGCGTCATACAAGTATGCAAAATCGGTATAGCTCAATCGCCCAACCTCCGTAAAACTGTTTGATAGCCGCCCGCGCCGTGGTTTAGACTTCTGTTTACCCTGCTTACCGTAGCGCTGCTTGCGCCCGTTTCGTCAACTATTGTGTTATAAACCTGCTTTTCAGACAGCATTTTTGCCACTTCAAGCCGTTGCGCCATTGCTTTTACCTCTGTTACAGAGCATAAATCGGTAAAAAACGCCTTGCACTCCTCCGCCGATTTAAGCGTTAACACTGCCTCATATAGCATTTGCCTGCTATCGGTTTTCAATGGTATATCCTCCTGTTACAATTTTGTAAGGTTTGCGTATGCCGCCATAAGATGCTTTGTGCCGCAGCTTTCAAAAGCTATTTCAAGGTGATAATCATTACCCACATTGATTGCGTTGATAATCACTCCGTTTCCAAACTTTTTATGCAACACGGTATCTCCCGCAGAAAATGACATGGCAGGTTTTTTTGGCTTGGCTGCCGGCGACAAAATATTTGTTTTTGCGTATGCTGTTGCAACTGTTGCTTGCTTGGGCGCAATTAAAGACGAGGTGAGATTTTCTATCAAGCTGGAAGGTATTTCTTCAATAAATCGAGACAGTCTGTTGTGTTTTGTCGAGCCGAACAGCGTTCTTGTGCCTGCATGCGTTATGTAAAGCTGTTCCTTTGCCCGCGTTATTCCAACATAGCACAGCCGCCTCTCCTCCTCTAACTCCTCGTTGCTTGCCGTTGAAAGCAGGCTTGGGAACACCCCTTCTTCCGCTCCTGCAATAAACACCGTTGGGAATTCAAGCCCCTTTGCGCTATGCAGCGTCATAAGCACAACGGCATTTTGCGCCTCGTCATAATTGTCGACATCCGCCACCAACGACACGCTTTCCAAAAACCCGCTAAGAGACGGCTCGTCTGCCGATTGCTCGTATTCCTTCGCCGATGAAATAAGTTCATACAGGTTTTCAAGCCTTGTAATGCTTTCTATGCTGTTTTCCGCTTCCAATGCGGGAATATAATCCGTTTGAATTAAAACCTCTTTAACAAAGGCGTCAAAGGGTTGCTGCTCGATGCCGCCAAGCCCTTCAATCATAGCGCAAAACTGTTCAAGCCTTGCCCTTGACCGCTCAAGCGTAGGATATAGGCGGGCTTTTTTGCACACATCAAACATGCTGATTCCCAGCTGCGCCGATAAATCCTCGGCATATTGCACCGTTGTTTTCCCTATCCCTCTTTTTGGTTCGTTTATAATTCGTTTTAGGCTTACATTGTCGTTTTTGTTAAAGATAAGCCTAAGATATGCTATTGCATCTTTAATTTCTTTTCTGTCATAAAACCTAAGCCCGCCCAAAACACGATATGGAATTGCCGCGCGGGTGAGCGCATCCTCAATCACCCGTGATTGCGAGTTCATGCGGTATAACACCGCAAAATCGTTATAGCTTTTTGCGGAAAGTTCAATTTTTTCAACGATAAAGCGCGCTTCGTCATATTCGGTTTGTCCCTTAAAAAGGGTGATTTTTTCGCCTTCGCCTTTGCTTGTCCACAAGCGCTTGCTTTTTCTCTCGGAGTTATTTTTAATAACATTATTTGCGGCGTCCAATATATTTTGCGAAGAACGATAATTTTCTTCAAGCTTTATTGTTTTTGCCTCGGGAAATTGTTTTTCAAAGCCTAAAATATTTTCAATGTCAGCGCCGCGGAATTTATAAATACTTTGGTCATCGTCCCCCACAACGCACAAATTCCTGTGTTTGCCCGCCAACAGGCTGACCAAACGGTATTGCGCATGGTTTGTGTCTTGGTATTCATCAACCAAAACAAATTTAAATTTAGACTGATAAAACGATAAAACATCGGGGTTTTGTTCAAGCAACAAAACGGTCAGCATTATTATATCATCAAAATCAAGCGCGCCGTATGTTTTGAGTTTATCATTATAAAGACGGTATATCTTGCAAATTTGTGAAAGACGATAATCCCCGTCGCATATGTTTTCATACTCATCCGGAAAAAGCAGCTCGTCTTTTGCCCTTGATATTGCCGAGCGCACTTGTTTTGGCGGAAAAATTTTATCCGAAAGGTTTAGCTCTTTTAAACATTCTTTTATTACCGTCAGCGAATCGGCGGTATCGTATATGCAAAAGTTCTCGGGGTAATTGATTTTTTTTATGTCGCGGAACAATATTTTCATGCAAGCGGAATGAAAGGTGCTTGCCCATATCCCCTCGCCGCTTTGCCCCAGCATGGCGTTAAGGCGGGTTTTCAGCTCGGATGCCGCCTTGTTTGTGAAGGTGATTGCAAGCACATTGTACGGCTTTACGCCCTTTCCCTCTATCAGGTATGCCACCTTGTTTACAAGCACCGTTGTTTTGCCGCTGCCTGCCCCTGCAAGAATGAGCAGCGGACCGTCCGTTGTAAATACCGCCTCGCGTTGTTTATCGTTAAGGTTTGGAAATGTTAAGTCAAGCATCTATCCTGCCTCCGCCCAATACAATGTCGTTATGGTAAAAAACAATGCTTTGCCCCGGCGTTATTGCCTTTTGAGGCTGTTCAAATATAACATGAACGCCGTTTTCAACAGGGCGCACCGTACACGCCGAGTCTTTTGCATTGTATCGTATTTTTGCAGTACATTTAATTTCTTTTTCTAATTCTTCAAACGGCATAAAATTAAGGCTTGATGCAAAAAGTTCTGTGCCATACCGTTCTTTTTCCGTACCAAGATGAATTTTGTTGGCTTTTGGGTCAATTTTTGTAACATAGACAGGCTCGCCCAACGCCAACCCCAGCCCCTTTCTTTGCCCCACCGTATAATGAATTACACCTCGGTGTTTGCCGACAATCTCCCCGTTATAAATAAAATCTCCGTGGGGGGAGATTCCTGCCTTTCTTTCTATAAATGCGGCGTAATCGTTATCGGGAATAAAGCAAATTTCTTGGCTTTCCTTGCTTTTCGCTGTTGCAAGCCCTAAATTGTTTGCAATTTCGCGGGTTTGATTTTTTGTTATTTGCCCAAGCGGCATTATTGATTTTGAAAGCTGAAGTTGTGAAAGGGAATATAAAAAATATGTTTGGTCTTTTTTTTCGTCCGCCGCACGCTGTAAACAAAAGCGCCCGCCTTGCCGCACGATTTTTGCATAATGCCCGGTAGCAATGTAATCGGCGCCGAGCGTTTTCGCTTTTTCAAAAAGCGCATCAAACTTAATGAGCCTATTGCATACGGCGCATGGATTGGGCGTTTTTCCGCGCTTATATTCGTTTATAAAATAATCGACAACATACCGGTGAAACTCATCGGTAAAATCTACAACATGATGGGGTATCCCAATTTTTTTGGCAACCTGCAATGCGTCAGCCGCCTGACGGCTGTTACAGCAATCGTTATCAGGCAGCTGCGCATTATGTAGCTTCATGGTGACCCCTATTACATTATGCCCCTGCTGCACCAAAAGCGCCGCCGCCACACTGCTGTCAACGCCGCCGCTCATGCCTATTGCAACATTACTCATCGCAAGGACAATCGTCGCCGCAGCTTTTTGATGTGCCTACAATCGGCTCGGGGTCGATTCCCTGTCTTTTGTAATAATCCGCAATTGTGCTTTTGATAGCCTCCTCGGCAAGCACGCTGCAATGCATCTTTACGGGAGGCAAGCCTTCCAGCGCCTCAACAACCGCTTTGTTTGTAAGTTCAAGCGCCTCTTTTATTGTTTTGCCCTTTACAAGGTCGGTTGCCATACTGCTTGTTGCAATAGCGGCGCCGCAACCAAATGTTTTAAATTTAACATCTTTTATGATGTCATCTTCTATTTTCATGTAAATTTTCATAATGTCGCCGCACTTTTTGTTGCCAACCTCGCCGATTGCGTTGGCATCTTCGATTTCTCCCATGTTATGCGGGTTTGCAAAGTGATCCATTACCTTTTCTGAATATAGCATATCTACGCCTCATTTCTGTTATGCACCAATACGGTGCCTGCAATTTGTTTTTTAAAAGCCATTAAACCCCAAGCCGCCCTCCTATTCGGTGAGAGGCGACATTTCACGCAGCCGCGCCACTATCGGCACAAGCTCTTTTACTATTTTATCAACCTCTTGCATTGTGTTGTTTTCCGAAAACGAAACACGCAAAGAACCGTGCGCCGTTTCGTGAGGAAGCCCCAACGCAAGCAAAACATGCGATGGGTCAAGAGAGCCGCTTGTGCACGCCGAGCCGCTTGATGCGGCAATACCCTTCATATCAAGCAGTAAAAGCAACGATTCGCCTTCTATATAATCAAATGAAATGTTTACATTGCCCGGCAGTCGCTGTTTGCTATGACCGTTTAGCCTGCATTTTGGAATTTCATTTAAAACCTGTGTTATAAAGCTGTCCCTAAGCGAGCTGACTTTTTTTATTTTTTCTTCCATACCGTCTGCCGCAAGCGCCGCTGCGTGACCAAAGCCTACAATGCCGGCAACATTTTCGGTTGATGCGCGCCTGCCGTATTCCTGAGCGCCGCCGTGCATAAATTGCCCTATCCGCGTTCCCCTTTTAATGTAAAGAACACCCACCCCTTTCGGACCGCCCAGTTTATGAGCCGATACCGATGCGGCATCAACCCCCAAATCACTCACATTAAAAGGAATGTGCCCAAACGCTTGAACCGCATCGGTATGAAAGGGAATTTTACCTTCGTGCGCGATTTTTGCAAGTTGGGAAATTGGCTGAATTGTGCCTATTTCATTGTTTGCCGCCATTATGGAAATTAAGCCCGTTTCCGGCTTTATTGCCGCTTTTAAATCGTCCGGGTTCACAATGCCGTGGCTGTCAACCGGAAGATATGTCACATCAAAACCGTTTTTCGCCAAATATTCAAAACAATGAAGCACCGCATGGTGTTCAATTGCCGATGTTATAATATGCTTGCCTTTTGCGGCGTGCGCCATTCCTTTAATTGCCCAATTGTCCGCCTCGCTGCCGCTGCCGGTGAAATATACCTCGTTTGCATTTGCACCCAAAACAGAGGCAACGGACGCTCTTGCCTGCTCTATTGCGGCTTTTGCTTGCCTACCCAAATCGTATATTGATGATGGGTTGCCATATTGGCTTGTCAAATATGGCATCATTTTATCTAACACTTCCGGCTTTAATGCCGTTGTGGCTGCATTGTCTACATATATCATGGCTTTTCCGCCTGCCTTTCCGCCGCGGCAAAAAGGTTAACAACCCCCTTTTGCCTTTTTATTTGTAAACAATATAATACACCAATTCGGCAAAAAAGTCAATCAAAATAATGGAGAAAAGACACGGTTTTTAAGCATGTAATCAATTTGCGAAATTGTTTTGTTTTCCGCGTTAATCATTAAAACGCCATGCCAGCCGGGGGCGGCGGACGCAATAATATTTGCGGATAAAAGGTTTTCGCCCGTGTAGATAAGCGCATCAATAGGGTGATTATATTTGCCGTATGTCACAACATTGTAGCCGCGCTCTCTAAGTTGCTCCGCAACAGTTCTAAGTGCAGGGGTAACAGCAACAATCATAAAAAAACACCTCTTTTATTGTAGTGTTTTCATAAAGAGGCGTTTTTATGCTTTTTTAGGTAAACCAGCAAAACCGAAATATCGGCGGGTGAAACACCGGATATTCTTGACGCTTGCCCTATCGTTTCGGGTTTGATATCCGCGAGCTTTTGCTGCGCTTCTTTGCGAATTCCCTTTAGCGAAATATAGTCAACATTACTGGGTATTCTTTGCAAATCAAGCCTTTGTTCCTGCTGCGCCTTATGTTGTTGGCGTTTTATATAGCCTTCATATTTAACCGTAACTTCAATTTGGTTTGAAATGTTTTTGCTAAGGTCTGGAAACTCATCGTCTATCTGTGCAAAAGACGCATAATTTATTTCAGGGCGGCGCAGCAGCTCGGCAAGCGAAATTCCTGTTTTAATCGGGGCGCTGTTCTGCTTTTGTAAAAACTCGTTTATTTTATTTGACGGAGGCACATTTTTTTTGCTCAACCGATTTATTTCGGCTTCAATGCTTTCTTTCATGTCAAGAAACTTTGCATATCGTTCATTTGAAATCAGCCCGAGGTCATGTCCCAGCGGCGTAAGCCGAAGGTCGGCATTGTCTTGGCGCAACAACAAGCGGTATTCCGCGCGTGATGTAAGCATTCGATACGGCTCGGTGATTTCTTTTGTAATTATATCATCAATAAGCACGCCGATGTACGCTTCGCTTCGTGATAAAACGATTGGCTTTTGCCCGCGCAATGCGCGCACGGCGTTTACACCGGCAATAAGCCCCTGCGCCGCCGCTTCCTCATACCCTGATGTGCCGTTAAACTGCCCTGCACCGTAAAGCCCGTTTATTTCTTTAAATTCAAGTGAAAATTTAAGCTGACCGGGCGCTATGCAATCATATTCTATTGCATAGCCTGTTCTCATAAGGTTGGCGTTTTCAAAACCGGGCAGGGTGCGAATCATTTGTATTTGCACATCCTCCGGCAAAGAGGAGGACATTCCCTGTATATATTTTTCGTCGGTGTCCGCTCCTGTCGGCTCGACAAACACCTGATGCTTGTCCTTATCGGCAAACCGCACGATTTTATCCTCTATTGAGGGGCAGTATCGAGGACCCACACCTTCTATCTGCCCGCCGTACAGCGGCGAACGGTGCAGATTTGCGCGGATTATTTCGTGAGTTTTTTCGTTGGTGTATGTTATATGGCAAACTTCTTTGTTTTCTCCGATTTTGCTTGTTTCAAAGCTAAAAGGAACAATATCGTCATCCCCATGCTGTATCTCTAACTTTGAAAAATCAATTGTTCGCGCATTTATTCTTGCCGGGGTGCCTGTTTTAAAGCGTATAAGCTTTATTTTTAAATTCAAAAGCGAATCGGCAAGCTTTGTTGCGGCAAAAAGCCCGTCCGGACCGCCGTCGTATGACACATCGCCTATGACTATTTTGCCCCGCAAAAAAGTTCCTGTGGCTATTATAACCGCTTTGGCATGATAAATAGCGCCGGTGTGCGTTATCGCGCCGCAAACCCCCGTTTTATCCGTTAGAATTTCAACAACCTCTGCCTGTTTAATGTCAAGGTTTTGCTGTCGTTCAAGCGCGCCCTTCATATATTGCTGGTAAGCGCGCCTGTCCGCCTGCACCCTCAACGAATAGACGGCAGGCCCTTTACCTTTGTTTAGCATCCGTGACTGGATAAATGTTGCATCCGCCGCCTTGCCCATCTCGCCGCCCAAGGCGTCTATTTCACGCACAAGGTGACCCTTTGCCGTCCCGCCTATATTCGGGTTGCATGGCAAATTAGCGATTGAATCAAGGTTAATTGCAAATATTGCCGTTTTGCAGCCAAGGCGCGCCGCCGCAAGCGCCGCTTCACAGCCTGCATGACCTGCGCCTATTACCAGTATATCATATTGCCCTGCAATAAAACTCAAAATGCGTTTCCTCCTTCGGGGTCGTCCTTTTTCGGTATCGGCAGCTTTATGAGCACCTCGGTGCCAACGCCGTATTGGCTGTTTATTTTTATTGTACCGCCATGCAATTCGATAAAGTTTTTCGCAATTGCAAGCCCCAATCCCGTTCCGCCATGTTCGCGGGAACGCGCCTTGTCGGCACGGTAAAAGCGTTCAAAAATCCTGTCAAGGTCTTTTTGGTATATTCCCATTCCGTTATCCTTTATTTTTATATACACCTCATTGTAAAGATAACCCGCGTAAATTTCAACCTTCCCGCCGTCGGGGGTGTATTTTATCGCATTTGATATTATGTTGGTTATAACCTGCTCTATCCTGTCACGGTCGGCATATATGTCCGGCATTGATGTTGAGGGCGCATATTCTAAGGAATGGTTGCGCTTTGCGGCATCGACCGACAACCTTTCCGTTATGTCGCAAAGCAACCCGTTGAGCGAAAAAAATTCAAAGTTTGCAGCGTATTTTTTGCTGTCAAGGCTGCTAAGGGCAAGTAAATCCCTTACTATCCTTGTCATTCTGTCAACTTCCCGTATAATTACCTCCAAAAACTTTTTCTCATCGCCGCCCGAGGCGAATGCGTGCAAGGTTTCTGAATATGTTTTTATGCTGGTCAGCGGCGTTCTAAGCTCGTGCGATACGTTTGCCACAAACTCACGGCGCGAAAGTTCAAGCTGCTGCGCCTCGGTAATATCTTGCAAAACAACAATAACGCCGCTTAGTTTTTCTTCGTCCGTTTCAAAGGTTGCAAAATACGCATTAAAGTGCTTGCCGTTTGTTTCAAGTTTTCGTTCAAGGGTTGCATGACGGTCAATATAAAGCATTTGCGCCATGCAAATATCAACGCCAAGGCTTTTGAAATAGTCATCAAAAACCAGCGTGCTTTCATCCGCTATCTTTAACATGCTTTGAGCGGCAGGATTAATGTGAATAACCTTTTGGTCAATGTCAAACGCGATAACGCCGTCCGTCATATAACGAAACATTGTTTCCAGCTTGTTTTTTTCTTGTGCGATTGCTTCCATTGTGCTTTCAATTGTTGAGGTCATATAATTAAAAGTTGCCGCAAGCTTACCGATTTCGTCTTGAGCTTTTACCTCAATTATTGTGTCATAGCTGCCTTTTGCAAGGCTTTCCGCCTTTGTTGTCAGGTTGCTTATGGGGCGGGTAATGGTGCGGGAAAGGAAAAACCCCAACACAACCGATATAAGTATACCGATTAAAAGCGCCTGACCTACAATTATGTAAATTGTGCGCATAATTTCAAACATTTCTTCCTTTTTATCTTTGATGTAAATGATATAATTATCGCCGATGCCGATTGCATAGTCAACATACGGCAGGCTTTGAGAAATATAATCGCCTGTTTTCCCCGCCATTGCGGCAAGCATATTATCGCTTCTTTCAAGCGCCGTCACATTATCCGAGCCGCGCAAAACGGCGGCTGTTTTTTTGCTTAAAATATAATAATTTCGGTTTGTGCTTATCCCCATCCTGCCGGAATACAGCGCAAGCGTTTTATCAAGCTCTGTAAGGCTGTCTTCGCTTTGCGCCGCCGTTTGCAATTCGTTTGTCAATTCAAGGGAAAAGGATTGCCGCATTGCCTGTAAAAAGCTATCATGATAAAAGGCGGAAATTCTGATTTGCAAAAACAAACCAAAAACCAGCATTACCGCAAGAATGAGCAACACAAACATTAAAACCAGCTTGCCTTGTATGCCTTTTAGCAATTTCTCACTTCCCGTTTAGCAAATAGTTTTTTAATTTAAACAGCGCTTTTGCACGATGGCTTATTTTGTTTTTCAGTTCGGGCGGTATTTCGGCGCTTGTCATTTTGTATTGCGGTAAATAAAACAAGCAATCGTATCCAAAACCGCCTTTTCCTTTCATTTCAAAGGCGATTTTGCCTTTGAGCTCCCCTTTAAAAAGCTGTGTTTTGCCGTTGGGGTGTGCAACCGCAATGGCGCATACAAACTTTGCATCCCTGTTTGTTTCCTTTTCCATTTCAGCCAAAAGCTTTAGGTTGTTATCATGGTCGGCGGCGTTTTCGCCGCTGTAACGGGCGGAATATACGCCGGGCGCGCCGCCAAGCGCCTGTACGCAAAGCCCGCTGTCGTCCGCAACGGCAGCTTCGCCGCATAACGCCGACACATATTTCGCTTTCAACATGGCGTTGCCTTCAAAGGTGTCGGCAGTTTCGTCCGCACCTTGTGCGATGCCCACCTCCTCCATACCGATAACCTGCAAATCGGAGCCTGCTAAAATTGATTTAAATTCTTGAATTTTGCCTTTGTTTGTGCTTGCTATTATTAATTTCATGGTTTTCTTCGCTTTCTTAGCATAGAGCCGGGCGGAGCATAATGACCGATATTCATTTTAACCGTCATTTCGGCATGAGGGGCGCTTTCTATTCGCTCATCATTTTCATCAGACATTTCCGTAACCTCTAATTTGATAAAGTCACCCTTCGGAACAAGCAGTTCAACAACATCACCAACAGAAAATTTATTGCGCTGGCGTATCACCGCATTGCCCTTTTCGTCACAATCGGCAACCATGCCGATAATATCATAATCACGGATGTATGAGCTTGTTTTGTATACCTGCCCTTCACTTTTTGGGTTGCCCTTCCAAAAGCCGTGATAATATTCGCGATGGCTTACTTTGCAAAGCTCGTCAAGCTGTTTTTTGTCAAATGTATAGCGTAAGGGGTTCTCAAAATACTTGTCAATTTCTTCACGATAAGCTTTAACAACCGTGGCAACATAATATTCGCTTTTAACCCGTCCTTCTATTTTTAAAGAGTTTATACCCATGTTGATTAGCTGCGGTATATACTCAATAAGGCATAAATCCTTTGAATTAAAAAAGAAGCTGCCGTTGCCGTCCTCCAAAACAGGAATATACTGCCCCGGGCGTTTTTCTTCCATCAAATAATATTTCCATCTGCATGGGTGGGCGCATTCCCCGCGGTTTGCGTCCCGACCCGCCATGTAGTTGCTCAGCAAGCATCTGCCCGAATACGATATGCACATTGCACCGTGAACAAAAACTTCCAGCTCTAAATCGTCCGGAGTGTTTTGGCGAATGGTCTTTATTTCGCCTTCGGACAGCTCGCGCGCAAGCACTATGCGCTTTGCTCCTAATTTGCGCCACACAAGCGCGCTTTTGTAGTTCGTTGTGTTCGCTTGGGTGCTTATATGAATATTAAGCCTCGGCGCAACTTCTTTTATTATGTCAACCGCGCCCAAATCGGCTGCAATAACGCCGTCTATGCCCATGCCGTCAATAAGTTCG
>Ga0265293_10002388_pt1 | contig 37903 bp, 36 predicted proteins | sample Munlanlewell138R_FD_192505 | JGI IMG/M metagenome (GOLD analysis project Ga0265293, IMG submission 192505) | Leachate microbial communities from a municipal landfill in Southern Ontario, Canada - Leachate well 138R | ecosystem: Engineered > Solid waste > Landfill > Unclassified | place: Canada... | reverse complement strand
ATCGAGGCTGTGGGCAAGCTTTAAAGTTACTTCCGGAGTATGTTCCCTATGTTTCTTGCATCCGCCTGAAAAAAACAGAATTAAACAAACCGTAATCAATAAAAATTCGAACAATTTTTTCACTACGAATCTCCTTGTGTTTAGTTTAAATCCTGCGGCTTATCAATTTCGCTCAAATTATCCATAAGTTTATTGTTTATTTTTACGTTTTCCAGCATCAGATTTTTAACATTCGATATGATGTTGTTCTTTTCAACGTTATTAAACACGCAATTTTTCAGGGTTACGTCAGTAATAGGCGAGCGTTCATATCCTTTTAGATACAATCCGTACATGCTTTTTTGGCTGGTTATGTTCTCAAGATTTATGTTTCTGACTGCCGGAGTAAAATCACCGCTGTCGCCTTCCTCATAAAAAAAGTTAATCCTAAGCACTGCCTCTTTAACTTGTCCTACAGCTATATTTCTTACATAAACGTTTTCTACGAAACCGCCCCTTACGGCATTGGTTTTAATTCTTATCGCCCGGTCAAGATTAGGGCTGTCCATAGTGCAGTTTTCAGCGAAAACATTTCGAACGCCTCCGGACATTTCGCTTCCTATTACTACTCCGCCGTGGCCGTCTTTCATCCGGCAGTACTGTATAATTACATTTTCAGTTGGTACACTCAGTCGCCTGCCGTCATTATTTCTGCCTGATTTAATAGCGATACAGTCGTCCCCTGTATCGAAGAAACAGCCTTTTATAAGCACGTCTCTGCACGATTCAGGATTACATCCGTCATTATTCGGGCCATCTCCGATGACAGTAACATTTTTGACGGATATATTTTCCGAAAGTACCGGATGAATATGCCAGAACGGGCTATTTTTGATTGTTACACCTTTTATAAGTATATTTTTGCATTTATAAGGTTGTATCATGCTCGGCCTTAACAGTTTTCCTCCAAACAGCCTTTGCTCGACAGGCACGCCTTTTTCACCCTGCATAAAAAGCATATCGCGGTCATTTCTTTGAGTTGTCTTCCATTCCCACCAGTTTTCATCACTTGCCTGTCCGTCGAGTGTTCCTTCACCGGTTATCGCTATATTTTCCTGTTCATAAGCATATATTAACGGTGAGTAATTATAGCACTCAACCCCTTCCCATCTTGTAAAAACAGCCGGAAGGTATTTATTGGGGTCGGTATAAAACTTTATTACGGCGTCTTTAGAAACATATAGATTAACATTGCTTTTCAAATGAATCGCCCCTGTTAAAAATTCCCCCTTCGGGACTATTACTTTTCCGCCTCTGGATTGGTTGGCCGCTGATATGGCTTTTTCGAACGCCTCGGTACAATCTGTTCGTCCGTCGCCGACGGCATTGTAATCGGCAATGTTAAAATCTCTGTCGGGAAACTCAGGGGCTTTAATGCGGCTCAGAATTTCGGGTACTTGCTCCCATCCGGCAAGCAGTTGTGCGGAAAATAAAAAAAGCAGGCCGAAAAGGAACAAAACTCTTACGAATAGCGTCTTTTTTAAATCGTTTGCTTTCATAATTTTGCTCCTATGATAGAATAATATGCAATTATTTCATATTATTCTGTCCTGTAATGACCTTGCTTTCAATCAAATTCTCGTTTGCAATCTCAGTGACAATTATCTGACCGGGTTTTATGTCATTTATTTTTCTTATTAACCTGCCTGTAATTTTATCTGTAGTAATGCTGTAACCTCTATGCAGTACGGACTTTGGGTTTAATCCGGCCAAACGGTTTGCTTGCGCATCGAGATGCATTTTTAGTTTGTTTATGCGCGTTTTGACCGTAAAATTTGCACGATTTTGCAGATTATTTAAATCAACCGTTTTTCTTGCGATAAGTCGATGAGGTTCTATCCGCAAAACTTTTTCAAAAAACTCGCTAAGTTTGGCTTTGGCGGCAGCAAGCAAATCTTTCAGTGAATTAGAGATTGTATAGCTCAGTTCGTCGAGTCTTTGCTGACCAATCTGCAGTTTCCAGCGAGTCCTGTCCGAAAGATTTCGGGAATAGTTTTTAAGCTGCGATGAAACCTCTTCGATATCCGGCACAGCGACAATACCTGCTTTAGTCGGAGTCGATGCCCGTACATCGGCGACTAAATCGGCGATAGTAGTATCTATCTCGTGGCCTACCGCGCTGACTATAGGAATTTTGGAATTATAAATTGCTCTGGCAGCGATTTCCTCGTTAAAAGCCCATAAATCTTCGAGTGAACCGCCTCCTCGTCCGACTATCAGCAAATCTATTCCCAAATTTTTGTTTCTTGCGTTTATATCTTTAATTGCACCGGCTATCTGTTCGGCAGCACCATCACCCTGAACCGCGACCGGATATAAATATAATTTTGCGCAGGGCCATCTGTTCCAGATGCTGTCGGTTATATCATGAACCGCGGCTCCCGATTCACTTGTAATGATACCGATTCTGCTCGGGTAGGGCGGCAGCGGTTTTTTATGTTCCTGCTCGAACAATCCCTCTGCGTGAAGCCGTTTTACCATTTGTTCGAAGGCAAGCTGAAGCGTGCCTATTCCTGCGGGTTCTAATTTATCGACGATAAGCTGATATTTACCCTGAGGCAAATAAACATCGATATGGCCGGTCGCAAAAACAGCCATACCGCTTTCGGGCTCGAATTTTAGTTTGCCGGTGCTGCTTCTCCACATCACGCAAGGCAGAATCGCGGAATCGTCTTTTAATGAAAAATAACAGTGTCCGCTGCTGTGTTTGCGCCAGTCGCCGAGCTGTCCGGATACCGTAAATCGGCCGGGCAGGTTATTTTCTAATGCTTCTTTTATAAGCATGCTGATATGAACGACCGAATAAATTTTGGCATTCTGGCGCACCATACAGGATGAGATTATATATTAGGACTATTCGATATTCAACTTTCATATCTATAAGGAAATACTTGACTTAGAATCGCAAAAAATATATAATAAAAGCTGTCGTATTTATGTATTGCAGGAGGGTTTATGCAGCCATATCTGGAGACAGTTGGCATAATAACAGTTGCTGTTTTCGGCATTGTTCTTGGCGGATTATTTTGCCGCTTGTGGAAAAAATACTGGGTGATAGGATACTCAGCAGCGTTATTATTTATCATGCTTCTTGCCGCAGGGACTTTTTTCGATGCTTTAAATTTTATTTACCCTTTTGATTTGCTTTTGGCAGGGCGGTTTAGATTCGTAATTTTGGCTTTGGCGATTACGGTAGGCTTAATAAGTCCGATAGACCAGCTTCCCCGAAAAAGTGAACGTATGCTTGTTTGCTGTGTAATGTCTTTAATCCTTGGCTGGTTTTGTATAATGCCTTTTCTGGGGCCGGCGATTGTTCGAGGCAGGCTCCAGACAATGCCCGGTTATATCAATGCTGAAGGGGTCTGTTTTCAGAGCACAAATTATACTTGCGGGCCGGCGGCGGCTGTAACCGTACTGAGAATGCTCGGTCTCGAAGCAGATGAAGGAAAATTAGCAATATTATCACATACAAGTCCTATGATAGGAACAATGCCTCGCTGTCTTGCCTATGCGATAAATTCAGAATATGGTTCGCTGGGGGTTGAAAGTTCTTTTCGAAGATTTAAATCCATTGAAGAATTGAAGCGGTTTGATTTTACTTTAGCTGTTGTCAAAGACAGTTTTTTATCCGACCATTGTGTAGCAGTCTTGGAAGTCGGTGATGATTATGTAATTATTGCCGACCCTGTCTGGGGAAAAGGAGCTTTCAGTTATGAACAATTTTCCGAAATATGGAGATTTTCCGGGGTTGCAATAAAATCAAATTTTGTTCAATAAATTAATTTTACTAAATTTTTTTACGGTAAATTCTTGTTTGCAGGGCATTCTGCCAGCTTGTCCAATCCGAATCGCCGAATTCGTCATTAATAGCTTTTGTTACCTGATTAATTTTCGCATCTAAATCATCGAGATAATTGACGAAAAAAGCCTCCGCAGTCGCAGGGAGTTTCGGCGAACCGAATTCATATTGGCCGTGATGTGATAATATTATATGCCCCAGTGCGTCTAATACTTCAGAGCTTATTTTCGTACCTTTAGCTTCGAGGGCATCGGTTTTTTTATGCAGCATCAAAAGAGTTTTCGAGATATGTCCGATTAACTGACCTGAAGTTGTGTATTCGAAAGCCATTTCATAGGAAAGCTCGTCAGTCTTTCCCAAATCATGAAGGAAAATTCCCGCCAGAACCAAATCGCCCTGAACGTCCGGATAAAACGGCAGAATTGCCTGTGCCGAACGAAGAATATTATGCGTATGTTCGACAAGACCTCCGAGATAATTATGATGAAGCTTCATTGCCGCGGGTGCCTTGAGAAACTGAGCCATCAGGTCTTTATCAGCCAAAAATTCGCGAAGAATTGCTCTTAACTGCTCGTTTTTGATTGCTGCGAGAATCTGTTTTATTTCCTCGAACAGTTTTTTGACATCTTTATCTGTCTTTGCCAGAAAATCATCGATATTTACCTTTGACGAATCGACAAGGCTTATATTATTTATGACGACCTGAAGATTGTTTTGGTATAGCTCGCTTCTGGCGTTAATTTGAATAAAACCCGGTTTCGGAAGATTTTTATAAGTTTCCTCATTTGCCTGCCACATCCGCGCGTTCAACTGGCCGGTTCTATCCGAAATCCGCATTGCTATATACAAATCTCCTCTTGTAGTGCTGCGAAGAATAGGGTCGCTTACGATATAAATATCGTTTATATTTTGGCCGGGCTCAATCTCGTTTATAAATTTGTGTGGCATTGTTCATTCCTGAATAAATAGAAGTTTCCTTAATCATATTGATAAAGCTCCGGATATTCAAGCGCACAAATAAAAAAGCCCGCTTTTCGGCGGGCTTAGCTTTAATCTTAGGGCTTATTAATTTTTACGGGAAATTTTCGACCATTCTTCTTCTCGAACACCGCGATAGGTTTTCAATGTATATTCGAATGTCTTTTTTGAATTAGGTTCGAGGTTAACGGTGAACTTGACCGTATCCAAATCGACTTTTTCGTATTCGCCGAAATCACCTTTTCTATCTAACTCCCAATACGAGGTGTCGAAATTCCGTGTAATTTCAACCCTTACAGGTATATCCCTGGTGTTTCTTGTTTCGATTGTAAATTTTCTTATTTCATCCCAGCCGTTGATATTGCCATCTTGGTCGAATCGATAATTATCCGTAACGAAATTCATAATCTTGGGTTCGACTACGATGTTGTCAACAGCTCCTAAGTTTAATTCGACTTTTTCATCTACCGGAATGTATTTGAATTCCGATTGCCCTGTATAAGACAAATGTTTCTGGGCATCTGTTGTTCGGTAAACCTTCAGTAAGCCGTCAGGGATGGGTGTTTGGCCGAGTTTATGCTGAGTGTCATTTTTAAAGCTCAAAAACCGCACTACGTTCGAGCCGTATCTCTGCTCCTCATATTTGTAAAGATTAATAACAGGTATTCCCTCGACATCGAAACTGATTAACCTTTTTGACCAGCCGGTCGGAATTGTCTCTCGACCTTCGATAGTATAAAGAAAATATTCACTCAAGCCTTCTTTTATGATTTCTTTAGGCCGTTCAGCGGCTGAGGCCACCATATCTATTCCTCTTTTCATTTCCAATCTATCCGCAATCGCTTCTTGTGCAACCCCTAATCTCAGCGGATATGGCATTATACCCGGACGTCCGTAAGGCCATTTTCGCTGGGCAAGTTCGGCTATCTGTTCGAGAATATTTACCTTTCCGACTATCAGTCTGACTTGAGCATTTTCATAATCTTCGCCGCTGTTGTTTGTAACCCTGACATATCCCTGCAGCCGCATTGTTTTTTCGTCAGACGTCAGCGTTCCCATATAAAATGCCCGCCAAGATAATCCGCTTGTCATATATGTTATCTCGACTGGTACTTTTCCTGCGATGCTGCTGTCGATATTCCAAAGACCTAAATTCTGTACTCTCGGAGGATATACCAATTCAGCTATGTGAATTTTATCGGCATTAGCTTTGGGTATCATATCGAGACTGGTCGGGTCAATCAGCGTATTAGCCCATGAAAACTGCAAGCTGTTTTTACCCTGTTTTAATGTCAATGCTCTGCTTTCTCGGGTTAAGGTCAAATCCGCCGAATTATAAATTGTCAACTGTACCGTATCGCGAGTCGGAAGTGTTACTAAATCAATTTTTGCAGTACAAACCGACGCCGCCGTACTTATAATTATTAAGCTTATAGCTATTCGTTTCATTTTTGCTGCTCCTTAATTATTGCTGTACTTAGTAGCGATTGATGTCCATTCTTCGTTCGGTCCGAATATTTTTTCGGCTGTACTGCATCTTCAATTCTTTATTGCTCCGCGCGCCAAGCTCAACTTGGAACTTGAGAGTTTCGGCATCAATAAGAGTATATTTCATATTGCATTTTTTCATCTCCCATTGTCCGGGTATATATTCTATGACTGTCAAGACAGCAGGGCTGTCCTTAAAATTTTCTATCTTGGCAACGATTTCCTCGTCGGTATCGTAGAGAATTATATGGTTTTTATTATTTCTTCTAATGTTGATTCTATCTTCTTTCATTTTACGCTGTGTAACAACTATATCCCTGCTGTCTCCTATATAAAGCTCCATTTTTTCACCGACAGGAACTTGTCTTGCATAATCTTCGCCGAGAAAAATTGTGCTGCCGTGACCGTCATCTTGAAAAACTCTTGCTTTGCCTGCCCATAGAGAATGTTTACCAAGCTTGTTTTTAATGTCGTTAGTTATCTCATAAGTTACAGGAATACCGACGTTCTGATTTTCCAGCTGCGACGGGTCCCAAGGAAGTGTTCTCGCATCGAAAGTCCATATTTTTTTAATCGGGACTTGGCCGGCCTGCATAAATGCCAGCGTTTTAGTCTCTTCGTGGGCGATAGTTTTTTCGAACGCTTCGCCGTAATCTAAGAGAATTCTCGAAAGACCGAAATCCTCTCCCGAAAAGTTTCTCAGAACAAGATAGCTTTGCAGGTCAACAGCCGTCTCGGATTTATCAGCAACGGCTCTGTATGTGATTAACCTGTCAATATTATTCAGCAAATAACTTATACGCACAGTTTCGGCATAATCACCGTCGCAGCTGATTTGCCATACCAAAGCTGCTTCTCCGGGAGGATAGCTGACGTTTAAAAGTATTACTGTCTCGGGGTGGTCAATCGCGACCAGCCTGATGGAATCTTCATCTATGCTTACGCCTCGCCAGCTAAAATCTACGGTATTAATACCTTTTTGAAGCGTTAATACCCTTTCTTCCTCGATTAATGTCGCGTTAGGATTATCCAATCTAATTATCGTCGCGGCACGTTCCGGCAGTGCTGATAATTTGATTCGTCCGTAACAAATCGAACTCAATCCTATCATGAGTAACAAAGGTATAAACTTTTTGATTTTTCTTCTCATAAAGGTATCTCCTGATAATATATCACATTGATTCGGAGTCATTTTCTACAGCCGTTAAAAATCCCTGATTAATATAATATCGAGCATATTCCCTTTGTCCCAGCAGCTTTTTAGCATAATTACTGTAAATTCCATAGGTATATTGACATATGGGTAAGATCCGAAGTTCCCATAATTTTTAGAGATTTATTCGTATAATCCTGAAGATAAACCGAATTTTTTCAGCAAATATGCCGAAGATAGGTTTTGCTGCTGTTAAAATGGGCTGCCAGTAAGTCCTGTATAATGCTGAAATAAATAAAATTTGAACAAAATTAAGTTTTTGGTTGTAAACAATCGGGTCATATATATAATTCTCTGCCTGTCCGGCTTTAACGGAGTGTTTCGGCCGAGAAAATCGGTCGAAACTGAAAACGGCAGTTGATTGATACAGATATAAACCCAAAAGGTGTAAAAATGGCCAAAAAGAAAAAAACACAGAAACCAGCAAAAAGACGAACATCAAGAGCAGCCGCATTAAAACCTGCTGATATTGAGCATTTTAAAGGATTATTGCTGCAAAAACGCGCTGAAATACTCGGTGTTGTTAATAGCATGAAGGAAGAAACCTTAAAAAAAGAACGCAGCGACCTTTCTAATGTTCCTTTCCATATGGCCGATGCCGGAAGCGATAATTATGAGCTTGAAAATACTCTTGGCCTTATGGATGAAGAGGTTCGTCTGCTTGCCCTGATTGACGAAGCACTCGGAAGAATAGGGGACGGCACTTACGGTATTTGCCTCGGAAGCGGCAAGCCGATAAGCAAAGCTCGACTCGAAGCAATTCCATGGGCCCGCTATTCTGTTGAATATGCCGAACTGCTCGAAAAAGGTCTTGTCCGGCCTGATAAAAACAATCCCAACCTCAGAACTGATTTCGGTACTGACGATGAAGACGAACAGGATGAGGATGACGACGAGACAGATGATGAAGAACTTGAAGAGCTTGGCGAAGCTATGGCTATGCTTGACGAAGATAAAGAACAGCAAAAGCAGGACGAACAGGAAGAGCAGGAAAAGCCAGATTAGTTTCACCCTCGGCATGCCAATCGAATCAAGATGTTGTTTTTGCCTTGAAATCAGCGTTTATTTCCGCTATAAACATCCGCTGTTGTTAGTTACGGATTTTTCCTAATTTTTGTTTTCCGGATGGTCATAAAATGCGCTATAGCAAAATGCTCATACCCACAGTCAAGGAAGTTCCGGCAGATGCGGAAATACCAAGTCATAAACTTATGATTCGCGCCGGCCTGATGAGAAAACTTGCCAGCGGAACATATACATATCTGCCGCTCGGTTTTAAGTGCCTGCAAAAGGTAATTAATATTGTCCGGCAGGAAATGAACAGAGCCGGCGCTCAGGAAATCCTTATGCCTTCGGTTCAGCCTTTGGAACTTTGGCAGCAGACCGGACGAAATGTTGACTACGGGCCGACTATGGCTCATTTTACCGACCGCCACGGCAGGGAAAATGTCCTTGCGCCTACCGCCGAAGAGGTTGTAACCAGTATCGCCGCTAATGAAGTTAATTCGTACAAACAGCTTCCGTTTAATATATATCAAATCAGCTTTAAATTTCGTGATGAATTTCGTCCGCGATTCGGGGTTCTTAGAAGCCGCGAATTTATTATGAAAGATGCTTACAGCTTTCACGCTGGCGATGAATCCTTGGACAAAGAATACTGGAATATGTACGAAACCTATAAGCGAATCTTCAAACGCTGCGGGCTGGATTATGTAATCGTCGAAGCCGAATCGGGCGAAATGGGCGGCTCAGGTTCGCATCAATTTACGATTCCCTGCGAATCGGGCGAAGATGTCATTGTCTATGCCGAAGACAGCTCTTACGCAGCCAATATCGAAAAAGCCCCGGTTGATGCGATACCTCGTTCTGTCATTCTGAGCCAAGCGAAGAATCTCTCTTCTCCGGAAAACATACATACTCCCAATGTCGGTTCCATCGAAGCTGTCTGCGATTTTCTGAAAACTAAACCAAACGAAATGATAAAAACTCTTGTTTATAATACACCAACTATATCTAATGAAATATTAAAACATTGGAGCTCAGAAGATGCAAAACATGATGGCAGGGAAATAATGCATGGTCCAGAGGTTGAAACGAGAGGTACTGTTTTGATAATGGTTAGAGGAGATCATGATGTTAATCCTGAAAAGTTGAAACAAGTATTTCCATTGGTTCAATTAGAACTTGCAGATGAGGAAACCATAAAAGAAGTTACTGGTGCTGCTATTGGTTTTGCTGGGCCGATAGGTTTAAAAAGGCGTGTTGACAAAATCATTATTGACCATGCGGTGGCAGCGATGGCGGTTGGTGTTACCGGGGCCAATAAGACCGATTATCATACGAAAAATGTTGTACCCGGCAGGGATTTCCCGCTCGAAGGTAATAATATTATCGTAGCCGATATCCGAAATGCAGTCGAAGGTGATACCTACAATGGTAAAAAACTTTTGTTTAAACGCGGTATCGAAGTAGGGCAGGTTTTCAAATTAGGCAAAAAATACAGCTCTAAGTTAGGCTGTAAATTTTTAGATGAAAGCGGCAAAGAGCAAATCTGTACGATGGGCTGCTATGGCATCGGTATAAACCGTATCGTCGCTTCGGCTATCGAAACAGGCAACGATGATAACGGTATAATCTGGCCGATAAGCATCGCGCCATTCGAGGTTCTGGTTACAAGCGTTAATCAGGACGACCAGAAAGTCGTCGAGACAGCCGAAGAAATTTACAGCGGACTTTTAATGCAGGGCATCGATGCTCTTTGGGACGATAGAGACCTTCGAGGCGGCATAAAATTCAAAGATGCTGATTTAATCGGCATTCCGATTCGCGTCACAGTCGGAAAAAAATCAGTCGCCGAAGGAAGAGTTGAAATCAAGCTCCGCAGCGAGTCCGAATCCACATCAGTGCCTATTCCATGTGCGGTGGAAAAAATTTCCGATGTTGTCAGATACCTCAGACAAAAACTCGAAGCGTAAGTATTTTTTATAAATCTTCATCTAAAAGATGACCCAAACGCAGTTTTTTTGTGCGCAGATAATCTTTATTATGAATTCCGGGTTTGGCTTTTAGTGAGATTTGCTCGACAATTTTTATGCCGTAAACTTCAAGCCTGCTTATTTTTTTGGGATTATTCGTCAGAATTCGAATATTTTTCAGGCCCAAATCCCGCAGAATCTGTGCCCCTATACCATAATCTCTTCTGTCCGGCATATAGCCCAATTTAACGTTGGCATCGACGGTATCCAGACCCTGCTCCTGAAGTTTATAAGCTTTAAGCTTTCCCGCCAGCCCGATTCCGCGGCCTTCCTGCCGCAGATAAATAAGAGCCCCTTTTCCTTGCTTTTCTATCATCTGCATTGCGGTTATAAGCTGATAGCCGCATTCGCACCGCTGCGAGTGAAACAAATCTCCGGTCATACATTCCGAATGAACTCGCACTAGAACAGGCTCATCGTGTTCTATAACCTGTCCGTTTTCGTCGAGTTTTCCTATATCACCTTTGCAAAGTGCGAGATGCGGTTCAGGGCTGGTTATGCTGTCATAGCCTATCATATGAAATTCACCGTAATCGGTAGGCAGATTGACAGATTCGATTCTTTTTATTTGGCTTTCCCGCTGCAGTCGATATTCGACTAACTTAGCGATAGTGGTGATTTTCAGATTGTGTTTTTTGCAGAATTCCAGAAGCTCCGGCACTCGCGCCATTGTTCCGTCTTCGTTAAGAATTTCACAAATAACCCCGGCCGGTTTCATCCCTGCCAGTTTCATTAAATCAACGGCACCTTCGGTTTGGCCCGCACGGACGAGTGCACCTCCTTCGCGGCAGCGAAGAGGGAAAATATGACCGGGACGAACCAAATCAGAAGATTTTGCCCGGTCTGCTATTGCGGTGCGTATTGTTTTGGCTCTGTCGGCGGCACTTATGCCGGTTGTAATTCCTTCAGCCGCATCAATGCTCACTGTAAAAGCCGTACTGAAACGAGCGGTATTATCCGGGGTCTGCTGGTAAAGGCCCAGTTTATCACAGATTTCGGCGGGCATAGGCAGGCATATTAGACCTCTGCCGAATCGGGCCATAAAATTAATGATTTCGGGTGTAACCTTTTCGGCTGCGCATACGAGGTCACCTTCGTTTTCACGGTCCTCGTCATCGACAAGGACTATCATTTTGCCCTCTCGCAGGTCATTTAGAACATCATTTATTTCGCTAAAAGTCATTTTTGAAATCAAATCCATAAAAAACCGCACCATCGGGCAGATTTAGATTACCGATGGTTATTTAGGGTAGTTTCTGCATGTTCAATATAACGGCTTCCTGTCCGAATGTAAACTATTGTTGTCAGGACGGCCGTGCATGCGGCAGACCAATAAAGAATATGCAAAAATATTTTATAGTAGGGGATTACTCTCGCAAATTCCGGAGCGAGCAGGGTTAAACCGACCATAATAAGCTGCAGCGCGGTGGCAATTTTGCCGGAAGTGACGGGAACTACTTTTACCTGCTGGCTGAGCATATAAACTGTTACAAATCCGATTAGTAAAAAGGCGTCTTTGCCTATGATTATCACAACGACCTCGACCGGAATAAGAAAACCTTCGATTCCTCCTTGGTTAGAAGACAGTAAAAGACACGCACAGGTCATTAAAAGTTTATCAGCTACCGGGTCTAAAAAAGCTCCGAGTCGGGTTACTTGTTTTTTTCGGCGGGCGACATAACCGTCAACACCGTCACTTATTGCCATAAAAGCGAAGATAAACGTTGCTAAGTAGCGGTAAAAATTACTCTCAGCTTGAGATATCGATGGTTTATTTATATCAAGCACTAAAATCACAAATGGTACTATCAGCAAGATGCGTAATATCGTTATTCGGGTTGCCCATGTAAGCTTCATAAATCCTGCATACCAAAATGATTTTTTATATTGTTCTGCCGCCGTCGATTACCAGCGTTTGTCCTGTTATATAATCATTTTCGAGCAGAAACATCATCGCAGCGGCTACTTCTTTTTTTTCGGCAAAACGGCCCATCGGAATAAAGCCGAGTTGTCGTTTTTTTTCTTCATCGGTCATTTCATAAGGCCACGTCGCAACACCAGGCGCAACAGCGTTTACTAAAATATTAGGAGCTAGTTCTTTGGCTAAAGATTTGGTCAGGCCTATAAGCGCTGCCTTGCAGGAGCAGTACAGCGAATAATTTGCCCATGGGCGGATACCACCAATATCGGAAATATTTATTATTTTGCCGCGGATGTCGCTGCAGTTTATATTCTTGAGATTTTCGGCAAATGCTTTTGATGTTAATAAAGCGGCTGTTACGTTTATATCGAAATGCTTTTGTGCCTGCGGCTGGGTTATGTCTTCTAAAGACGTTTCTTCGAAAATTCCAGCAGAGTTGATGAGTATCTGAGGCATCCCAATTTTTTTAGTATTTTCAAAAAGGTCTTCAATTTGTTCCAGTTTAGTTAAATCAGCTTGTACCGCTATTGCTTTTACGGAGTGTTTCCCGATTTCAGTTAAAAGATTATCAGCTTTAGATTTGTTTTTGTTGTAATGGCAAATGCAATGACATCCGGCTTTGGCTAATTCTAAAGCAAAAGCCGAGCCTAATTTACCTGTGGCGCCGGTAATAACAGCTATTTTGTTTTTAAGATTCATTTAGATGTCTTTTCAATCTTGGGCAGCTTTCCGGCAAGAATCATTCCAACAGGTTTTAATGTCTCGAACTCCATCAGGATAATTCTTAAAATGGCGGTAATTGGTACCGCCAATAGCATTCCAATCGCTCCCCAAAGCAGACCCCAGAAGGACAGGGCCATCAGTACAACAATAGGGTGCAGGTTCATTCTTTTGCCCATTAGTTTAGGTTCTACTATGTTGCCTATCGTCATCTGAACCGTTCCCGGCAAGGCAATTGCAAGGACAATCATCCACGGGTTAGTAAACTGAGCGACTGCAACAGGTATAGGAAGCAGTGTAGCGATGATTGACCCTATATTAGGAATATAATTTAAAAGAAAAGCCAGCATTCCAAAAACACTTGCTAATTGAACATTTAGTATGGCCAGTATTAACCAGACAAGGAGGCCTGTAATAATTGAAAGCACTGTTTTAATGGCTAAATATCGCCGGATTTCCTGCTCAATGCTACCGTAAACACCGGAAGTGGTAATGTGGGGGTTTCTTCCTATTACCATGAAGATAACAAAAATCAAAACGAGAAAGGCACTTGTTATGAAATTTACTACCGTTCCAAAGGTACTTGTGACCATATTAGGGATTTTGCCCTTAAGGTTTTCGATAATATTAGATTGGTTAACATCAAGGCCCCAGCTTTGCAGTTTTGCAATGATTCTCTCAGCAAAACTGGCGAAGTTTTCGCTGTATTGTCCGGCGGTGGAAACAATAGCCTCAACGGATTTGATGATAAAGGCAAACAGCAGCCCAAGCAGCAATAATCCTGCGCAAAGAGCAATCGCAGATGCTAATGGTCTTGGGAATTTCAATTTGAGCACCTGAAAATCAAGCAAAGGATATACCATAATAGATATAAAAGCAGCTAAGATAAACGGTATAAGCACCGGCTGGGCATAGACGAGCACTATCCCCAAGGCAAGGGCTGCTATAGTTAAAAGTGATAGTATTATAAGCCAGTTTTGTTCGGTCGTCAGCTTTGAAACCATCGGCATTCCTTTTTTGTGTATTATTTGCTTTGACCATTAGGATATTTTGCTGAAAATTATTGTCAAGCACAAAAACATATCTTAGGTCTTTATATCGAATTTTCTTGATGTAAATGAACCGCAAAGTATAATCCTTTCAGCATGGCAAAATTGAGCGTCAACTTGAACAAAATAGCGTTGCTGAGAAATCAGCGCGATATTGAGATACCGTCTGTCGTAGAGGCGGCCGAGGCTGTCATCGTAGCCGGTGCGCATGGAATAACGGTACATCCTCGTCCGGACCAAAGGCATATAAGATATTCAGATGTGTACCAGCTTAAGCAAATGCTCAGCAATTTCGGCGGGGTTGAGTATAATATCGAGGGCAATCCGTTTACCGGCGATTATATGAAGTTGGTTAAAGATATAAGGCCAAATCAGGCTACGTTAGTGCCCGATGAGCCCGGCCAAAATACCAGCGACCACGGCTGGGATATCTGCCCTAATATTGAAAGATTAAAACCAATTGTCGAAGAATTAAAGCTGCTCGATATTCGGGTCAGTTTGTTTATGGATGCCCAACCCGGAATCGAACAAGCCGCCAAAACCCTCGCCGACAGGGTCGAGCTTTATACCGAACCTTATGCCGCAGCTTTTAGGGAAAACCAAAATCTCGAAGAAACTTTACAGCGATTTGCCGATGCCGCAGCGGCTGCTCAAGATGCTGGACTGGGCGTTAACGCGGGCCATGATTTAAACCTTGAGAATCTAAGCTTATTTTTAGAAAATGTTGATAATATACTCGAAGTTTCAATAGGCCATGCTTTGATAGCTGAATCTTTATATATGGGGTTGCATGATACCGTCAGGCAATACCTTGGAATATTAGAAACACAATGACAGGAGCCGGAAATGTTTAATGGAGCGATGGTAGCCTTAATCACACCGTTTCAGGATGGACAAATCGATTTTGAAACTCTCGATGAACTTATTGAGTTTCAGTTAGAAGGGGGTATAGACGCGATTGTTCCGGTAGGAACGACCGGGGAATCACCTACACTCAGCCATTCCGAACACAAACAGGTTGTCGAACGGGTCGTTAAAAAAGTTGCCGGTCAGGTTCCTGTTATAGCCGGTTCGGGTTCGAACAGTACCGCCGAAGCGATTGAGCTTACGGCTTTCAGTAAGAAAGTCGGTGCAGATGCGACATTGCAGGTCTGTCCGTATTATAACAAACCGACACAGGAAGGGTTTTATCAGCATTTCAAAGCTATAGCCGAAGAAGTCGATTTGCCTATGGTGCTTTATAATATACCCGGCCGATGCGGAGGCGAGGGATTGACTTGTGCGACAGTTGCAAGGCTGGCAGAGATAGATAATATCGTAGCAATTAAAGAAGCTACGGGAAAACTCGATATGGCCAGCGAGATTATTACAAGCTGCGATATTACTGTAATATCCGGCGATGATTCGCTTACTCTTCCGATTTGTTCGGTAGGGGGCAAAGGTGTAATCAGCGTCGTTGCCAATATTGTTCCTGCCGATGTAAAAGCTATGACGGATTTGATTCTTGAAGGCGATTTTGTTTCGGCATTGAAGTGGCACAGAAAATTATTTGCTCTAAGCAAAAATATGCTGTCTTTAGCGACAAATCCTATTCCAATCAAAACTGCCGCGGCGATGATGAATTTGGCTTCGGATGAGCTGAGGCTTCCGATGACGCCGCTGGAAGAAAACAAAAAAGCTGTTTTACTGCAGGCACTGAAAGAATACGGATTGCTTAAATAAGAATAGCATTACTCTTTGAGCATTTTTTGCAGTTTTTCCAGTTCTCCGTTTTTAATGTGATAGCAATGGTCATAGTCTGGAAAACTGCCGTTTGATACTGCAAGTGCGTAAGCTTTTAAAGCTTCGATTGTAGCGTTTGATAAATCCGCGAAACTTTTAGCGAATTTCGGTTTTGGCCCGGAAGTCAAACCCAGCACATCAGGAGCTACTAAGATTTGTCCGTCGCAATAAGGGCCTGAACCGCAGCTTATTACAGGTACTTCGGTATTTTGCGTGATAATCTGGGCGACCTCGGCGGCAATACCTTCTAAAAGCAGACTTGAAGCACCGGCCTGTATCATTTGCTTGGAAAGGTCGATAAGCTGAGCTGCCATTTCGGCGGTAGTTCCTTCTGCTTTTAATTTACCTATCTTCCCAATCGTCTGAGGAAGCATTCCGATATGTGCCATCACTGCCATACCTGCGTCACTGACAGCTTTTATAACATTCAGATGTGCGCTGGCAGCCTCAATTTTAATCATTTGAACACCGGCCTCAGCCGCGAACCTGCCGGCGTTTTTAACTGCTTCGGAGAGACCTGTTTGGTAAGATAGGAAAGGCATATCGGCTACAAGGCAAACATTTGGAGCGCCTCGTCTTACCGCGGCGGTTATAGTAACCATAAAATCCATAGTTGCCGGAAGCGTCGAATCATGTCCGAGTACGAGCTGGGCAGCCGAGTCACCGACGAGAACCATCTGGATGGGGGTTTGGGCAATTAATTTGGCGGTGGTGTAATCATAACAGGTAACCGCGGCGATTTTATGATTTTTAATTTTTTCCTGATAAATTTCAAATAACGTAAATCTTGTATTCATAGCGACTTTCTTATCTTTTTTATATAGAAACTAACAGCTAATCCGTTAAATTATAAGAACAAAACAGCCTATAACTTCGTAGCAGTTAATGAGAATATTAAGCTAATTTCAAGGCTTTTCTTTAAAAAATAAAGAAAAATCAAACATTTTTAAGAATACTTCTTGATAAATTGATTGTAAAGTGTTTTGTAGTTACCAAAGCCAATTTTAATTAAAGGTTTTGGGAGGGTTTTTTCGATAAGAAAATAGATTAGAATGCGGCGGAAATTAGGGTTTTTGGGTTCATTCGCAATTTTTGTTCTATATAGCTTTTCATCACCCTCCTCCGAAGCCAGATTCTGCCTTGTAGGATCTGGCTTTTTTTGTGTGTCTTTTACACCGTTATACTGCTTCCAGTTAAGCGATAGTCTAAAATTTGGCACTATTTCTTAACGGAGTTAAAAGCTTGCTAATTACAGAAAACGGCCCTATCAAATCATCACTTAACACCCTGTTAGTTTGAGTTGATTCACCTCGTAAAAAAATACCCTAATTTGTCAGTTGTTTAACGTAGAGCCTTACAAAGACGATTTCGATATATACATATATCTCAAAAAAGACCGTGCGCCAAAAAGATAGGATAAGCCAAAAGGAAAGAGCAGCCCAATATCTGCACATATAAATTCTTTGACTTGTGGGTTATTGTCGTTTAATAATGAGCGGCTTATGGAAGTTATAAACATATTGCTGCCGGTTTTTATAATAATAGCTCTTGGCACTATCCTGCGTCGGACGAATTTTATGAGTCAGGAAGTGGCTTTGGGGCTGAATCGCCTTGTTTTCTGGGTCGGGCTGCCGAGTCTTTTATTTTATGAGGTGGCAACGGCAAAATACGATTATCATTTGGCAGGCAAAACCTTTCTTGTTGTTTTATCGGCTACAATCTTCTGTATTATTGTCGGATATATCACGGCGTATTTTTTCCGTATGCCGGTTCGTTCCGTAGGCGCATTTGTTCAGGGTGCTTTTCGCGGGAATTTATATTATGTTGGCTTGGCAGTTCTTGTTTTCAGCTTTGCATCCGAAACTCCGGAGAATGCTGCTCGGCTTCAGAATATCGCTGTTCTTGTGCTGGCTCTTATAATTCCGATTTATAATATGGCTGCGGTAATCATTCTGCTTTCGGGGCGGCATAAACTCGACCGCTATATTTTGTTTAAACTCGCAAAGCAGGTGATGACTAATCCGCTTTTTATTGCGTGTTTGGCAGGTCTGATTTACCCTGTTATTTTCCCGCCTATGCCGGAGTATGTTTCAAGGGCTTTGACTTCGATAGGCCAGATATCTTTACCGCTTGCACTTGTTACTATCGGGACGGCATTGGTGGATATAAGAATCTCCGGTTATGTAAACTGGGCATTTACCGCTTCGGGTATAAAAATTGTAATAGCACCTTTGGCGGGCCTGCTGGCGGCTTATCTTTTTAGTCTCGGTGCGGACGAGACGAGAATGGCTTTAGTTTTTATGGCTTGTCCTACGGCGGCGGTTTCTTATGTTATGACCGAACAGCTTGGCGGAGATGAGAAACTTTCCGCTGCTATTGTCGCGTTGAGTACGATACTTTCTATATTATCTTTAAGCGCTGTATTGGCTTTGTTTTGATAATATCAGGCCGGATGCTGCGGGCTGAGTATCTGTATATATCTTCGGATGATTAATATAGCCGGTATTACAGAAAGCAGTAAATTATACAAGCAGATTCCGGCAGCAGAATAAACATTATTCAAACCTCTTGTCAGAACCATAAACAAAAAGCCTGCCGGACTGTAAAAGGCAACCGCCTCCTTCTCGAAGATGCTTGCGAATATCGGGGGGAGAATCAGATATGCCGCCGCAATGAATCCCGCAAGGAGAAAAATCTTACCATGTTCAGAATCGTATGTTTTGGTAATTTCCAATAAAAGCATTAAAAACAGGTAAAAGCTTGCTATAACCAATACAATGTGCGTCAGATTGGGGATATAAATTTTATAATACAGTTTAATAACATAGACAGCTATTACCCATATCGCGAATAGAACCGCGGCAATCGAAAGATTCGATATAAACAAAAAAGACACCAGAGTCTTGGCACGCGAGAGATTTTTTCTGCGGTAAGATGCTGAAAGTTCGAGATAATTTTCCGTCTTGAAAAATGTTATATAAGGGACAATCAGGGCCGGGATGAGGGTCAGCCACCAAAACGCAGCGAGCATTTCGTTTCTTACTACAGAAACATGCGGAAAAAGCAGTCCGATGACAAAAGCATAATAGGCGGCAAGAAATAATAAGGCTCCGAATCTGCTGAAAAGAGGCTGGTCTTCTTTGTTCATCCTCCTCAAAATACCGATTATATTCCAGATAGTGTAATATATCGCCGCCGAACCGATGAGAACCAAAATCGGAAGCCTGAGAGTATAAAAAGTAGCCGTTTTCCCTTGGAGCATGCTAAGCTGGCTCAAAGCCATCATACTATTTATTAGCAGCGGCATACCGAAGATTACCAGAAGAATAATTCCCCCGATTTTACTGCCTTTGTTTTTACCTTTGGCGCAAAGCGAAATTAAAAGCCCGCCGGTATTGAATAATAACGCGGTTGAAAAAAGAGCAAAAAGAGTTTGAAAGAGCATCTGATTGCCGATTTGTGCTTTGTAGGCGTAAAATAACAGGAAAACTAAATTAATACTCGCAAGAAGCAAAACTACGAGATTTTTGCCTGCTAAAATACCAAGCATTTTTTGATAAGCCGGCATCGGAAGAATTCTAAAGAAATCATATGTTCGTTCGCTTCGCTCCAGACTAATAGCCGAACTGGAGTTAAAAGCCGCCCAAATCAGCAGAAGCAAACACTGAATAAAAAGCAGCTGGGTATATAACGAGACGTGAAGGTCTTCAAGTGTTTTGAATACCCGCTGAAAATCATAGAGGCTGTAATTAATCAGCAGCATCAGAAATAGAATTGAAATATAAATCGAAGTATAAACCCAGAACTGGGCAGGCCGCATCAGGCTGTATCGGTATCTTCGTATAAGCGGATTTTTAAACATTTTGCACCGGCTCGTTTTTATTCGATGTAATTTTCATAAATAAATCTTCGAGGTTAATCTTTTCTTCGTAAAAAGCCGAAACTTTCACCCCATTATTAACCAGTCGGGTGTTTAATATTGCCAAATCGGACTCGGTTCCTACCAGTTCTGCTGTTATTGTATTGTCTTGGCTGGTCAGCAGTTTTGCAGAGGGGAATCGGCTGACTATCTCCGCTGCCTGCTGCGGGTTGTCAATAACCCGGATAATTACTTTAATCGCTCCGGAAAGTTTTGACTGTATTTCTTCGACAGAGCCTTGAACAACGATACTACCGCGGTCGATAATTGCGATATGCGAGCAAAAGCCCGACATTTCGGTCAATATGTGAGATGATATTATAACTGTTTTGCCGTCGCGGCTTAGTCTGGTGAGAATTTGACGAAGCTGAATACGGGCTTTGGGGTCGAGGCCCGATGCAGGCTCATCGAGCAAAAAAATCTCAGGTTCATGAACGAGCATAACCGCTACTCCCATACGCTGAACCATGCCCCGTGAAAGATGACGCATCAGCGAATCGCGTTTTTCCTGCAGGTCGACAAACTCCAGCACTTCTTTGATTTTATCGGGTATTCTGCGAGGCTCGACTCCGTAGGCTTGGGCGAAGAATTCGAGACATTCCCATAATTTCAGGTCGCCGTAAAGATTGAAAAAATCCGGCATAAAACCGATTTGTTTGCGAATGGCCAGAAAGTTACTCGCAAGGTTATGTCCCAAGAGTTTGGCTGTTCCGGAGGTCGGGCGTAAAAGGGTTGCAAGCATTCTCAATAAAGTGGTTTTCCCTGCACCGTTAGGGCCTATTAGCCCCCAGACCTGACCTTTGTAAATACTCAGACTCAGGTCATTGACCGCTACGGTAGAACCGAACTCTTTCCTGATTTTGTCTGTTTCGAGAACAATCATAAAACAGTCACCCCGGATATGGGAATTTTATCAGGTATTGGTTTTTTCACAATATAATTCTGATTTTATTATGTACTGAAATTTGCGGTTAATAGTGCGTATTATTGTTATTTATTGTTTTTTGGCGGAATGAAACAGGGCTTTGTTTGACAGACTTATATTTTAGGGTTGAACATCTTGGTATTTTAGTCGATATTATATAAGTGAACCATTGATTTTAACATTTATTTGCGTTTCCTATGGGCCTTTACGACAGAGATTATACCCAGCAGAATTATCAGGCGTCGTACGGTTATTCGCCGCGTCCGCCTTTTCATTTGCGCGCGCCGTCTTCGGTGGTGGGGCGTTTACTTCTTATAAATATCGCAGTTTTTGTTTTATCGTTTCTGATTCCTCCGATAGGCTCTGTCATTTATACATACGGTTCGGTTCACCCTGTTAATTGGCAGACAGTGGTTTTGCAGCCTTGGCGGGTTATTACCTATCAATTTCTGCATGCGGGTTTTTGGCATATATTCGGAAATATGCTTTGGCTGTATTTTATGGGGCCGGTTTTGGAGAACCTTTGGGGTAGCAGAAGATTCCTAATTTTTTACCTTGTCTGCGGGGCAGCGGGGGGTATTTTATATCCTATACTTGCTTTTAGCGGCTGGCTCGATGTAGGTATTATGGTCGGAGCTTCAGGGGCGGTACTTGGGATTGTAGCTGCGACGGCGATACTCTTTCCTATGGTCAACGTTTATATTTATGGAATCTTTCCAATTAAGCTTGTTTTCATTGCCCTGATAGCTTTATTTTTCAGTATTATAGCGGTGCTTAGCCCTGATAGATATCCCAATGCCGGCGGTGAAGCGGCTCATTTGGCCGGTATGGCAACAGGGGCGGCTTATGTTTTCTGGCCTTTGATTAAAACGCGATTTAAGCTTCGTTCAAAAGCCGGTTCATGGCAAAAAAAAATTGCTGAATATCAGCGATTGCAAAATGAGGTGGATAGAATCTTAGAGAAAGTCCATAATCAAGGAATTCACAGCCTTACCCGAAGCGAGAAAAAAACGCTCAAACGAGCAACAAAGCTTCATCGTCAGCAGTACAATATATGATCCTGCCGGTTTCTTTCAGACACAAACCAAGGTCATATTTTAATCCCATTCGAATTTTTCTGTTCTGCTCAGCAGTTCTTTTACTCTTTCGTTTACTTTTACATCTTTTGCGGCTTGCCATTGGTTGACCTGTTCTTCGCTGTTTTTTATCTGCTCTTTCAGGCCTTCGAGTCTGTCTAAAAGCTGCTGATGCTGAATCTGTTTGCGTTTTATGATTAAATCGAACCGTTCGCTTGTAATTTGCGTTAATTCTTTAACTAATGCTTCTTTTCGGGATTCATCAGAGGTTCGCAGTTTTTTCAAAACTTGGTCTCTGCTGTCTTTGAGTATTATGTCCTGTTTAAGCACTTCAGCCAGTTGGGGATTTGTCTTGGCAGTCTCAGCTATTCTCCCGTATCTTCTTATGCTTTGCATTAATCTTCGCATATATAATTCAGGGTTATTTTCGCGAATTTGTTCGAGGTCATTAGCGTCTTGAGGATAATTAACTGCCAGCCACTGTATGTATTCTTCGTGTTTTTGTCTCATTTGAGCCATTCGTTCAGGGCCGGGACCGGGCATTTGGCCGTCCGGAGACATTTGCCATCTTCGACCTTGGGACTGTTCGTCGCCTCGCTGCTGCAGCTTTGGGCGTCCTCGCCATTGTGGCTGTTCTTTCTGCATTTGAGACCATTTTTCACGCATTACTTTATGAAATTCTTTGGCGAACATTTCGGGATTATCTTCGCGTAGTTTTGCGAGCCTGTCAGCGGTGTTAGGGTCTTCATTTCTCAAGCGATTCAAAAAATTCTCAATCATCTCGTCCGGCATTGGCCAGCCGGTCTGGTCGTCGTCGAAGCTGAACTGCTCAGAAGCAGTATAATCTTGTGCTGATGCGGCAAATATCGCCGTAGAAACCGCCAAGAAAATTACTGTAAAAATTTTTCCAAATTCCATTTTCATATTTTTATCCTTTCCAGAAATCACTGTTTATTTCCAAAAGTTCGATTTCAAGCTCGTCTGCAATATTGCTGTAATAACCGTTTAGTCCGCTTTGCACAGCCATAAATTCATCTTCTATGTCCTGCAGCTGGGCGGCGAGCAAGAGCAGTTCGTAATCATCCTGCAAAAAATCATCTTCTGTTTCTAATGAAACCGCAAATGCAGGTCTGTCTGTTATTTGCGGATGCTGTGTACGATTTAAAAGTGTTATTGAGATAAATCCGATGATAAGCACTGCGGCTGCTGTAGCCGTTGACCAGTAACCGATTGAGATAGACCTGTGCTTTTTGGTCTGCCTAAGCTTGTTATTTATTCTCGCTTGAATTGACAGAAGCAATGCGGCTTCGGGTTTCGGCGCAGGATATTCATTAAGCAGTTTTTCACCCTGCGTAATATCTTCGGCTGCTTTTCGGGCATCATTCTCATTCAAGAATTTACCGAAGAGCTCTTCGAGATTTTCATTTTCAGGTTTCATCTTAATATTACTCCAGCATTTGCCGAATGGTTTTTAATCCGCGGTGGACTTTTGACAAAACTGTGCCGATAGGCTCTCGGCGAAGTTCCGCCAGTTCTTTAAAACTAAGCTGTCCGTAAAATCTCAGCATTACTAATTCCCTCGTATCACTGTCGAGCGTCTCAAGTATAGTCTGGATTTTATCTGTTGTGTCAGGGCTGGTTTCTTTCTCCGGTGTTTTTATCTGGTCAAGGTCCAAATCATCCAGCCTTGTTCCAAGCCGTTTATCCCGCTGTTTGGCTCGCAGATAATCATTAAAAATATTCGAGGCTATTTTGAATATCCATGCATCGAAATTGCCGCCTCTGTAAAATTTAATTTTTTCAACCAATTTGACAAAGAGCTCGCTCAATAAGTCATCACTAACCGAGCGATTATTTGTTAATCGAAAAAAATATCCATAAAGCTTTCCCGAATAAAGACTTAGGAGCTTTTCAAAGCTCTCGGAATTGCCATTTTTACAACCGTCTATTATGCGAGCTAAATCGTTTATTTCGGCCATTAATTCAGTTTCTTCTGTATATAAAGACGTTTTTAGACAAGGGTTTTATTGCATTAATCAGAAAAACTGTTAGTTTATAATTGTCGTATATGGTCGTAGAAAAAAATAAAGATAATAAAAATACATGGCTGGCCAAACTCAGGCGTACCTTCACGAGTGTTCTTGCGGTCTGCCCGAATCGCAAAGGCCAATGCCGCCGATGCGGAGCCTGCTGCAAATTGCCAAATGTCTGCAAATTTCTTGATTTTGACGAACAAGGCCTTGCTGTTTGTAAAATTTATCACTTCAGACCTCTAAACTGCCGAAAATATCCCCGCAGCCAGTCCGAACATATCACGACGGAAGTTTGCGGCTATACGTTTGAAGAAAAAACCGATTCGTAGGCTAAAATTCTTCCTGATTCGGTTCGTCCTCATCCTGCTCCTCGTCATACTTCCAGCCGTCATTTTCCTCCATTGTGTCGATTTCCCGCTGCATATACTTGAACAGTTTATCCTGCAGGGGGCCCATCTTATTGTACCATTGGAGCATATTTTGATAGCTGCTGACGAGCATATCGAGCCTGATAAGCTGCCATTTTGCTAGACATTCGGGTTCTTTGATATTTGAGAACGGGTCGCACTTGAAAGTCCGCTGACCGTCAGGCCCGAATTCGCACAGTTCGCAGTCTTTGCACTGAATCATCCGGAAAGCTCCCAGTATGTTATTATTCTAATTGCCTCTTGTACGATTAAGCGTTAACTCATATAATAACACACTTAGTAATGACTTGGAAAGTCTTTTAAAAATATTGATGCCGATTACCTGTTGGAGATGCAAATGGCAAAACCGAGAAGACGACGTAAAATTGGAAGTAAAAAAAGACGTGCGAAATGGAAAGTTCGTCACAAAATCAGCAGTTAGTCCGTTATCTGAAGTTTCGGTGTATTTAAACCTCGAGCCTTATTTGCGGTTCGATACACACGGAACTGATTGCCGATTTAACAGGCTTTTTGCTCGATATGGATAATGCGGCACTTTAAGATAATTTTTGAGCCTGACGGCAGGCAAATATCAATCCACAGCGGCGCGACGATTCTCGAAGCTGCGGAACAGCTTGGGATTATTCTTAATACAATATGCGGCGGGCAGGGTACGTGCGGTAAATGCGTTGTGCGCATAGAACAGTCCGGCCAAGAGGTTCTTGCCTGCCGGTATAAGATAAATTCCGATTTAACAGTTACCATCCCCCAGACTTCTCGTTTTTTCGAACAAAAAATCCTTGAGCACGGAGCATCCGCCAAAACTGAATTTCAGCCCGATATATATAAACGCTATCTTAAATTTTCCGATGAAAACCGAATATTCGGAGTGTCCCTCGATATCGGAACAACAACAATAGTAGCAAAATTAATTAACCTTCGAGACGCAAATTCTATTGCAGTCGAGTCCGATTACAACCCGCAGATGCGTTACGGTGATGATGTTATAAGCAGAATCTCATACGCCGATGATGAGCAAAAACTTGCCGAGCTTCAGCGGATAATTATCGGCTGTGTTAATTCGCTTATAAATAAACTTTGCGAAAAGGCTTCAGTTAGCCCTCATGATATTTATGAGCTTACGGCTGTCGGAAATACAGCGATGAATCATATTTTTCTTGGACTGCCTGTTAAGCAGTTAGGCCAAGCTCCATACAATGCTTATTCTTTAGATGCCCATGATTTGAAAGCCGAAGAACTTGGAATATCGATTAATCCTCAGGCTGTAATTCATACAGTCGAAAATATCGCGGGTTTTGTCGGTTCGGATACGACTGCGGCGGTTCTTGCGGGTGGGATGGATTTGGCCGAGCAGATATCACTGCTTATCGACATAGGAACTAACGGCGAAGTTGTTCTGGGAACAAAAGATAAACTTCTTTGCGCAAGCTGCGCGGCCGGGCCTGCCTTCGAAGGTGCGAGAATCAGCAGCGGCAGCAGGGCGATACGCGGCGCTGTCGAATCTGTGATTTTAGATGATGACGATATTGATATAGATGTGATTGGCGATTGTTCGCCGGTCTCGCTATGCGGCAGCGGGCTGCTCGATGCCGCCGCAGTTCTGCTTGATTTGGGCGTTATTGATTCGTCGGGACGTTTTATTCAGGCTCAGCCGCTTAGAGATAAACTTCCGCCGAAAATATTCAGACGTGTCATACAAAAAGACTCTCAGCCGGCTTTTGTTATAGCTTTTGACAAAGAAAATAATGAACCTTCTGTAGTTATTACTCAAAAAGATATTAGAGAGCTTCAGCTTGCAAAAGCAGCTATCAGAACAGGGATATATTTCCTGATGAAAAATTTAAATATTAGCGATAGTGATATTGGGCAGGTTTTTCTTGCCGGTGCGTTCGGAAATTACCTAAGAAAAGACAGTGCTTTGCGGATAGGTCTGCTTCCGAAAGTTGCTCCTGAAAAAATTCATTTTATAGGCAATGCGGCTTTGGAAGGTGCCCAAATTATCCTGAGAAACAGCCTCGCCCGCGAATTAGCAGGAAAATTAGCACGGGGTATCAAATATGTTGAAATAGCCAATCAGCCCGATTTTGCCGATGTTTACGCCGGATTTATGTTTTTCTAATTTCAAACATTAGCTGTTAACATAAGCAGATATGCTATATAACCCGCATAGCCTGCGACAAGAAATGCCCCTTTGATTCTCGAAATTTTCTTCCCCACGGCCGCCATAGCAATAAAAACGGCAGAAACCACAACCATAATCCAAAAATCAGTACCGGCTAACCGCGGCGGCAGTGCGAAAGGCCGAGCTGCTCCGGCTATGCCTGTTACCAAAAGCGTATTGAAAATATTCGAGCCGACAAGATTTCCGATGGAAATATCATGCTGTCCCTTTACGGCAGCAACAATACAGGTTGCGATTTCAGGAAGGCTTGTTCCTACAGCGATTATTGTCAGTCCGATTACGGTGTTGCTCAGACCTAACACTTGGCCAATGTAGATTGCTCCCCGTATTGAAAACTCTGCGCCTAATCCAAGACCCAAAATTCCGATTACTATGAATGTAATACTGATTTCCAAAGTCTTAGGTTTGATTTTGCCTGCCTGCTGTTCGAGGGCTTCTTCGATTAACGGTTTTTTATCCGGTTGTCTTTTGGCTGACCAAGCGGTAAGAATAATCAAACCCGCAAAAGCGACCAGCAGGATTATGCTTTCTGTCCGCGATAAATACATATTTGCTAATATAGGCCAAAGTGCCAGTGCCGAGAGCAGCATAACAGGCATCTCGCGTTTGAGTATTTTGGGTTGAATTAATATTGGTCTTATCAAGGCGCACAGGCCGCCTGCGAGTAATAGATTGGCTATATTCGAACCGAAAACATTTCCGATTGCCACTTCGCCGCTGTTTCGAATCGCCGCGGCGATGCTCGTTGCCGCTTCGGGGGCGCTTGTACCCATAGCGATAATTGTAAGGCCGATAACCAGCGGGCTTATTTTTAACCGCTCGGCGAGACTGACCGCACCGACGACCAGCCAGTCAGCCGATTTCCATAGCATCAGCAGGCCGATGGCCAACAATATTGCTGCTGTAATGATATTCATACCGTCTTTTGTAACTTAACTTTCGATAATAGTAAAGCTTATCCTTTAAATGGAAGTTTTGAGTTGCTTTAGTTCGTATTTTGAGTTTCGGATTTTAATCTGCGTCTTCGCCGGGAATTTCGGTTTTTCTGCTTGCGAATTTTTTCTATTTTTTGGGATTGCGGGCTTGATTTGCCTAACAATTTATTTTCAAGCAGTTCGCAAAGCCGTTTTCTGGCGTAATAACGGTTTAGGCCTTGACTGCGGCTTTTTTGCATCTTTACCGTTAATCCGCTTGGAATATGCGTAAGAACAACGCAGGTTGAAGTTTTATTGACTTTCTGGCCGCCGGCACCGGAGCTTCTGATAAATTTTTCCTCTATATCCTTTTCGAACAGGCCGCATTTCTGCATCCGCTGCTCAAGCTCCTGCCTCTTCCGTTCCGTGATTCCAAAGTTAATCATAGACTGGCTATTTTAATCGCGGATTACGTGGATTTCACGGATTTATTTTTAGACAGGATAGCTGGATAGATGTAATTAAAGGCGGATGTAGAATATAATCACGGGCTTCCAGCCCGTGCCACAAAGAATATTGACCGGCGGGGCGGGAATTAATAGAATCACAGTTTATTTTACTGCTGAGAGCACCGAGAATAGTTTTTCATAAAATAAATCTCTTTTTTCTCTGCGGGCTTGGCGGTAAATCTTTTTTGAAGGACGAACGATGATAAAAGTAAACGAAAACTATTTGAAATTACAGGCTGGTTATCTTTTTCCTGAAATAGGGCGGCGAATCCGGGCTTTTAAGGCGGAAAATCCCAAGGCAGACATAATCCGTATGGGAATCGGCGACGTAACCGAGCCGCTTGCACCGGCGGTTATTGAGGCGATGCACAAAGCTGTCGATGAGATGGCGGATAAAGAGACTTTCCGCGGCTATGACGACGGCGGAATCGGCTATGAATTTCTGCGTCAAGCTGTCAGAGATAACGACTATAAAGCCCTCGACGTTGATATTGAGCTTGACGAAATTTTCATCAGTGACGGAGCCAAATCTGATACCGGAAATATGCAGGAAATCTTCGGATTAGATAACGTGGTCGCTGTAACGGACCCTGTCTATCCGGTCTATGTCGATACGAACGTAATGGCAGGACGAACCGCTGCGGCTGCCGAAAATAAATATGAAGGTATTGTTTATTTGCCTTGCACCGCGGAAAATAATTTCGTGCCGGATTTGCCGAAACAGCGCGTCGATATGATTTATCTTTGCTATCCGAATAATCCGACCGGCGCGGTTGCGACAAAGCAGCAGCTAAAAGTTTGGGTCGATTATGCCAGAGCAAATAAATCTGTTCTTCTGTTCGATTCGGCTTATGAGGCTTTTATCAGCGAGCCTGATATTCCGCATTCGATTTACCAAATCGAAGGGGCAAAAGAAGTCGCGATAGAATTCAGGAGTTTTTCCAAAACAGCGGGTTTTACAGGTGTTCGCTGTGCTTATTGTATTGTCCCGAAATCTTTAAAGGCATATAAAAAAGACGGTACCGCCGCTGCCGTAAATCCTATTTGGAACAGGCGTCACTGCACTAAGTTTAACGGTGTTTCCTATATTACCCAAAGAGCAGCAGAGGCGGTCTATTCGAAAGAAGGCAAAAAACAGATTCGTCAAACAATCGATATTTATATGAATAACGCCAAAACCATCCGCGAATCGCTGACAAAATTCGGCTATACGGTTTACGGCGGAGTTAACGCTCCTTATATCTGGATGAAAACGCCAAAGGGTCTTAGCTCTTGGGAATTTTTCGATTATTTATTGAGCAAAGCTAATGTAGTCGGCACTCCCGGAGCGGGATTCGGCGCGGCAGGCGAGGGATATTTCAGGCTGACGGCGTTTGGTCAGGCGGAAAATGTTCGAAAAGCAATGGAACGAATTAAAAACATCTCATAATAAAAATGCAGCATAAAGCCTATATCGGCATCGGCAGTAATCTCGGCGACAGGCAGGCAAATATCGCAAGAGCGATTGAGCTTTTGAAATTTTCGCCCGATGTTGATGGTTTGCGCGTATCCGAATTAATCGAAACCGAGCCTGTAGGTTCGGCGGCTCAGCCGAAATACCTGAATACCGTTGCCGAGCTGTGTACAAGCCTCGAACCGTCAGAATTGTTCGAAAAGATGTCGGGGATAGAAAAAAAACTCGGAAGAAAACGTCAGGAAAAATGGGAATCGCGCACCATCGACCTCGATTTACTGCTTTACGGCGATGAAATTATTCGAACAAAAAATTTAACCGTCCCGCACAGCCAAATGCATCTGCGGTCATTCGTGCTGAGCGGACTTTGTGAGCTGAATTCACGGCTTTGCCATCCGATTTTTGAGGTTACTGTGGCGGAATTATTCTCGCGGCTGAACGGATTGAATTTTAAATTAAACGAGAATATTCCTCAGCTTATATCAATCGGCGGCCTTATAGGGGTAGGCAAAACCACTTTAGCGAAAAAACTTTGCGAAAAATTTAAAACCGAACTGCTTGCCGAGCCGTATGATAAAAATCCGTTTATGCCTGCGGTTTATGCGGGACAAAAAGAATTAGCTTTGCATTCGCAATTATTTTTTCTTTTTAACAGGACGGAACAGCTAAACCCTAAAAATCTTAAAGCGGGAAATCTTGCGATAGCTGATTATGTCTTTCAGAAGGACAAGGTTTATGCCGATTTGCTGCTGGATGAAAATCAGCTATCGATATACCGCAAGCTGTATTGTTCCTGTGAAAAAATGGTTGCTCAGCCGGTTTTAATTATTTATATGACCGACTCGGCTGATAACTGTCTCGAACGAATCCGTTTGCGTAATCGGCCCTATGAACAAAGCATAAAATCGCCGTTTCTCAAAGCTCTTGATGCCGAATATGAAAAGATGTTTAATGATTGGCAGCTTTGTCCTGTTATCAGGATTCCCAAAGCAAATTTCGACTGTAATAATCCGGTTGACCTTGAAAAATTAGTTATTCAGATACAAGCCTATACGGCAGCGAGAATCGCGGAATAAATATGCAGATAGCTCAAACAATTCAACAGGTTCGAGTTCTGGTCAGAAACGCCCGTAAAAACGGATTGTCCATCGGTTTTGTTCCGACTATGGGAGCTCTTCATTCGGGGCATATTTCACTGATAGAGCGTGCAAAAAAAGAATCTGATTTTGTCGCAGTCAGTATTTTTGTTAATCCGGCTCAATTCGGCCCTAACGAAGATTTCGAGAAATACCCTCGTCCGATTGAACAGGATTTGCAGATTTGCCGCAACTGCGGTGTGGATTTGGTTTTTTGCCCTTCGAGCGATGAAATATATTCCGGCGAACAGCTTACATGGGTCTATGTTGATAAACTGACCGAAACTTTATGCGGGCGGTTTCGTCCGGGGCATTTTCGAGGGGTTACGACGGTCTGTACAAAACTTTTTAATATCATAACGCCGGATTTTGCTTTCTTCGGACAAAAAGACGCTCAGCAGGCAATAGTTATAAAACGTATGGCAGCCGATTTGAATATGCCGCTGGAAATTATTATCTGTCCGACCGTGCGCGAAGAAGATGGTCTTGCAATGAGCAGCAGGAACAAATATCTAAGCCCTCAGGAAAGAAAAGATGCACCGTTGATTTATAAATCTTTGCAGAAAGTTTCCGAGCTTGTAAAAACAGGCGTTTACGACAGCTCGGTAATTTCGGCAGAAATTAAAAAGATTTTAGCCGAGTCGCAAAAAATTGCAGTCGAATACGTTGAAATAGCAAATTTTGAAAATCTCGAACCGCAAGAATCTGTCAAAGGTAAAACGCTTATTGCGGTCGCGGCCAAAATCGGACTGACAAGGCTTATAGATAACATTATATTGGACGCGCCTTAAAATTATTGTATAATCACCCTAATTATTTGTTCTGACAGGGGTTATAAGAAATGTTCTTAAAATTATTGAAAAGTAAACTTCATCGGGCTACTGTAACCGATGCTAAACTGGATTATCCGGGAAGTATTGAAATTGATTCGGAGATTATGGAAGCTGCCGGAATTTTGCCGTACGAGTCTGTTCTTGTCGCCGATTTAAATAACGGAAACAGACTTGAAACGTATGTGGTGCCGGGCAAAGCAGGCTCTAAAAACATTATTATATTAGGTGCCGCCGTGAAATTAATAAATCCCAAGGACCGGGTGATTATCATGAATTTCGGATACTATAGTCCCGACGAAGTTAAAAAGCATAAACCGACGGTTATCATGTTCGACGAAAAAAATAATATGGTCGGTTAATTTCAAGCAAGACACAGACGCGGAAAAAAATATGCACCCTGAAATATTTACTATACCCTTTACAGGTTTAACGGTGAAAAGTTATGGCCTGTTGATGGTTATTGGTTTTATCACCGCGATTTACATTATAAGAAGATTAAGCAGTAAAATAACACCCGACCCGCAGCTTATTACTAATGCCGCCCTTTATTCTCTAATTGCCGGAGTAGTCGGCGCTCGTCTTTTTTTCGTAGTTCATTATTTCGACAGATTCAAAGATGATTTGCATTCTGTTTTTGCCATTTGGGACGGGGGCTTAGAATTATTAGGCGGTGTGCTGCTGGCGATTGCTGTTATCGCGGTTTATCTGCGATATCATAAGCTGCCGATTCGTAAATATCTCGATATATTAGCAATAGGTCTGATGGCTGCTCTTTTGTTCGGCAGAATCGGATGTTTTTTCAGCGGCTGCTGTTACGGCAGACCGACCGATTCGCCGCTTGCAGTTTGTTTTCCGTATGGTTCACACGTGTTTCACAATCAGATTAACCCCGATTTAGAAAGGAATCGCCCTGAGCCGTATATCGAATTGCCCGACGAATTTTTCGGCTATGTCGGTAAAGACGGAATGCTGTACACAGGTCTCAAACCTAAAGAGCAATTAACCCCTGAGCAGTTAGAGCTTGTAACAACAGGGCCTTATCGCTGTTTGCCGGTGCATCCCACGCAATTATACTCTTCGCTAAATGCCGCCGTGATATGTCTGATTCTTTTTTTATTTTGGCGGCGGGCGCAAGTCGCTCAGCAAGAACCGCGGGTAAATCGTTTTTTAACCGCTCCGGGTACGGCATTTTCACTGATGTTTATTTTGTACGGTTTTACGCGATTTTTTATAGAATTCATGCGGGATGATAACCCATTCGAAGCAAACGGACTGACGATATCGCAGAATATCTCTATCGGCTTGGTGATATTCGGCGTGATAATGCTTATAGGCTTTACAAAATACAATCTTATTGCGAGCAAGCCAAACAAATCAGATTGAACAGAGCTAAACAAGTCTATATTTGCATTGCTTTTAAGCTTTCAGCAGTTACATGCAGCGAAAATGTTGTAAAAAATAAAAATTGTTATCTAAATATCAAAAAAAGCCTTGTGTTGAGTTAAATTAAATATAAAATACGCTTATGGCACTTGGACAAATAATACGTAAAAAACGCGAACAGCTGAATTTAACTCTCGACGAGGTAAGCAGTAAGACGGGTTTTTCTAAGCCTTATCTGTCGACTGTTGAGACGGGACGGGTAAAAAACCCTCCAAGCGATGAGCTGCTTAGGAAACTCGAAACCACCCTAAAATTCGAGCCGGGTCTGCTGCTGCATATTGCCCATCTTGAAAGCATGCCGAGCGATATCCGACAGAAGTACGAATCAACCGAAGCGGAAAATAAAAAACTCAAACAGTTTCTAAAGACTATCGCAAACAAAAAACCGGATAAAGCAAAAATTAACTCGATGCTTGGCGAATCTGGCCTTAAAGATTCCGACAGCGAAGATTCGACTATTTCAGCAGGGCGGCCAATACCTATTATAAATAAAGTTTCCGCAGGCTATCCGAATGATTTCGATGATTTAGAATATCCGGTCGGTATAGCTGATGATTATATCCGATGTCCAGATGTTCATGACGCTAATGCTTTTGCCGTTAGAGTTATCGGTGACTCGATGGAGCCGAAATTTCACGAAGGCGACATTGTTGTTTTTTCTCCGGCAATGGAAGTACGAAACGGAGATGATTGTTTTGTGAGATTTTCGAGTCCGCACGAGACGACCTTTAAGCGTGTTTACTTCGAAGAAGATAATAAAGTTCGCCTTCAGCCTCGAAATGAAAATTATTCACCGATGATAGTTGATGGCAAAAGGATTAATGGGTTATATAGAGCTATTATCAGAAGCGAGAGGCTTTAAGAAATCCGTCGTGCAGCAGTAATGATGCCGATATAGCTTACTTAAGATTGTTTTGCGAAATGACGTTTGGATTTTGGTAATAGACAATGCGGCAGAAGATTGTGCAGCAATTCCATGCTTTCGGGAGCGAGTCACCTGCTCGCGAGATAAAGTTTAGCGGTCAGACCTATAAACTTCATCAGGTCTTTAAGCATGATTTTTTTGCCGTCACCGCTATGTACAGCCATTCTAACAGTAATGGTTCATATGACAAAGAATGACCTAAAAAAATCGTACTAAAGCTTGCCCGCAGGCAGCATTTTTTGGGATTGCCCCTTCAATGGCTGGGTAAAGCATTGTGCGAGCGGGAAGTAAGGATTCTCAAGAAAGTCCGAGATATTGAAAATGTCCAGAATTTTGTCTGCAGATACGGCGATTATGGTTTTGTGTATCAGTATATAAACGGCAAGCCCCTGAGCAAAGTCAAAGAAACACCGGAGGATTTTTTTGATAAACTCGAAGAATTACTGCAAAACTTGCATCGCCGAAACATATGTTATGTCGATATGAACAAGCGGGATAATATCATCGTGGGAAAAGACGGCCAGCCTAATTTAATAGATTTTCAAATATCCGTTCAAATCGGCAAATATTCTCTCGGTCTGCCTGCTTTTTCCAAAATGATTCAGAACAAACTTGAAAAAGCCGACCGTTATCATGTTTTGAAACATAAACGCAGGCTGAAGCCTATGAGTCTTAAACCATCTGAATGGCAAGCATCTTATTCCCCCAGCGGACTTATTAAAATCCATAGAGTCATTGCGACTCCGATTCGCCGTTTGCGCCGTAAAGTCCTTAAATCGCTGCACAAAAAACAGCCGCTTATTAAACAGTAATTTGTCTGCTTAGTTATGTTGATTTTAATGCGGGGAGAGTTTATACTTAACATTCGTTATAATTATTTTTTTCAATGGAGTGATAAAATGGACCCTGCAATTTTCAAAGCTTATGATATTAGAGGGATTTACGAAGAACAGTTCGATCTTACCGATGTTTGGAAAATCGGTTATGCCGCAGCGCGGTTTTTAAGGTCTATGCTAAGCGGATATGAGCGAGGCCAAGCCAATTGTCAGTCAATATGCGTCGGAAGAGATATGCGAACGCACAGCGAGCGAATAGCTAATGCCTTGATTGAGGGAATGACAGCTACAGGAGCCAATGTAATAGATATCGGTATGATTGATACTCCCCAGATGTATTTCGCAATTAATTTCTTAGGCACTTGCGGGGGGGTACAGGTTACTGCTTCGCATAATCCGGCCAAGTATAACGGTTTTAAAATATCAGGTCTTCAGGCCAAGCCGGTCGGTGTAGATACAGGACTAAGGGATATTGAGCATATTGCAATGGCTTTGGTTCATACCAAAGGCAAGTCTGATGGTACCGTAGAAAAGTATGACCTGACCAGCGAATATAAAAATCATGTGTTGAAATTTCTCAGTCCCAGAATAAAACCATTGAAAATCGCGATTGACGCATCGAACGGAATGGCGGGCAAGTCCGTACCGGCGGTATTCGGTGATTTGCCGATTGAAATTATTAAACTGAATTTCGAGCATAAGGGAAAATTCAAACATGAACCGAATCCGCTTGTTGAAGCGAACCTTGCCGAATTAAAAAAAGTGGTAAAGAAAGAAAAATGCCATTTCGGAATTTGTTTCGACGGTGATGCCGACAGGTTGATGATGGTTGATGAAAAAGGAAAAAATATAGGATGTGATTTGCTGACTGCGTTACTGGCGGGGTACTTTCTCGAGCAAAATCCCCGCTCTACAATTGTGTATGACTTGCGGAGCAGCTGGGTGGTTTCCGAAGAGATTGTCAAACACGGAGGAACACCGCGAAGAGAAAGAGTAGGTCATGCCTTTATGAAAAAAGCGTTGAGGGATTCGCGAGCTGTTTTCGGCGGAGAGCTTTCGGGGCATTTTTATTACCGTGACAATTTCTGGGCGGATTCGGGGATGATTACATTAACGCATGTGCTGAATATTATCAGCAAAGCCGATATGCCCGTAAGTGAATTAATTAAACCTCTTCGAAGATATTACAGCAGCGGCGAGATGAATTTCGAAGTGCCTGATAAAAAGATTGCTATGGCAGGATTGACCAAAAGATATAACGATGCCCAGATTGACAATCTTGACGGTGTTACAATTATATATAAAGACTGGTGGTTTAATTGCAGGCCGAGCAATACAGAACCTCTTTTAAGATTGAACGTCGAAGCTAAAACCTCTGATTTACTGAAGGAAAAACTGGCCGAACTGAAAAAACAGCTCGGTAATCCAGTTTAGTAAGGAGTCGGGCTATGCATGTAAACAGAAAACAATTTGAAACTCCCAACGGAATTGTCGAAGGCGTTCAGCCGGTTTGGGAAGGCTTTAATATTCTTTTAGTAACAGGTTCGAAAGGATTTCTGGCGTGTCCTGTAATTGATGTCGAAGCGTGTCAAAGATATGGTATTGCCGCTGCACTTGTCGAAAGCACTCCGGACAATCCCATTAAAACGCTCGAACGTTTTCCGAATCGCAAGGTGACGAAGATAAATCAAAAAGCAAAAGAGCTCGGCATAAAGGAAGGAATGGATGTCGAAGAGGCTTTTGCTCTTATCGCATGATGATTTTTGAGGGATATGATTATGAATACTGCGAAAAGCTTGCCGATGTTAGTATGCGCATTTCTTGCTGTTATGCCGACAATATGTTTATCAGAGGCTCTTACATATACATATTTCGACGAATCTGTTACTGATACTTCGCTGCTGGGAATAAAAGAGATTGTTCCTTATGTTATGATTTACTGCTCTGAAGATGAGCAGATGCTGCAGCTTAGTGATAATATTGAGGAAAGTATAAGAAAAATGCTCGATGACACAGGGATTAAAATCGGGGTATATGAACTGAATAAAGCGCTGAAAAGCGTTATTGAGCAAAGAATGGCGAAGCAGAATTTAAAAATAAGAGCGCGGCTGGAGATACCTGAGCTTATAGTACGAATTTATGCAATCAGACATCAGCCGACTAATAGCTATGTTTTTAATGTTCAGACTTCTGTTGCAAGAAAAGTTTATACGGCACAATCTGTTCGTTCTATGACTAAAGCCGAAGTTTGGCGCATAGATTCATCTCCAAGTGCTGTTGATGCGAATAATTTCGAAATTATGCTTAACTCTGCTGTAGAAGAACAGGTTAAAAGATTCATAGCAGAATATAAAAATGCTAACAGCGGCAGGGCGGTTGGTAGTGAAACCCGCAGCCAAAGACAAAATAGACCGGCACCGTCTTCGAGAGATTCGAAAAATGCTGAGCAGGCTGCCGAGGATAGCCAATTAGAGTTTATCTCATCTAAAAACAGTCCGGTGTTTCACAGGTCAAGCTGTTCTTCTGCGGCTCGAATTAGTTCCGACAATCTGATAACTTATAAAACTGCTGAAGAAGCCGTAAAATCAGGAAAAAGGCCCTGTAAGATGTGTAAACCGTGATTGGATAATAAGTATTATAAACCGGCTATCGTGAGGCAATCAGAATTATTGTAAGAATACTCACGCCTAAGAGTGAAGCTAAAAGAACTATAGCTATTCGATATTTTGCAATTCTCTCATCCGTGTAATATTGTTCGGAGTCACTGACATCTTCTCCCTGTTCGAGCTGTTCAAGCGCTGAGACATCGAATTTGCTTCTGGCGCGAATCGGAGGATTACCGGCTCGAACTGCCCTTAAATCCTCCAAAAGCTCCTTGCAGTTCGCATATCGGTCTTTTTTATCCTTGGACATCATAACTTCAACTACTTCCGATATCCCCGCCGAAAGCGAAGTATTTATATGGTCCGGCGGGACAAGCTGTTCTCGAAGATGTTTTCGCATAACATCGGAAGGGTCATCGGCCATAAACGGAACTCGTCCGGTTATCATGTGATAGAGAGTTGCCCCAAGCCCGTATATATCAGCTCTGCCGTCGATATCGACTTCTCCGCGAATTTGTTCAGGAGCAATGTAATAAGGTGTTCCGTAGGCTTTTCCTTTTTCTGCTTGGGCGGCGGCGGTATCCGTTGTTTCTCTGGCCAGACCCATATCGGCAAGTTTGGCTATGCTGTCTTTGTTAATCATTATGTTCTTGGGTTTGACGTC
>Ga0265293_10002386_pt1 | contig 37940 bp, 31 predicted proteins | sample Munlanlewell138R_FD_192505 | JGI IMG/M metagenome (GOLD analysis project Ga0265293, IMG submission 192505) | Leachate microbial communities from a municipal landfill in Southern Ontario, Canada - Leachate well 138R | ecosystem: Engineered > Solid waste > Landfill > Unclassified | place: Canada... | reverse complement strand
CAAAGATACGACAATTTAAAGAGCACTCCCAGGCCGGGTCATGCCGATTTTGTATCACTTAAAAAATTTCGGGGCTTTGCCGATCCACGAGGGGGAGGACACCATTCGGGAAGAGTAACCTTAGGGTTGGTGATTGCGGGTGTAATAGCAAAGAAGATTACCCCCAATGTAGAGTATAGGGCTCAAATACTCTCTATTGGCGGAGAGCGCAGGTGGGAAGAGAAACTTGAAGAGGCATTGGAGCGGGGAGACTCTTTAGGTGGAATAATAGAGTGTGTGGTAAAAAATGTTCCGGTAGGGTTGGGTAACCCATTCTTCGATAGTGTAGAGTCGCTCCTCTCCCATATTGTCTTTGCAATTCCGGGTGTTAGAGCAATTGAGTTTGGAGATGGATTTAAAGCCTCCTCTATGTGGGGTTCCCAACACAACGATCCAATAGTTGAGAGTGGTGGAAAGACATTAAGAAATGCATCGGGGGGTATCAATGGGGGTATAACCAATGGCAACCCTATACTATTTAGAGTTGGGGTAAAACCAACATCTAGTATCTCACTTCCACAAGAGACTCTCAATTTAGAGAGCGGGAAGATAGAGCCATTGGTTGTAGAGGGGCGTCACGACACCTCTTTTGCATTGAGAGTTCCTGTAATTTTAGAGGCTGTGTCGGCCATTGCAATAGCCAATCTCATATTAGAGGGCACCCCATCTTAGAAAATTCTCTCTTTAGATTTAAGAGGGGTGTAATTAAAAAAGGAGTACCCAAGAATCAGATTCTTGGGTACTCTCTTTTAATATATGTATAGTCTTAAAACTCTATCTCCCCCCTTTGTTGTCGGATCGTCCTCTTCCACTGTCGGATCTTCCTCTTCCACCACCTCTACCCACTCTTCTTGGTCTATCGGAACCTCTACCACCCTGCGAAGAGTGACCGGTAGTTGAAAGTCCTGCATTGGGCGAAAGATCGCGTTTTCCATAAACTTCACCATGACAGATCCACACTTTCAAACCAATAGCACCAACTTTAGTGTGAGCCTCTCCCTGTGCATAGTCTATATCGGCACGAAAGGTGTGAAGAGGAGTTCTCCCCTCTTTGTAAAGCTCTCTACGCGCCATCTCTGCACCACCCAATCTACCGCTAATTAAAACCTTAATCCCTTCGGCTCCCGATCTCATAGCGGCAGCCATTGCCATTCTAATTGCACGGCGGTAAGAGACTCTCCCTTCGAGTTGACGGGCTATATTGTTAACTACGATAGTAGCATCGGTCTCAGGCTTCTTTACCTCAAAAATGTTAATCTGAACCTCTTTATTGGAGATCTTCTTAAGCTCCTCTTTGAGCTTATCTACCTCCTGCCCCCCTTTACCAATTATGATACCGGGGCGAGATGTATGAATTGTAATGGTTATCAACTTGAGAGTTCTCTCAATTACAATTTTAGAGAGCGAGGCTTTTGCCAATCTAATATTTAGATACTCTCTAATTTTTGCATCTTCCAACAGTTTGGCAGAGTAATCTTTTCCGCCGTACCAGTTGGAGTCCCAACCACGGATAATTCCTATACGATTAGAAATTGGATTTGTCTTTTGGCCCATATTATACTCTCTCTAGTTCTTTAACATTTTTGTTTTTATTGCCCAAAATTACAGTTACATGGTTGGAGCGTTTGCGGATTCTAGAAGCGCGTCCTTGGGCTGCAGCTTTTATTCTCTTTAAGGTACGGGCTTCATCTACCATTATAGTCTCTACAACTATATTGCCACTCTCCAACTCTTTTCTATCGCCTTCATTCTTCGCCTCCCAATTTGCAATAGCAGAGTGGAGAAGTTTTTCAAGACGAATTGCAGACTCCTTTTTGGAGTATCTTAGTAGGTCTAATGCACGATTTACTTCAACACCTCTAATCATATCTGCCACCAATCTCATCTTTCTGGGTGAAGTGGGCACATTTCTCAATTTGGCAACAGCAGTTGCCCTCTTTATCTCTTTAAGCCTTTCGGCCGATTTTCTTTTTCGAGCTCCCATAATACTGAACTTTTTCTCTATTTCTATCTGTTACCCGAATGACCTTTGAATGTACGGGTAGGTGCAAACTCACCGAGTCTGTGTCCTACCATATTTTCAGTTATATATACGGGAATGAATTTATTACCGTTATGGACAGCTATAGTCTGTCCAACAAAGTCTGGAGAGATCATACTTGCACGCGACCAGGTTTTGATCACCTCTTTCTTTCCCCCCTCTTTCATGGCCATAACCTTCTTCTCTAAGCTAGGTTGTATATAGGGTCCTTTTTTTAGTGAACGACTCATATTAAATCAAGTTAAATCCTCTATTTTTTTCTCTTTTCAACAATAAATTTACTGCTATTTTTCTTAGGGTTACGAGTTTTATAACCTTTAGCAAGCAATCCTTTTCTTGAGCGGGGGTGTCCTCCTGAAGCTCTACCTTCACCACCTCCCATAGGGTGGTCTACAGGGTTCATTGCAACCCCCCTTACGCGAGGTCTGCGCCCCAAGTGGCGACTTCTTCCCGCTTTACCGGAAGAGATTAAGTTGTGGTCGGGGTTGGAAACACTCCCTATTGTAGCACGACAGGTGGTGAGAACCATTCTAACCTCTCCCGAAGGGAGTTTTAAAATAGCATACTTACCCTCTCTTGCCGTGAGCTGGGCATGAGTTCCTGCACTTCTGGCCATAGCGGCACCTTGACCCGGACGCAACTCGATATTATGAACAAAGGTACCCAAAGGAATTTCGGAGAGTGGGAGAGCATTCCCCAACTCGGGTGCTACACCCGGCCCCGAAGAGAGAATTTGACCAACCTTTAGGCCATTGGGTGCAATAATATATCTCTTTTCGCCATCGTCATATTGTAGGAGGGCAATGCGTGCACTCCTATTTGGATCGTACTCGATAGATAAAACAGTAGCGGTATGGTTATCTTTATTCCTATAGAAGTCTATAACCCTATACATTCTCTTATGACCTCCTCCAAGTTGGCGAACAGTCATCTTTCCTGCCGAATTTCTACCGCCACTTTTATGGAGAGGTTCTAAAAGCGACTTTTGAGGTGTCGATTTTGTAATTTCGCTAAATGCGCTTATTGCTTTATGTCTTGATCCGGGAGTAACCGGTTTTAATTTGCGTATTGCCATAGGAATTAAATGTTACTGTAAAAATCGATATTATCATCCCCAGCCAATGTGACATAGGCCTTCTTATAGTGGTTGGTGCGACCGGCAATCAATCCCGCTTTTGTATAGCGGCTCTTTCTCTTACCGTAATAGTTGATTGTATTGACATCTAAAACCTTTACACCATACATCTCTTCAACTGCCTCTTTAATTTGCAGTTTGTTGGCAGAGCGATTTACTATAAATCCGTAACGATTCAACTTTTCGCCCTGAATCGTCATCTTCTCTGTTATTAGTGGCTTAATTAATATTTCCATTACTCTACAGATTGATCGTTACTGTTGCTGCTCCCACCTTGAATAGTATCCTGCACTCCATCTACAAAAATTAGAGAGGTTGCATTAACTATATGGTAGGTGTTTAGCTCATTTACACCAATAACTCTAACATTAGGCAGATTGCGCGAAGAGATAAAGATGTTTTGATTGGCTTCATTCAATACAAAGAGCACCCTTCTCTCGTTAACTTTAAGATTTTCTATAATCTTAAGAAACTCTTTAGTCTTGGGAGTCTCCATATTAAACTGCTCCACAATACGGAGCGACTCCTCTTTCACTTTATACGAAAGAGCCGAATAGCGCGCTAAACGCTTTAGCTTTTTGTTAAGCTTAAAGCTATAGTCGCGAGGCCTTGGTCCAAAGACCCTTCCACCACCAACAAAAATATTTGCTTTGCGGCTGCCGTGGCGTGCACCACCCGATCCTTTCTGACGGACAATTTTCTTAGTGCTGTAAGCAACCTCCCACTTCTCTTTAGTTTTATGGGTACCTTGGCGCTTGTTGGCCATATATTGCTTTACATCTAAATAGATAGCGTGGTTATTTGGTTCTACTCCAAATATGGCAGGGTCGAGAGATACTTTTTTCCCCGACTCTGTCCCATCAATTTTATAAACCGACAATTCCATATCGACTAACCCTCCACAATTACATAAGAACCATTGGCACCGGGAACCGATCCTTTAACTATTAGCAGATTGCTCTCCGGTACAATCTTTAACACTCTAAGATTTTGGATTTTCACCCTCTCATTTCCCATTCTACCGGCCATCTTCTTTCCTTTGAAGACTCTGGCAGGAGTAGAAGCTCCTCCCAATGAGCCGGGGGCACGCTTTTTATCCTTTTGCCCGTGGGTTGTTGCACCTACCCCACTAAAGCCGTGGCGTTTGACAACTCCCTGAAACCCTTTTCCTTTAGAGGTTCCTACTACATCAACCCACTCGAAAGCATCAACTCCAAAGAGATCAGCTACAGTGATAGTGTCGCCCAATTTTAACTCTTTCCCAAAATCGTTGGGAAATTCGACAAGTTTTCTTTTGGGTGTGGTGTTTGCCTTTTTGAAGTGGCCGAGTTGGCCTGCGCTGGTGTGTTTCTCTTTCTTTTCGTCATAGGCAAGTTGTACAGCGGCATAACCATCTCTCTCTTCTGTACGAATTTGCGTAACTACACACGGACCAGCCTCAATCACGGTGCATGGAATGTTTTTTCCATCGGCACCGAACACAGAAGTCATACCGACTTTCTTTCCTATTAATCCAGGCATTGGTTTGTAATTAGTACTACTATATTATAAAATAACTTTAATTCCGCATAAAATTTGCGGGTTGCAAATATACAATATTTTATTTTAAATGCAATAGGTAGGATGAGATAGAGCCAATTATCACCCAACTACTTCTAAGTATAGAGGTCTATTGCTATATATTGGATTGTGAAAACTATTTTATAGAGAGTAAATTAAAAAAGAAGTGCTCGGAACGGGAATTGAACCCGTACGGGCATTGCTGCCCACAGGATTTTAAGTCCTGCGTGTCTACCTATTCCACCACCCGAGCCCAACTCACCATAAAAAAAAGAAGAGCGGAAAACGAGACTCGAACTCGCGACCCTAACCTTGGCAAGGTTATGCTCTACCAACTGAGCTATTTCCGCATAATAAATTGAGGTGACAAATGTAATAATAATTTAGTTCATTCCAAAAAATAGAAGAGGCGATAGTGTTGGAATCTCTATATGGCAGAATCAAACTGCTTAAGAAATCTAATGTCGTTTTCAAAGTAGTGCCGTAAATCTTTTACCTGCCACTTTAACATAGCTATCCGCTCTACACCCATTCCAAAAGCAAATCCACTATATTTTTTACTATCTATCCCATTTGCATCCAGAACATTGGGATCTACCATTCCACACCCCATAATCTCCAACCAGCCGCTCCCTTTACATATATTGCACCCTTTACCCCCACAAATATTGCAACTTATATCAACCTCTGCACTCGGTTCGGTAAAAGGGAAATATGAGGGGCGAAATCTAACTTTGCTCTCTCTATCGAACATCTCTTGTACAAAGAGCATTATTGCCTGTTTAAGATCGGCAAAAGAGACATTGGTATCTATGTAGAGCCCCTCTACCTGGTGAAAAATGCAGTGGGCTCTGGCAGATATCGCCTCATTTCTAAAGACTCTCCCCGGGCAGACAATTCTTATTGGCAGCTCCATCTCCTCCATCGCCCTAACCTGTACAGAGCTGGTATGGGTTCTTAAAAGTATAGGATTCTCCCCTTTGGTAATAAAGAATGTATCCTGCATATCGCGCGCCGGATGTTCGGGGGGAAAGTTCAAAGCGCCAAAGACATGTAGATCATCTTCAATCTCCGGACCTTCAGCTACAACATATCCAAATTTGCTAAAGATAGAGAGAATCTCTTGGCGGGTAGTTGAGATTGGGTGTCTCCCCCCTATTTCAAAAAGATCTCCGGGGAGGGTAAGATCTCTATCGGAGTATTGTGTGGGAGTATTTGCCTCAATAAATTTTCTCAACTCCTCTATCTTTTGAGTCACCCCTACTTTTAATCTATTTAAAAGTTGGCCATACTCCCTCTTCTGTTGGGGAGGAATATTTTTAAACTCTTCAAAAAGGCGGGTTACCTCCCCTTTTCTACCTAAAAATTTAACTTTTAACTCCTCTATCTCATGTTTGGAGCCGGCTTTAAGGGCACCAGCCTCTTTCAGCAGCTCTTCTATCCGTTCTCTCATTCTTTTAAAAAATTTTCAAGTGACAAATTTAGAAAAACTTTTTAGCTTTCTATTGTCGAGCTCTTCTAAGAGGCATAGTCATACATCTTGGACCGCCGCCGCCTCGGGGAAGTTCAGAGCCCTCAATAGTTATTACACACTGCCCGTAGCTCTCAAGATCTCTCCTCCCCTCAATAATATCCCAAGCGGGAATCACTTCATAGCCATGGCGGGCAAGCTCTCCAAGAGTATGGACATTTCTTGCATAGGAGATAACCTTTCCGGGGGCAACAGCAAAAAAATTGGCTCCACTATGCCACTGCTCCCGCTCTTGATTCCACTCGTCTGCCCTTCCGCCGCAAAAGAGAGGCTCCAAATCTACGCCAAGCCTCTTTAAAATTGAGAGAATATTATCTACACTCTTTATTTTTACCACTCTCCCATTTTCGATAACAATATGTACTGTCTGATATTGGTTCTCTCCAAGAATAAGGGGTTTATAGACCATCGCCTTATCGTAATTTAACATTGTAAAGACCATATCTAAATGGATAAAGGATTCCGGTGAGTGTGGAAGCTGCTGTACCACTACATTTAATCTCTTTCCGCTCCCCATTCTACACAATTTTGAGATAAGAAGATCTATCCCTTCAGAAGAGGTACGGGCTCCATTGCCGATAAGTAAAATATCCTCTCTTATAACCAATATATCTCCCCCCTCCAAGTAGAGATTGGAAGGCGAAGGAGATTGGAGTTGAGAAAAGTTGACCACTTCGCAATCGAATGGGGCTGCTCTACGGAAGAGCGCGTCACTTATGAGCGACTCCCTTATCCTAACACTATTGGCCATTTTACAGATTACAATTTTATTCCCTATAGCAACCGAAGAGTCTCTTGTAAAGTAGTAGTTGTAAAGAGGGGTAAGAGCATAATATTCATCTTTCAAATAGGCTGTCAAGCTCTCTATTTTGGCTGGAAGTCCCTCTATAAGTAGAGAGGCCAACTGCTTTGAAGAGAGCTCCATAAGGAGATCAAAGTAGTCGGTAACACCCTCTTCTACACAAATTTTACCAATCAGAGACTCTCTTCTACTATGATCCTCCAAAAGATCTATTAGAAGATCCTTTATATTATAGACTTTTGTTATTTTAGAGAAGAGGCGCAGAAGCTGCTCGTACTCTTTCTGAGCAATTGAGAGATTTAAAATATCGCTATATAATGCTCTCTGAGCGTCTCTGGGAGTCATATTTTCCACCTCGGCACCGGGGGTATGCAATAAAAGCGCCTCCAACCTACCTATTTCGGAATCTACATCTACCCTTATTAGAGAATCCTCCATATCTAATTTTATTGATATTTTTTCAACTCATTGAGAGTAATCTCTGTAAAGAGCATCTTATAGCTACTCTCCTCCTTTGGTGAAATAAGCAGAAGTTCCGGTGTATCTATCACCATAAAATCGGTGAGATTAGAGGCAACAATAGCCCTCCCACCATTAGAAGAGATTACAATAGAACCTTTACTATCTTTTAGAAAAATCTCTTTACCCCTAACCACATTACCACTCTCATCTTTTGGAAAGTGGGAGTATAGAGTCTCCCAAGAGCCTATATCCGACCAGCCAAAAGAGAGAGGATAGACTATAGAGTTTTCGGTCTTCTCCATTATGCCGTAGTCGATAGAGATATTTTTACACTCTTGATATACCCTATAGATAAAATCCAACTCTTGGGGAGTGTCATAAATCTCTTCCCCCCGCTCAAACTGCTGTGCGACATCGCTTTGATGCTCTTCAATCTCCTGTAAAATTCTCTTTAGTGGTGCAACAAAAATCCCCGAATTCCATAGAAACTCCCTACTCTCTATAAAGATTTTAGCAAGCTCTTCATTGGGTTTTTCGGTAAATGTTTTAACTCCATAAGCGGTATGGCCGTTGATATTGAATAGGGAATCCCTATTTATCTGAATATATCCGTAGGCGGTCTCTGCCCTATTGGGTTCCACTCCCAAGGTTACAATTTTATCGCTCTCCTTAGCAAAAGCCATTGCACTCTCCAACATTTGTGCAAAGAGCGACTCGTCTGTAATAAGGTGATCGGAAGGAGTTACCGCAATAAGAGCGTTGGGGTTTCTTCTCCTGATTTTATATGAGGCGTAAGCAACACAGGGAAGGGTGTTTCTCCTATATGGCTCCAATAGCAAATTTGAGCGCTTTAGATTGGGAAGCTGTTCTATTACAATATCTCTATAGCCCGATGCCGTAACCACAATTATATTTTCGTGGGGGATCACCTTAGCCACCCTATCGTAAGTACTTTGAAGGAAAGTTTTACCCATAGACAATAGATCTAAGAACTGCTTTGGTTTGGAGTTGCGGCTAATAGGCCAAAAACGGCTACCCAGCCCTCCTGCCATAATTATCGAATAAAAGTCTCTCTTCTCCATAGTAAATTTTACACCTTAAATATATTACCACTCCGGTTCAAATGCCCCGGCAAAATACTCAATATGCCCCTCTTGGGAAGCATCGAAAGTTACAGAGAGAAGATCGAACTGCACACTACTCTCAATCGAATTGAGAGCAATATAGGCTCCGGCTGCAGAGATTAATCTTCTTCTCTTTTTATAATCTACAGTTTCATAGGGCTTTAGGCACGCACCAATAGAGAGCGAACGAACCTCTACAATATGGATTATCTCCTCTCCATCGGCACCTTTACTTCTCATTATAAGATCTATCTCTAACCTGCCAACCCTCCAGTTCTTATTGAGCAGTTGGAAACCCCTCTCCAATAAAAAACGGAGAGCCAGCCGTTCAGCCCTCCTTCCCCTTTCAATTCGGCTTTCCATCTATCGGCGGTTATCTACCAAAGATAGATATAAGTTGTAGAAATAAAAAAGCTGTCCCACAATGGGACAGCTTTTAATCTTAAATTGATAAAACTCTTTAGAAAATAAGTCTCAATCCAAACAACATTCCCCAAGTACTGTAGGTAGTAACCTGCTTAACTTGACGGGAGTTTGCCTTGAAAGTGTCGATATTGGTGGCATTGAGAGAGTAGGTTGGATAGCCTCCATTGTTTACCCCTTCATACTTCAAAGGCATAATCACATTGTAGTTGTTGGCCAATCCGTGGCGAGTCTCATTCCCCCAATGCTTACTCAAAAGATTTCCTGCATTCACTATATCTAAGCTAAGCTGCAAAGTATATTTCTTTGGAGAGCAGTAGCTGCTTGTAAAGAGATCTTGTAGAATTTTTACATCCCATCTGTTAAGCCAAGGATTTACAACACCAAAGCGTTCGGCGTAAGTTCCTTTACGATTTTTCAAATAGGAGTCGTTATCTACAAACTCCATAAAGGCGGCCGACTGGTCGGCAGCACTCATGGTGGGCTTATCTACAAATACTATCTCGCTTTCGTGACGAGGAATATAGATTAGATCGGAAACAGCATCATCGCCATTCATATCGTTTGAATAGGCAAATGAGGAGCGCCCTTGTGCAGAACCGTTATAATATATAGAGAAAGTGGTTGCTAAATTTCTCAAATACTCAACTCTATAGGAGAGCGACCCAACAACTCTATGGGGAACGGCAAAGTTGGAGTGGCTAAGTTGGGGATTGTTCAAATCGAATGGATCCAAGTTACTGGTCCAAGCGGAATTGGCAGACGATCCTGGATTAGAGGTAACATCTTTAGATACATTATAAGTGTATGCTACCATACCCGAAAAACCATTTGTATAGTTCTTGGTAAGTTGGGCTGTCAAGAAGGTTTGGTGCCCTTTATCGCTATTTGTCAAAACCATAGCTGAGCCAACATCGGGCCATATTCTGTTGGTGGTATATCTTGGTCTGCTATCTGCTCCCATAAAGACATTGTCTGCCAAAGGGAGGTTCATATTCTTCTGTGCTATAGCATTTATATCTTTGGTATATACCGCTTCCAAAGTCAAAATCATATTGGCAGGAAGTTGAATATCGGCAGCTAAATTACTTCTCCATACGCGTGGCATTTTGAAGTTCTTATCTACCTCTGCTATTGAAGCACCTAAGGGGAGTTCATCACTTACAGCTTGTGGGAAGAGACCCGGGTAGTTGAGTATCTGCTGCTTGTAATCGGGGTTAAAACGAAAATCATTTGGTAGTTGCGACTGTATAAGACCAATCTCTGGGCTCTGTACAGTACCCGAAGCTGAAGGTTGGTTGGTAAACCAAACAAATGGAAGAAGGCCTGAGAAGAGACCCGAGCCACCTCTTATTTGAACACTTCTATCGCCTAACATATCCCAGTTGAAGCCCATTCTGGGGTTTATTTGAACTTTAGAATTGGGCCATTTGTCAATCTCTATATGATAACCATCCAAGAATTGGAGAGCACCAATTGCAGGATTGTCTAAAAGAGAGCTGTGATATAGGGGATATTCTGCTCTTGCACCGTAGGTAAGTTTAAATCTATTGCCAATATTCCACTCATCTTGTAGATATACACTTGCTAGACCAAAACTCATCTCAACCCCTTTAGGATCGGTTCCACCATAGCCGTAAGTAACACCAAAGGCGGCAGGTTGATTGTTATTTATAAAATCGGCCATCGAATGATATCTATAGTAGGTGGTACCCTCTCTAATATAGGAGTTGTTTACATAGATATTGTCGTAAGAGAGGCCCAAAGTTACAGTGTGACGGTCGAGCGCAAGCGAGAGGTTGTTTGCAGCAGAGAGTGTATTATTTACAACCTGATTTCTGTAAGAGAAGAGCTCATATCCAAATGACATATAGGGCGCTCCTCCTTCCCAAATATCTACAAATGGGAAGAGATCGCTATTGCTGGTACGGTGAGGATCGGTAGTTGCTGTGTAGGAGACAATAAGCTTGTTGGAGACTCTTGACCCAAAAGTTGAGTTGAGCTCAGCAGCAAAAGCATCTATAGAGTTCTCTTCGCCATAAAATGCATTGGAGAAAGAGATAGATTTTTCGCCTACCCTTGAGTCGTTGGAGCGGGGAATACCCGAAGGGCCCGATGATGCGTTGGTGAGAAACTTACTGGTGTTTCTCAAACGGTTGTACCTTACAGCAAATTTGTGATTTTTTGCAATATTCCAATCCAATCTTGCCAATATTTTATAGTTCTGAGAAGGGAATGCTCCAAAATTCATATAGTCGCCGGGGTCGTATCCGTAGGTGTTTAGAAGATGATCCTTCATATTTTGAAGATCGGCGATTTTGGTTCTGGATATTCTTCTTGAGATATCTGCTACGCCATCTGAACTGGGCTCCCAAGTGTTACTTGGAGAGTTCTCCTTTTCATACTCAAAACTTGCAAAAATAAAGAGTCTATCTTTAACAATTGGAGCACCTATAGTTATACCATAAGTTTGAGAAGATTTTTCACGCGCTTTAGGGACAATCTGATAAGCAACCTTCTCACCGGTAAAGGATTTGGGGCGAAGGTAGCTATAAGCCGAAATTTTAAGAGTGTTGTCGCCCGATTTTGTAACGGCATTTACCGAAGCTCCGGTAAATTGCGACTGTCTCACATCGTATGGAGCAAGATTGATAGATACCTGCTCTATAGCATCTAAAGCTATTGGCTGAGCTGTACCACCGGGTAGAAGATTTGATTTTAAGCCAAAATTGTTGTTAAAAGCAGCGCCATCTATGGTAATGTTATTGTATCGCCCATCTCTACCGGCAAATGAGGCTCCATTCGCTTGTGGAGTCATTCTTGTAAAGTCGGTAATACTCCTGCTTATTGTAGGGAGAGCGGCCAACTCTCTATTGCCCACATTCAGGGAAGCTCCTGTTCTGTCTCTATTTAGAATAGGGTTAACTCCTCCGGCAGAGACAACAACTTCGGAAAGCCTCATAGCCTCCTCTAAAAGTTTGGCATCATGAACGAAGTTTTCACCCAATCGCAAGTAAAGGTTGTCTGCTTTGATTGTACCGTAACCCAAATAGAAGACTTCAACTGAGTAGGGTCCTCCAATACGCATATTTAAAATGCGATAGTTCCCAATATTATCCGACATAGCATAATATTTGGTACTGGAGGGTGTGTGAGTAGCCACCACAGTTGCACCAATTACGGGGGTTCCATCCTGCTCCGTAATTTTTCCACTCATTGAAGAGGTGGTCACCTGTGCCGTAAGGGCGGCAGAGAGAAACACACTAAATGAAAGTAGAATAATCTGTTTTATGTACTGTTTCATTATATATGGATTAAAAATTAATTTGTAAAATTTTTACAAAAATAGAAAAAGAGATTGATTTTGCTACTAATCGCACAACGAATTAAACTTAAAGAATTATTAAAGTTAACAATTAATATTTCAAAAAGATTTGATTCATTGAATTATTTAATACTTTTTATACCTTTGCACTCTGCTAAGAGAGTGGAGAGATTTGAGCGCTTGCAACCACGCAAAAAAATGCTAAAGATCTTCTTGATTTTTTCTCTACCCCCACAGGGTATCGTTTGTATTGCACACTTTGCTTCACCTCTTGTTATTTAAATTTTAAACATGCCGGTATGTCATATCTATTTACATCGGAATCTGTTTCGGAGGGTCACCCCGACAAGGTTGCCGATCAAATTTCAGATGCTATCTTAGACACTTTTCTAACTTTAGACCCAAATTCCAAAGTGGCGTGCGAAACTTTTGTAACTACTGGATTGGCTGTAGTTGGAGGAGAGGTAAAATCTAACGCCTATGTAGATATCCAACAGGTTGCCCGTGATACAATCAATAAAATTGGATACACCAAAGCGGAATATTCGTTCGACGGCAACTCTTGCGGAGTATTGAGCGCAATACACGAACAATCCCCCGATATTGGCAGGGGGGTAGAGAGAGCAGACCCGCTGGAGCAGGGGGCGGGAGATCAGGGAGTTATGTTTGGCTACGCCTGTAGCGATACTCCTCAATATATGCCTCTTCCACTTACATTGTCGCATATAGCTCTTGAGGAGTTGAGTAGGATTAGAAGGGAGGGTGAGCTTATGCCCTATCTACGACCCGACTCCAAATCTCAATTTACCATTGAATATGGAAGCGACCACACCCCTATAAAAATTGATACTATTGTTCTCTCTACACAACACGATCCCTTTGGGAGCGACTCTGCAATGTGGGAGAGGATAGAGAGAGATGTTAAGGAGATTTTGATACCCGCTATTTTGGCAAGAGTGCCACAGGAGATAGCTTCCCTTTTCAAGAAAGGGTATCGGCTATTGGTCAATCCAACAGGAAAATTTGTAATTGGTGGGCCTCATGGCGACACCGGACTCACCGGCCGTAAGGTAATTGTGGATACATACGGGGGAAGGGGAGCCCACGGAGGAGGGGCATTCTCCGGAAAGGATCCCAGCAAAGTTGATCGTTCCGCCTCATATGCCGCTCGATATATTGCTAAAAATATGGTGGCGGCCGGAGTTGCAAAGGAGATTTTAATTCAAATTGCATATGCTATAGGTGTAGCACAACCTGTAAGTATCTTTGTAGATACTTTTGGAACTGCCGCCTCTTCTAAAGAGGGCAAACCGCTCTCTAACACTCTTATTGCCAAAAAGATTGAAGAGTTGTTTGATCTTAGGCCGGCAACTATAATTGAGAAGTTTGGCCTAAAAAATCCAATCTATGGCGCCACTGCCGCATATGGCCATTTTGGAAGGGAATCCTATAGCAGAGAGTTGAAGCTCTTTCGCCATGGTAAATGGGTGAAAGAGGAGGTTCTCTTTTTTGGTTGGGAGAGATTGGATAGTGTAGAGAGCATTAGAAGAGAGTTTGGACTATAGAGGCCAAATATACTTCTCTCCAAATTTAAATCTATTGTCGCTATATTTTATATAGTTGAGGGTAAAGAGCCACAGCTCCCCTTTGGGGTAGAGCACAGCTTGCGGAAATCGGCTAAGATATTTGCTCCTATAACGAGAAAAAGTCTCTTGTGAACCTCTCTCAGCTACAGCTAAAAATTGCACCCCTCTAATTTTTTTTACCACTCTGCTCTTTACCGAAATACCTCCCGAGACTATTGGGCTCTCCATCTGTGCTAAAAGAGTTGCGTGGCGGCTATCGGGTGTAGAGAGGGTTATAAGAAGGTTCTCTTGTGGAAGGTAGCGATAAAAAGCGTGCCAACTCCAGAGCTCTCCCTCAAACTGTAGAGTGAAAGTTGCAATATGCTCCCGCTCCAAAAATTGGACTACCCTCTTAGCGGGGAGGTGGAGAGAGTGATCCTCTACTTCTATTCCCCTTTTAACCTCTCTCTTTTTAAATAGCGCCATCTTCTGTGGAGTTGACAATTAGATAGAGTTTATCGCCTCTACGAATTTTGCTCCCTTTAGGGAGTGATATAGAGCAGAGTTGCCCCTTTTGGGCAGTGGCAACCTCTTTTAAATCTACCCTAATCTCCTCTAAGGTGCTCTCCACCACACCTGTAGTGGGGCCAATTACAATAATGGCATCGCCAAGGGAGAGTTCCCTGCTCTCTACCAAAATTTCTGCAACCGATATATTGGAGAAGTAGTTGGAAATCTTTCCTATATAGTGTTTTTTTTGGGTAGCTCTATTTCCATAGGCATCGCTCCACTCCCCCAGCTTAGCTCCCATATAGTAGCCATCCCAAAATCCACGGTTAAACACTTTTGAGAGCCTCCCCTCCAACTCCTCTTTAAGAGAGTCGTTATACTCCCCACCAATCACCGCCTCTACTGCCTCTTTATAAGCGGCAGTCACATTTTTAACATACTCGGGCGCCCTGGCTCTCCCCTCAATCTTTAGAACCCTCACTCCCGCATCCAATATTTTATCTACAAATCTTATAGTAGATAGGTCTTTAGGAGAGAGGATATACTCATTATCTATCTCAAGTGCCTCACCTGTCTCTCTATCTGTAACTTTATACCCTCTTCTACATATTTGGTAGCAGGAACCTCTATTGGCCGAAGCGTTATACTGGTGAAGAGAGAGATAACATTTCCCAGAGATAGCCATACAGAGGGCGCCGTGGCAAAAGAGCTCCAATTTCACCAATTTACCGGAAGGTCCCACAATTCTCTCCTCTTCAATTGCATTGTAGATAGCCTTCACCTGATGGAGAGTGAGCTCTCTTGCCAAAACTACAACATCGGCATAACGGGAGTAGTAGCGAAGCGCCTCAATATTAGAGATATTGAGCTGGGTAGAGATGTGCACCTCCATTCCAATAGAGGCTGCATAATTTATAACAGAGATGTCGGAGGCAATAATTGCCGAAACACCGGCAGAGTGAGCCTTATCTACAGTTTTTTTCATCTCTTCAACTTCACTGTCGTAAATTACAGTGTTGAGAGTTAGATAGCTCTTCACATCTCCCTTTTTACAGAGCTCAACAACCCGGTCAATAGAATCTAAAGTAAAGTTGTTGGCCGAATGGGCTCTCATATTAAGGCGCCCTACCCCAAAATAGATCGAGTCGGCTCCCCCCTGAATCGCTGCAACCAACGATTCAAAGTTGCCGGCAGGCGCCATAATTTCAATCTCTTCTCTCTTTACTCTTTTCATATCTAAAAGGTAACCTACTGATTTAAATCAAAAAATTGATATATACGATTCAACACCTTATGGTGAGAAAGGTTCTCCAAACAGGCCCAATCCCCTCTGTAACATGGGGTAGCACCATACGAAGAGCAGGGTCTGCACTCTATAGGTTCCATAAGTGCCATAGAGGGGTGTTGCCTAAAGCCGTAGAAGCCCAGATAGGGGTGGGTGGCGCCCCAAATAGAGAGAACCGGCACCCCAAGAGCCGATGCAAAGTGCATATTGGCCGAATCCATTGCAACCATCAGATCGAGCGAGGCCATTTCATCCAGCTCCTCTTCAAAAGAGAGTCTTCCCGCCAACACCCTTACAGTGGGAGTACTCTTCTCTATACTCTCCAAACGGGAGCGTTCCTGAGCACCGCCAAAGAGAGTTATTGCAAAGTTCCCGGTTGCAGAAAGGGTTGCAACAACCCTCTCGATCTTCTCTAAAGGCCACTCCTTTCCCCTATGTTTGGAAAATGGGGCAATCCCCACTCTATAGGGCGCTCCTCTATTTTTTTTTGAATATGGAAGTTTCTCAATTCCACCATTTAATTGGTTGGATTGGGAGAAGTTTATATTCATAAGTCCCAATCCATTTAGCACCGCTTCATAGCGGGCCATAGTTGAAGGGAGCTCTTTCAACAACTTTCCTCTTCTTCGGGTAGCCCTTCTTTTATCGCCCCTACCCTTATCTATAACACCATATCTCAATTTAGAAGAGAGAGAGAAGAGATAGAGAATCCATCCCCTTAGATTCCACTGCAAATCGGCAATATGGGTAACTCGGGCAGAGAGCAAATTTTGATAAAGTTTAAATAGTCCAACCAAACCTCTATAACTCCCTTTAAAATCGACAGGTAGAAAGAGTAGATTATCGCACCCCTCAAAGAGTGCTTTCAAGTGTGGTTTTGAAACCATTGTAAAGAGAAGATGAGGGTTTGCAGAGGCGTACCCCTTTATCAATGGAGCTGCTATAGCTACATCGCCAAGGGCCGAAAAGCGTAAAATTGCATAGTGCTCTCTCTCTACTCTCTCCATAGCAGAGCTATCTGTTTTTATATAAAATTGGATTGAGGGTGGGGTCGTTGTACATCTTCATCTGTCTATAGGAGGTAACTCTCTTCGTACCCCCTTCAATCTCTTTAATAAGGGTATCTATCGCTAAGGAGAGTTCGCACTGCTGTCTTTGCAATAGAGCCACTCTACCTGCAGCCTTCTCCCTGTGCTCCAATGGGGCCTCTTCCCTGTCGGCCTCAATTTTCATATGCCATATCTTAAGTGTTAAGATAGAGAGTCTGTCCAATGCCCACGCTGGGGTCTCTGTGTTTAGAGTAGCATCCTCTCTAACCTCTACTGTAGAGTATCTTTCTGCCAACAAAGTATCCAAATACTCTACCAAATCTGTCCGCTCTTGGTTGGACCGATCTATCCTCCTCTTGATTGCCAACGCTTCCAAAGGATCTATATCGGGTTTGCGGATAATATCTTCAAGGTGCCACTGTACACAATCGATCCAACATTTTTTATAGAGGTGCCAAGCAAAACTCTCTTCGGGGTACGGATCAGAAAAGCTCTGATCTACATTATTATAAATATGATAATCGGCAACACACCTATTAAAAACTGTGTTGCAAAGTTCACTAAATTGCTCCATAATAGTTTATTTATTTTTATTTTTATTTTTATTTTTCCCGTTCCAACAGCTCCCAAGCGTAGGCGTGTAATAGCTCCAAGTGGGAGGGGGTAAAGTTGCACCTTTCAAGATGTTGAAGTGCTATGTTGTGATATCTCTCCATCTCGCGTTCAGCCGCCTCTTTTACTCCAAGTTTGTCATATATTGCCACAACCGAATTTACCTTCTCTTGATCCGAAGTGGCTGATCCCTCAATTAAAGTCGAAAGTTCCGCTTTCAAATCCCCTTTGGCAACCTCCATAGAGTGAACCAAAAGCCAGCTCTTCTTACCGCTAATTATATCGCTGCCAACTTTTTTACCAAAAAGAGAGGTGGTGCCATAGACATCTAAATAGTCATCCTTAATTTGAAAGGCAAGACCCAATTGATATCCAAACCGGTAGAGGGCCTCCTGCTCCTCCTTTGGTGCACCGGCTATAAGAGCTCCCATCTTTGCTGAGGTAGCAATAAGGGCGGCCGTTTTGAGTCCAATCATATTAAAGTACTGCTCCATAGAGATGTTTGGAAGAGATTCGTAATTCATATCGAACTGCTGCCCCTCGCACACTTGAGTTGCTGTCTCTATAAAGAGTTTCAACACCTGCTGCAACTTGTCGCTCGGTGCATCCGCCACATATTTGAAAGAGAGTATAGAGATCACATCGCCCGATAGAATTGCTATATTGTCGTTCCACTTTTTATGGACACTCTCTCTACTCCTTCGTAGAGGGGCGCGATCCATAATATCGTCGTGAATTAGGGTAAAGGCGTGAAAAATTTCAATGGCTAAAGCGGGGTTTATAATAGTGTGGTCTATCTTATTGCAATATAGCGCCCAAGAGAGGAGCGCCAATTTTGGTCTAATCCGCTTTCCCCCCAACGAGAAGAAGTACTCTATAGGGTCGTAGAGCTCCTTTGGCTCCCCTTTAAAATGGAGCCCGGCAATATTTTTCTCTATAATAGAGTCTATTTCGGAAAGCTTAAGCATAGGGTTAAAATATTTAGCAAAGTTAATCTTTTTATACATTCTTACTATCTTCGCCCCAATGAAAAAGAGAGATAAAATAACAGCTACGGTGGTTAAACATACAGGAAGCCTCTATTTGGTGAGTGAACTCCCCCAGTGGAATCCCACCCCGGCTGTTTTAAGAGGGAGATTGAGAGTAGAGGGGAGCAAGAGCACCAACCCGGTTACTGTTGGAGATAGGGTTGAAGTGGCTATAGAAGAAGAGGGTTTAGGAGTTATTACAAAACTCTTTCCCAGAAAAAATTATATTATAAGAAGAGCTGCCAATCTCTCTAAACAGACACACATTATTGCAGCAAATTTAGATCAGGCCTTTTTAATTGTTACACTCCATTCGCCGGTTGTTAAGTTGGAGTTTATAGATCGCTTTTTAGTAACAGCCCAAGCCTACACTATTCCCGTAAAAATAATTTTAAATAAGGTAGACCTGCTTGGAGAGAGTGAAGATGAACTAAAAGAGGAGTTTTATAATATCTACAATAAAAGTGCAGGGTATGAGATTATTGAATGCTCTACCCTAACCCAATTCAATATTGCAAAGATTAGAGAGCTCTGTAAAGGGTCGCTATCGCTTTTTTTAGGAATATCGGGAGTTGGCAAATCATCACTTATAAACGCACTCGACCCCTCACTCTCACTAAAGGTGGCACCAATTTCACAATATCACAAACAGGGGGTACACACAACTACTTTTTATGAGATTCATCCACTCCAATCGGATGGTTTTATAATAGATAGCCCCGGAATTAGAGGCTTTGGTCTGGTAGAGATGCAAGAGCAGGAGTTGAGCCACTACTTCCCCGAAATGCTAAAGGTATTGGATAGGTGCCACTTTGCACAATGTACACATACTCACGAACCCCACTGTGCCGTAAAGGAGGAGTTGGAACGGGGCACAATAACAGAGGAGCGCTATATCTCATATCTCAACATGTTGGAAGAGGAGGAGAAGTATAGATGAATCGGAAGGTATTGAAACTTGCGTTCCCAAGTATCTTGGCAAATATCACCGTTCCATTGGTGGGTATGGTAGATGTGGCAATATCGGGCAGGCTGGGAAGCGCCTCAGCAGTTGGCGCAATTGCAATAGCTACAATGTTGTTTGACCTACTCTATTGGAATGTAGGTTTTTTGCGGGTAGGTACGGGAGGTGTGGTAGCTCAGGCATATGGGCGAAGAGATTTCAGGAAGGTTGGAGAGGTGCTTATCCGCTCATTGGCAATAGCCCTCTTTATTGCTCTTCTCTTTTGGGCAATACAAAAGCCCTTTCTAAACATTGCCTTCAAAATTATTGGCTGCTCTCCCTCTACGGAGCAGCTTGCCCGCACCTATTTCAATATTAGAATATGGGCAGCTCCTGCAACTCTATCGCTATTTGTCTTTAAAGGGTGGTTTATAGGGATGCAGAATACCATCTCGCCAATGGTGGTAGATATAGCTGTAAATGTTTCAAACCTTCTCTTTAGCCTTCTCTTTGCCCTAAAAATGAAGATGGGAATAGCCGGAATTGCTTTGGGTACCCTTGTTGCCCAATATTTGGGATTGATCCTTTCGGCCGCCCTTCTACTTATCTTCTACAGTAAAATTTTAAAAAAGATCTCACTCGGGGGGGCTCTAATAGTTAAGGAGATTGGAAGTTACCTCACTATGAACTTCAATCTCCTGCTGCGAAGTGTTGCTATGCTCTTGATATATTCGGGCTTCACCACAATAGCGGCCAAATATGGCGACAATCTCTTGGCAACGGCAACAATCATGATGAAGATTATCCTTCTCTACTCCTACTTTGTAGATGGATTTGCCTATGCAGGAGAGGCTCTCACCGGGCGATATATAGGGGCAAAGGATCGCCCCTCCCTAATTGAGAGCATAAAGATTCTCTTTATTTGGACCTTGGCAATAGCCTCTCTCTCTACCCTACTCTTCCTCTTCACAGGCGACGCCCTCTTTAGAGTTATGACAAACAATAGTGAAGTTATAGCCCTCTCAAAAGAGTATCTCCCATGGCTGCTGTTAGTTCCCTTTTTAAGCTGTTTCGCCTTTATTTTAGATGGGCTCTTTATTGGCGCCACCGCCTCTAAAGCAATTAGAGATACTATGCTGCTTTCGGCACTCCTATTCTTTGCCACCTACCTCCTTATGGGCGATAAATGGGGGATGCATGCAATAATGGCCGCCTATATGGTTCACCTTATTGTTAGAAGTGTTGTAATGTCTTTTAAACTTAAAAAAGAGGTGATTTTAAAAGCTGCCAATTAGAAAGATTTAAGCTATCTTTGAGTAAAGCAAACATTTCACAACTCTTCAATACTATATAAAAATGGGCCGTTCAATACAATATTTGAAGTTACTCTCAAACACCTTTCCCAATCTCTCCGATGCAGCTACAGAGATTATAAATTTAGAGGCTATACTCAATCTACCAAAAGGGACCGAGCACTTCTTAACCGACATTCATGGCGAGCATGAAGCGTTCAGACATGTCTTAAAGAACGCTTCGGGAGTGATCCGAAAGAAGGTAGATCAAATTTTTGGCCATACACTAAGAGAGAGTACAAAGAGAGAGCTCTGCACACTAATCTACTACCCAAAAGAGAAGTTGGCTCTAATTAAAGAGAGAGAGGGAGAGTCTATAGAGGGGTGGTACAAGATGGTATTGATAAATCTTATGCAGGTGTGTGCCAATGTCTCTTCCAAATATACCCGCTCAAAAGTTAGAAAGGCTCTCCCCCAAGAGTTTGCCTATATTATAGAGGAGCTGCTGCACGAATCGAGAGAGGATCCCAACAAGCAGGCATATATCTCTGCCATTATCTCCACCATTGTCTCTACAAAAAGGGCAGAGAACTTTATTATAGCAATATGCAACCTAATACAGAGATTGACAATCGATTCGCTCCATATCATTGGTGATATTTACGATAGAGGTTCGGGGGCGCACCTTATTATGGATCTATTGGAGAATTATCACAATTTTGATATCCAATGGGGTAATCACGATCTATTGTGGATGGGGGCAGCTGCAGGGAGCGAAGCGTGTATGGCCAATGTAGTTAGAATATCGCTCCGTTACGCCAATCTGGCAACTTTAGAGGAGGGGTATGGAATCAATCTAATGCCTTTAGCCACTCTGGCTTTAGAGTACTATAAAGATGACCCCTCTACACTTTTTACTCCCCGAATTAATGTAGATGAACCTATCAATGAGAAGCATATCCCACTTATTGCCCAAATGCACAAAGCTATCTCTATTATTCAATTCAAATTGGAGGGAGCTTTAATTGCCCGTAATCCCGAATATAGAATGGAGAGGAGAAATATATTGCATAAGATAGATCTTGAGCGGGGTGTGGTAACGGTAGAGGGTAAAGAGTATAAGCTGTTAGATACCCACTTCCCTACTATAGATCAAAAAAATCCCTATAAGTTGAATGGAGCCGAGCAGGAGACCTTAGATACTCTAATGCGCTACTTTTTGGGGAGCGACAAACTGCAGCGACACATTAAAACCCTCTACAATAAAGGCTCCCTCTATTTGGTAATTAACAACAACCTGCTCTATCACGCCTCTATGCCCCTCAACGCCAACGGCTCATTCAAAGAGGTAGAGGTTATGGGCGAGAAGGTTTCCGGTAAAAAGCTATTCGATAAAGTAGAGAGAGTTATTAGAGAGGCCTACTTTGAAGAGAGGGGTAGCAAAGCTAAAAGAAGAAGCTTAGACTATATGTGGTACTTGTGGTGCGGACCCCACTCTCCCCTCTTCGACAAAGCTAAAATGGCCACTTTCGAAAGATACTTTATAGCAGAAAAAGAGAGTCATAAAGAGGATAAGGGCGACTATTACAAGCTCAAAGTAAAACGAGAGATTTGTGAGAAGATTTTAAAGGAGTTTGGAGTAGAGTCTAAAGAGAGCCATATTATTAACGGACATATCCCGGTGAAAGCACGAAAGGGAGAGTCTCCAATAAAAGCAGAGGGTAAGCTCTTAGATATAGATGGCGGCTACTCCAAAGCCTACCAGGCGCAAACCGGAATAGCCGGATATACCCTAATTTTCAACTCACATGGGTTACAGTTGGTACAACATCAGCCATTCGAATCGGCAGCAAAAGCAATTGAAGAGGGGGCAGATATTATTTCGGAGACCACTGTATTGGAGTACAACAACAATAGAAAATTGGTAAAAGATACCGACATTGGAGCAGAGCTTAGAGCTCAAATTGGTGATCTATACGCCCTTATGGACGCCTATAGAAAGGGTCTTATTAAAGAGAGAGCTATATAAATAGTTCCGCAATCATACAGCGGGCAGAACCCCCTCCACTCTCCTCAATGGTGGTGAGTGTGGGGGTAACTATTTTGTACTCCCTTTCGAGTAACTTGCGCTTATGTAAATCTAAAGAGTTCCATCCCCTTTGAGAGATTACCATAAGGGGCTCTCCTTTTTTGCTTAGCAACTCTATCGAGTTTGCAGCAAAGTTGGAGAGCTCCCCCATTGTGAGATCTATAATCTCTCTTCCACTCTCCTCTATCTCCCCTCTTACCATCTCCTGCTCGCTCTTGTTGCGGATAGCCTCCATAGCAACAATTGCAATTTTAGAGCCTATCGATAGCATTACATTTGTATGATAGATGGCCACAGATCCACTATCATAAGAGGTAAAAGGAACTATCCGGTACCCCATCTCTCTACCAAAAAGGTCTAATCCCTCTTTAGTAGTGCGGGAGGAGAGAGAGGCGTAAGCAACCTTCCCTACCCTATCTAAAACAACACTTCCCGTACCCTCTAAAAAATGGCCCCCCTCTTCCAACGAGGTTAAATCTACAACTCTCTTAAACCCCTTCAATCCCTTTAAATATGAGAGTGGAGCCTCTTTCCGTTCTACTCTGCGATTTTGGGCAAACATAGGGTAGAGAACCAGCTCTCCTGTAGGGTGGGTAGAGAACCAATTGTTTGGAAAGATAGAATCTGGGGTAGAGGGAGTGGAGCTATCCTCAATAACTGTCACCTCCACTCCACTCTCCTCCAATAGAGCTACAAAGTTCTCAAATTCAACTAAAGCTCTTGCCGAAACATCATTGGAAATAGCTCTCCTTTGAAATTTATTGTCTAAAGCTGTCTCCTCATTAAAGAAAAAGCGGGCCGGCCTAACCATCAATATTTTAGAAGTACTCTGCATACCCTTTACTCCAATGATTTTATAGACTCTTTAATAATTGTAATCCCCTCTCTCAACTGCTCCTCTGTTATAATAAGAGGTGGGGCAAACCGAATAATATCGCCATGGGTAGGCTTTGCCAGCAATCCATTCTCTGCCATTCTTTCACAAACATCCCACGCCTCTATCCCATCGTGCGGCTTTATCACAACTGCATTTAATAAACCCTTGCCTCTAACAGTAGAGATAAATGGAGAGTCAATTGCCTCCATCGCCTCTCTAAAAATCTTACCAAGAGAGTGGGCCTTTTGGGGCAACTCCTCCTCTTTAACAACCTGTAGAGCTGCAACAGCAACTTTACATGCCAAGGGAAATCCACCAAAAGTTGAGCCGTGTTGACCGGGTTTTATAGTTAGCATTATATGGTCGTCTGCCAAAACTGCCGAAACGGGAAGCACTCCTCCCGAAAGAGCTTTTCCAAGTAGTACTATATCTGGCCTCACCCCTTCGTGGTCACAACAGAGCATTTTACCGGTTCGCCCGATACCTGTTTGAATTTCATCTGCTATAAAGAGCACATTGTACTTTTTACAGAGTTCAAAGCAACCCTTGAGGTAGCCTTCATCTGGAACCACCACTCCCGCTTCACCCTGAATAGGTTCAACCAAAAAAGCTGCAACATTCCCTCCCTGCTCTTCTAAGAGCTCCTCTAAAGCCTCTACACTATTATAGGGTATCTTTATAAGCCCGGGGGTGAAGGGGCCATATTGCGAGTAGGAGTCGGGATCGGTTGAGAGAGAGACTACAGAGATTGTTCTGCCGTGAAAGTTGTTTTCGCAACCCACAATAAGGGCCCTATTTTCGGGAATCCCCTTTTTAACATAGCCCCACCTACGGGCCAATTTGAGAGCCGTCTCAACCGCCTCGGCGCCGCTATTCATTGGTAGCACCTTATCGTATCCAAAATAGTTGTGGATAAACTCTTCATAGGGGCCTAAAGCATCGTTATAGAAGGCCCTTGAGGTGAGAGTAAGTTTTTGTGCCTGTGTTGTGAGGGCATCAATAATTTTAGGGTGGCAGTGGCCCTGATTGACTGCAGAATAGGCAGATAGAAAATCGAAATAGCGCTTTCCATCTACATCCCAAAGATATGGCCCCTCTCCCCTCTCCAAAACAACAGAGAGCGGATGGTAGTTGTGGGCGCCATATTTTGACTCCTGATCAATAAAACTTTTAGATCGTGGTGAAACTTGCATAATATTTTATTAAATTGGATTTGATATCTAAGGAGAAAGTTAACAAAATTAACCATTATTTCCTCCTTGAAATATTATAGAACTGTTTGTATTTACAGAAATAAATCTTACCTTTGCATTCCTATTTGCATAGGTAGCACAACTTAAGATTAAGAATTACAATCAATTATGCCAACAATTCAACAGTTAGTCCGTAAAGGGCGTAGGGTGATCGAGGAGCAGAGCAAATCTAGAGCATTAGACTCCTGTCCACAAAGGAGGGGCGTTTGTGTTCGTGTCTATACAACAACTCCCAAGAAACCAAACTCAGCAATGAGGAAAGTTGCCCGTGTACGCCTCACCAACCAAAAAGAGGTAAATGCCTATATTCCGGGAGAGGGTCACAACCTACAGGAGCACTCTATTGTCTTGGTGAGAGGAGGTCGTGTAAAAGATCTTCCCGGTGTACGGTACCACATTGTTCGTGGAGCTTTGGATACAGCCGGTGTAGATGGGCGCAAGAGAAGCCGCTCTTTCTATGGAACCAAGAGACCAAAGCAGAAAAAATAGCAGAGCTAAATTTTTTATAACAGACAGTAAATGAGAAAAACAAAGCCTAAGAAGAGGATTCTACTTCCCGACCCTAAGTTTAACGATGTCTATGTTACCAGATTCGTTAATGTCTTAATGTTACAGGGAAAGAAGAGTATCGCCTATAGAATATTCTACGATTCGTTGGATATTATTGGCGAAAAGATGAAAGATTCTGAAAAGGCTCCTCTAGAAATTTGGAAACAGGCACTTGAGAATGTCACCCCACAAGTGGAGGTGAAGAGTAGAAGAGTTGGTGGAGCCAACTACCAAGTTCCAATAGAGGTGCGCCCCGAAAGAAAAGCTTCCATCTCAATGAAAAATATAATACTCTTTGCAAGAAAACGCTCCGGCCGTTCAATGGCCGAAAAGCTCGCTGCAGAGATTATGGCGGCATATAATAGTGAAGGGGCCGCATTCAAAAGAAAAGAGGATATGCATAGAATGGCCGAGGCCAACAAGGCATTTGCCCATTTCCGTTTCTAAACAAGCATTTCATTAGTAAATTATAAATGTCGAGAGATTTAAGATATACCCGTAATATTGGGATTATGGCTCATATTGATGCCGGTAAGACAACTACCTCGGAGAGAATTCTCTACTATACCGGGAAAAGCCATAAAATTGGAGAGGTTCACGATGGAGCAGCCACAATGGATTGGATGGTCCAAGAGCAGGAGCGGGGTATAACAATCACTTCGGCGGCGACAACCGCATTTTGGAAATTTGAGGATAAAACATACCAGATCAACCTAATAGATACCCCTGGACATGTCGATTTTACAGTAGAGGTCGAAAGGTCTCTTAGGGTATTGGATGGCGCAATTGCCACCTTCTGTGCAGTTGGTAGGGTTCAGCCCCAATCAGAGACAGTGTGGCGTCAAGCCGACAAATATAGAGTGCCCCGTATAGCCTATGTAAACAAAATGGATAGGGTGGGTGCAGATTTCAATGCAGTAGTTGAAGAGATTAGAGAGAAGTTGGGAGCAACAGCTATTCCAATTGCTCTCCCCATTGGTTCCGAAGATAGATTTGAGGGGATAGTAGATTTGGTTGAAAATAGAGCCTACTACTACAACCAAGAGGATAAATCTCTGATTAACTATAAGATAGAGGAGGTTCCCGCCTCTATGAGAAGCGTGGTAGATAGTGCAAGAGGTGCCCTTATAGAGTCTATTGCAGAGTATAACGATGGAATTTTAGAGAAGTTTTTTGAAGATCCAAATTCAATAAGCAATAGCGAAATTATAGAGGCTATCAGAGATGCAACTATAGATTTGGCTGTAGTTCCGGTAACTTGCGGCTCCTCCTTTAAAAATAAAGGGATTCAATTTCTTTTAGACTCTGTTATGCGTTACCTCCCCCACCCTTTAGAGAGAGGGAGTGTAAAGGGCATCAATCCAAAGAGTTTAGAAGAGGAGGTTAGAGCTATAGACTCTTCCCAACCTTTTTGTGGCTTGGTATTTAAAATCACCACCGACCCTTTTGTTGGGCGATTGGCCTATATAAGAGCATACTCCGGAAAATTGTCGGGAGGTTCATACCTCTACAATAGCCGTTCCGATAAAAAAGAGAGAGTTGCAAGACTCTATCAGATGCACTCCAACAAACAAAATCCAATAGAGTTTGTTGAAGCCGGCGATATCTGCGCTGCAGTAGGATTTAAAGATCTGCGTACCGGAGATACCATTTGCGACGAATCGCACCCTATAACCTTAGAGTCTATAACATTTCCCGATCCTGTAATAGGTTTGGCAGTAGAGCCAAAGACCCAAAAAGAGATAGATAAGTTGGGAATGGCCCTCTCTAAACTTTCGGAGGAGGATCCCACCTTTACCGTCCGTACCGACCACGATACAGGGCAGACAATAATTAGCGGAATGGGAGAGCTGCACTTGGAGGTAATTGTAGATAGATTGAGAAGAGAGTTTAGCCTTGAGATCAATCAGGGTGCACCTCAAGTCAACTACAAAGAGGCTATAGGCTCTCTTATCAGCCATCGTGAAGTTTTCAAAAAGCAGACAGGAGGGCGCGGTAAATTTGCCGATATTATTTTTGAGATGGGTCCGGCCGATGAAGGGGTTACAGGATTACAGTTTGTAGATGAGGTGAAGGGGGGCAATATTCCCCGTGAATATATCCCTTCGGTAGAGAAAGGTTTTAAAGCGGCAATGAGCAACGGCGTTTTGGCAGGGTACGAAGTTACTGCAATGAAGGTGGTGCTCAAAGATGGCTCTTTCCACCCCGTAGACTCCGACTCCCTCTCATTTGAAATTTGTGCAAGATCGGCATTTAGAAAAGCTTCACCAAAAGCGTCGCCCTACCTTATGGAACCTATTATGTCGTTGGAGATTTTAACTCCCGAAGAGTATATGGGCGATGTTATAGGCGACCTTAACAAAAGAAGGGGTCAAGTGACAAATATGGATTCCAAGAGCAATGTTAGGATTGTAAAGGCAAAGGTGCCCCTATCCGAACAATTTGGTTATGTAACCACCCTAAGAACTCTAACTTCGGGTAGAGCCACCAGCACTATGGAATTTTCTCACTACGCAGAGCTACCGCAAAGCCTTGCAAAAGAGGTAATAGAGAAATCCGGTGGAACCAAATTAAGTGATTTTGAAGAGTAAAAAGATAATAACACAATTATGAGCCAAAGAATAAGAATAAAGCTGAAATCTTACGACCATATGTTGGTTGACAAATCGGCAGACAAAATTGTCAAGACGGTAAAAGCTACCGGAGCGGTTGTAAGCGGCCCCATTCCCCTCCCCACCAATAAGAAGATATTTACTGTTAATCGTGCTACTTTTGTAAATAAGAAATCGAGAGAGCAGTTTGAACTCAATTCATTTTGTCGTCTTTTAGATATATACAGTTCAACTCCCAAAACAGTAGATGCTCTAATGAAATTAGAACTTCCAAGTGGAGTTGAGGTAGAGATAAAAGTGTGATTTTTTACTATTTTTGTACAAAATAGGGCCCATAGCTCAGTCGGTTAGTAGCACCTGACTCATAATCAGGGGGTCGCTGGTTCAAGTCCAGCTGGGCCCACAAAAGTAGAGGGTTCTCCATTAGATTGGAGAGCCCTCTACTCTTTTATATGATAAGGGTGAAAGCAAGCTATCAATTAGTCTATAAAAAGAGGAAGGCTCTTCACAGGGAAGAGCCTTCAGCTTCTTTTTAAAGAGAGCAAATAAACTCTCTATCTATAAAAGGTTTTAAGAACCTTTTTTAATACACCTTATATAGTGGGCATATCCAAACTCATAACTGGTGTACCATATAGCAACAGTAGTGGGGAGGTTGCCATGGTTTACCCTCCATGCAGTTTGCATAGGTAGTGCACCGGCAACATGGCTGTAATGGGTAGAGAATAGATAGGGGTAGACACTGTTGTAGCCCCCTGTTCTTGCACTTCTATTTCGTGTACCGTCAATTCCCAAACCTGCAATATTTATTAGATACTCCAAAGCTGTCCCATCATAGTAGGGAACATTTGCAGCAATCTCAATAAGAGGGTCTGATGCAGGGGTTGCTGAAGCTTGGGTAATATAATTGACCATAGTGTTCACCTCATCTCTTGAAGGGACTGTCCACCCTACGGGAGAGAGCACATCTTCGCCTAAAACTTGAGAAGGATCGTCGTTGTCATAATCTACACCATAGATGGTGGGGAAGGTATATAAACAGCCAACCAATCTTCTATAATCGGCAGCCTCTTCGCTATTTGCATCTACAAAATTAGAGGCTGTACCTGTATAGGAGACTAAACACATAGGCTTAACAACAGGGGTACAGTTGGCAGCCCACTGGGCATTGGTAAAATCTGTAGGAATGTTGGTACCATCTCTCATACGGGTAGTAGCAAGATTTTGCCCCAACCAGAATTGCCCTGCAAGCTTTACTACAGTGTAGTCGTAGAACTCTTCGGTTTGGTCATGGTTATTGGCAGGACCGCTACGGTAATCCTCAACTACAATTGGTTCAATGGTAGCATTCACAACCAATGCCTCTTCACCCGGCTCCAAATCTAAAGGTTCTTCGGTGAAGGAGTAGCTTCCCTGGTGTATATATAGGGTTTGTGGCATCTCATTTAAATTGCCGGGGAGATACTGTGAAATAAAGCTTGATCCGGCATCGTTTACCGTTATATTGCTCTTCCAAGTAACCAAACCTCCATTATTGGCTACATAACCCTCTAAGAGGTTAACTTCCCCTTCGGCAGTTCTGGGATAGGCTACAACAGAGGACTCTCTAACAATCGATTCGCTACTTACAGCGTCATACTTAAAAAGATACTCTTTGTAGAGTTCGCCCAACTTAATATTGTTCTCTCTATCCCAAACCTCATAGGAGGGGTACCATTCATCTAAAGGATTGAGGGTAGCGGCAAAGTTGATTCCCGAAAGATCTATCACATAAGGAAGGCCAAACATCTTTGGCTGGTTGATAGTAAGTTCGGCACGAGTCTCGTCGCCATCAAGATAGATTTTGGCACTTCTATCATTATCATAGGAGTGGTTTTTGGATACTCTAAAGAAGATCTGGCCTTCAATAATTTGAATATCATCTATCCAATCGCACTCTTCATCCAATGAAGGAGTGAGATTGTCTAAAAGAATATTGGTATTGTAGAAAGCTATATAACTCCCTTTAGAGGCACCAACCTCTATAGTGGGCTGCTGAAACTCCAAAATTCTATAGAAATCCTGAACAATATTGTAGGTCTCGCGGTTGTCGCCAAGGATCACAGTAATAGAGCTGGAGCGAACCACTCCACTATTGTTCTGTTGCAAACTTACCACCAATTTCCCAATATTGTTTCTATAGTGAGTTAACCACAAATCATCAATCGGGCAGGCAACATTCCATTTGCCGGTTGAAGATTCTGTCTCTATATCGAGCAGAAAAGATTGCTCGGCACCATTTACATAGATTGTGTTTCCCTCTACAGTTACCTCTTGAGGATTTACGGTAAACTCATTGGAGGGCACCTCCTTCTTCTCACATGAGAGAAGAAGCGCCAAAGGAAGCACAAAAAGTGACATCAATAATAATTTACTTCTCATAGTTATTGTCTGTTTTTGTATAAATCTTTTTGGTAAATTGAATAGAACTAATTTTTAGCCTCATATAACATCTTTAATACTTTATAGTAATCTGCCCATTTGGTGCTTCTACCTCCCGTTACAACGGTCTTATGGGCCACAACCATATCCAATTTGGGGATAACGGTAATATATTGTCCTTTGTAGCCTTTGGCGGTATAGGCCCCCTCTAAAAAGTGGGGCGAACTCTCTTTATCCCAGAGCCACCACATATAGCCATACTCCCAATAGTCGCTACCTGCTTTACGATGCATTTGGTTGCGGGGGGTATGGGGGGTCAACATCTCATCTACCCAAGAGTGGGAGATAAGCTGGGAACCATCCCAATTCCCTTTGCGTAACATTAGGTAGCCAATGCGGGCCATATCGCGGGTGGATATATATATGTGATAGGGGCGATATTTAGAATACTTTATATTACCACCCTTCTTTTGGTTGGAGAGTTTGAAATCTTGGAGTCCAATCTTTTTGCCTATATCGTTCCAAAAGGCTTCATAGATATTTTGATTTGTCAACTCTTCAAATAGAGCACCTGCAACATTAAAGTCCCAATTGTTATAGAGGTAGTAGCTGCCGGGCTCTTTAGAGCCTCTTTTGGGAGCGTTTGATGCATCATCGCCACTGTTTGAAGCCGGATGATAAACTCCGGAGCGAGCAGTAATTAGATTTCTTATAGTGGCTCTCTTCTCAATAGGAAGTAGCCCCTGCAGATCATCAACTCCCAACTCACCAATAGTTTTATCTAAATCTATTGTACCATTCTCTACATATTTGCCATACATCATAGCAAGAACACTCTTTCTACATGAGGCTATATAGCTAACTTGGGTAAGATCGCCATACTCCAACAAAACTTTACCTCCAACTATAACTACCATTCCGGTGGTATGCATATTATTGGAGATATACTCTTTTATTGCAGCCAATTTCTTAGGATTGTACCCACTCTTTTTAGGAGAGAGCACGCTCCAATCTCCTTTAGGGAAGGTAAACTCTTGGGCCGATGCCGTAAAGAGAACTGTTAAAGCAACTAAAGCTGTTAAAAATCTTCTCATTCAATTCTGCTTATTTGGGCAATGGGTAGGGGCGCTTTACGCCCCCCCCTACGGTGCCCACTTTCTTCTCAATTAATTGCCAGAAGGTGTGGCATTTGGATCTCTAATTAATCTCACATAGTCGCCCACTCCAAAAGCGTGGGTTAGAAAGACAGCTTGATTGCCATTACCGTTTATTCTAATAACGCGTGAAGATGGAGAGGTTCCAGGAATATAATCTATTGTTCTATAGAAAGTACCTGTATTATACCCTCCTGTTCCCACTCCCCTTGAGCGGGTTCCTTTAGCGCTAAAGCCTGTAATATTACCAAGATCTCCTGTAGCAGATGCATAGAGCTCTACCATAGTGTGTCTTGAGAAATCTACCCCTTGGTAGGCTTGAACCAAATATTTCCACAAAGTCTCAAAATCGGAGTTGGCAGGAACTTTCCAACCGTTGGGTGAGATGTTGTCGGTAAATGGGCCTTGATCTCTAATATCCTCTACATTATAAACATCGTTAATAAGTGCTGGATAGTTATAGAGACAGCCATACTGAATACGGAAACCTGAACCGGAACCATCATTTGCATCTAAAAAGGTACTGGAAGTACCTGTGGCTGAAACAAGGCAGCCGGCAGAAGCTATTGGAGCGTTAATCTCTACCCATTGAGGATTGGCAAAATTGGTGGGAATATTTTCGCCATTGGAGAATCGGGTAGTGGCCAAGTTGCTGCTCATCCAATATTGTGAGGCAATCTTAACAATACCATAAGTAAACGATTCGGTTGTCTCGCCCTGGGTATTTGGGGGTCCCTCTCTAAAGTCAATCACAACATTGGGTTTTAGGGTGGCTGTTATTGCAGTGGGTAGCTCTTCGCTCTCCAACTCCCTTTCGCTCATTTTTGTTGAACCGGCCGGCATATAGATAGTTTCGGGGGCCTCACTTAATGAGCCTCCTTTGTAGTTGATTATCATATCTGCACCCGCTGTAGTTGTTGTAACTTCGGCATTCCAAATTATTGAACCCCCGTCGGAGGCTACAAAGCCATTGGAGAGATCCAATTCGCCACTTGCCGTGTAAGGGTAGGCAACAATTGCCGATTTCCTTACTATAATATCGCCGGTTATCTCGTTTGCCTTATAGAGATACTCTTTATAAATCTCACCAACGCCTACATCGTGAACATCGTCGTAGATAATGTATGAAGGGTACTGAGAGAAGTCTAGGCTTGCAATAGGAATAATGTAGGAGTAGCCCGACATTCTGTTTTGAGAAATATTGAGAGTGGTTTCGGTTTCATTGTGATTAAGCACCATTTGGGCGCTTCTTATATCGGTTGTTGAGGGGTTTCTCAATACAGTAAAGAGAACCCTATCGGCCAATATCTCAATATCTTCTATCCAATCGCAATTCTCATCTAAGTTCACCTCCAATTCGGTGTAATTGACATTGCTCTCAAAAAAAGCCTCATACTCGTCTCTTGCAGCTCCAACATTGAGGGAGCTGGGATTAAAGTTGAGAATCTTTTTATAGAATTGTGAGAAACGGAGAGTACCGCTCTCGCTTCCAACTATAACCTTGGCATAGCTGGAGCGCATATCGTCGGTATTGTTTTCTGCAACTGTAACCACAACTCTCCCATCATCGGTTTTACTTGCGGTAAACCACTGGTCGGAGGTGGGTGAGATAACATCCCAACTATCTACAGATGCACGGGTATCTACAGTAAGATAGATAACATTCCGATCGCTTGAAAGTTGCACTGCTCCATCTTCAATAAAGGCATCGGTTGGGGGATTGAGCCCAATGGTGTATGAGCTACCGGGCCCCTCCTCTTTACATGAAAAGAGTAGAAGTGCAGAGAAGGCAACTATAGTAAATAGAATCTTTTTCATATCTAAACTAATTTCTTCTTTATTTAATTTCTAATCATCATCCTCTACTGCCAATACCCAAGCTGCATATCCGGGATTTTGTTGATCCCTAATGGCCGGGTTGTGGTTCATCTCTCTAAGAGGAATAGGGTAAACTGAACGATAGCTGTAACTGCTGGTTGTACCAAAGTTTACAGATCCACTTGCAATACTCTCGATTATATGTCTATTGGCTAAGTTTCTGGCAGTTCTAAAGTGGTCGAAATAGGTTTGCCCCTCCAAATAGTACTCTCTACGCTTCTCATCTAAAATATCGTCAATTGTAGAGACAACTATAACTGCATCCCTTCTCTCTCTGGAGACTCTCGAAACATAGTCAGAGGCGGTAACATTGTCGTTCATATTAAAATAGCCCTCTGCAAGCATAAAGTAGATCTCCGGTAATCTAACCAAAGGTACATTATATACACTATGGGTGGGGGAGCCAATATATTTACGGATAGTCATATATTCAGGCTTCTCCTGTATATGGAGGGGGCAGATCCAATATTGGCGAACATCTTTAGGGTAGAGGGTAAGGAAATCCAAACCTCTATTGGGGTGACCAAAGGTGAGCCCCAATTTGGCATATCCAATATCTACCTTTAATTTTCCATCGTTGGGGTCGCCCGGGATATCTATAGTTGGCTTCCTAACCCAGTGGTTAATTGCATTGGAGCCAAGATTGTTGTCGGTAGTATAGATTAGCTCCCAAATACTTTCGGAGTTAAAGGGTTTGGAGTAGTTGTTTACATAACTGCCATAAGGGAGAATACTGTAGTTGTGGCCATAGCGGTTAATCCAATCTTCCCCATAATCTACAACATCCTCCCACTGCTCCATATAGAGTAGAACTCTCATAAATAGAGCCATTGCTGTAGCGTGATCTACCCTTCCTCTTGTAGAGGCTTTCCCCTCCAATAGAGGGAGAGCATGCTCGAACTGCTCTACAATATAGTCATAGGTATCTTTTGCAGTCTCTCTTCTAATTTGATAGTCGTAGATATCTGTACCAACCTGAACATCATCTAAAATTGGCACGCCCCACTTAAACTGCTCTCCATATTTGGAGTGGCCGGGAAGAGAGAATATAGGGGGATAGGCAAAGAGTCTCATAAGGTCGAAATAGGCCATTCCGCGGAGTGCATAAGCCTCTCCTTTTATCCTTCTAAGATTATTGATATCGCCCGGCACATCGTCGATACTCTCAATCAAGATGGTGGCATTTCTAATTACCTGGTAAATATATCTCCACAACATTCGTGATTGTCCATTAGTTGTGGAGGAGAGGGTGTAGCGGTTCTCGTAGTAGAGGGAGCTTCCTCCCGATACATTTCGTACAAAGAAGTCGGGCCCTTTTGCCGCTTCAACCAAATAGAAGACTGAACCGTAATAGTAGCGCCCCGAAACTAATCCATAGGCTCCGGTTAGAAGCATCTCCATCCCATTTTCGGTATTTCTAATTACATCTGCCTCATAGTTGGTCAATGGTTTTTTATCCAACAACTTATTGCAGCTTGCCGAAAGGAGGAGTATTAAAGAAAGTAATATATATCTTTTCATCTTTATAAAAGTCTAAAAATTAATATTTAAACCAATAGTATAGATTCCTCCGGTGGGATATTGGTCTTGATTCCTATATCCATCCAAAGACATCTCGGGATCGTAATCCTTAAGATAGGTGAAGATTAGTGGATCTTCGGCCTGAATAAAGGTACTTACTCTTCCAATCTTAAGTTTGTTGGTAAATGATCTTGGAATAATATATTCAAACTTCACATTCTTCAACTTAATATAATCTCCTTTATATAGGAACCTGGTGGTTCTCTGGGTAATAGAGGAGTAGTTAACCCTCATTGGAGAGGTAGCAATTGTGTTTTCGGGACTCCAACGATCCAACTGGCTCTTAGCAATTGAGTTGTTACCCGCCCCATCTCTACTGGTACGGAGAGCACCCAAACGGTCGTAGATATGGTGACCCCATCCGTAGGTAAATAGAAGGCCAAATGAGAAGTTGCGCCAAGTTAGATTTGAATTCAAACCTCCTGTCACTTTAGGCAATCCTTGCCCTACCAATAGGTAGCTTGCATTTCCTGTATCTACAGTAAGATAGGGATTTCCCTCTTCGTCGTAAGCTTTAAACAAAATTCTACCGGAGTCGGGGTCAATTCCTCCATACTCTTTCAAATACCAAGTGTAGAGAGGGGTACCTGAACGAATTACCTGGCGGCTTCTATCGTCTAACTGAGTAGTCTGTAAACCGTAATAAACCGATTTTAGAGTAGAGAGATTGAAGTTTATATCCCAGGTTAATCTGCTCTTCTCTATAGCTGCAAAATTTATCTCAAACTCAAAACCGCTATTTTTAATACCGGCATCTAAGTTTCTTAACATTGTGTAGTAACCAGATGTCATTGAAACATAGTAGTTGTAGAGAATGTTTTTAGATTTTCTGTCGAAATATTCGGCCGTAACAGAGACCCTATTTCTAAAGAGAGAAAAATCTACTCCTACATTCCATATTCTATTGCCCTCCCACGAGAGGTCGGGGCTTTCGCTATAGGAGGAGTAAACTCCGGGCGCTTCGCCGTATCGGTTGGTAGGATAGGACTCCAACCAAGAGGCTCTCGATCTTGGGAGCGTCCCATTTATACCGTAGCTCCCTTTAAATTTAAGCGAGGAGAGTGTGGCGGCCAAAGGCCTCATAAATCTCTCTTTAGTTAGATCATAAGCACCCGATACAGACCAGAAAGTTCCACCTCTATACTCGGGTGCAAAATAGGAGCTGTTATCCCTTCTTATAGATCCGCTCAGGTGGTATTTGTTGTATAGTGAATAGTCTATTTTGGAAACTAATGAGAAGAGTGCCCAATCGTACCCTCCACCAGCAATACCACGCACCGAAGCTGCGTTTGAGAGATAGGGCAAATCATTTGAACCAAATCCTTGACCTATAGCCTCGATATATCTATATTTTAAAGTTTCAAACTCTGTACCTGCAGTGATATTTATCTTGTGTACATTTCCCCACTTCTTATCTATGAAAAAGAGATTTTTAGAGACCAATTTGGTTCTATGCAAATCTCTTTCGGTGAGCTGTCCATTAACAATTAAACCGGTTCCAAAATCTTTGTCGTAGTAGAATCTTCTTCTAAAACCGAGGTATGCCAAAGCGGCATCCGATCTAAATGTTAACCACTTATTTATATTTAGGCGTAAGTACCCCGATAGACTTATATTTATTGAGGGCTTTTGTAGTTGATTCAAAAGAGCCGACGCCAACGGGTTATGGTTGGTGTTCAACATATTCTCGGGGAAGTGGTAGTTGAGTGTGCCATCTTCCAATTTGGCAGGAATTACGGGGGGCAGAACAACAGCACCATATTGTGGAGAGTTGTAGAGTCCTGCGTTGGTGTTTGGACCGGTTTGGTTGGTGTAGGAGATATAGTTGTTTATACTCCAGTTTACCAACTTCTTTCTATCGGTGGCCGAAGCTCTCATCCTTATTGAGTATCTCCTCAGTTCACTATTTAAGATAGTGCCCTGCTGGTTGTAATAGCCAAAAGAGGAGTAGTAGGCAATAGATTTACCGCTCCCTCTAAGAGTGAGGTTGGCTTTGGTAAAGGGGGCAGGTTGTGAAATAATATCGAACCAGTTGGTATTTGGAAGCTTATCTTTATCCTCACCAAAATAGTCGTAATTTCTATAGTACCCTTCCGAAGTGGGCATCTGGTACAGGGCATTGAAATCTGAACGGGCCATCTTCTGCCACTCGTAGAAGTTCTTCCCGTCGTAAAGGTAGTTTACCTTATCGCCGTAGAGTCCATTGAGTTCATTTACCAAGGCCGATCTTAAAGCGGCCGCTCCGGTTATACCGGTTTTTTGAGTAATGTCATCTTGAATAAGACGATTCATCTGCCCCTCTACCCACACTTCGGCATACTCGGGACCATTGGCCAAATCGGGTTGATAGAGCATTCTGGAGAAGCCCTGCTGAAGATTGAGCGATACACTCATATCTTCCCCAAGCACCTCCCTTTTGGTGGTAATTACAATAACTCCATTGGCACCCCGCGACCCGTAGAGAGAGGCCGAAGCGGCATCTTTCAAAAGAGTGACATTGGCAATATCGCTCGGGTCGAGTGTGTTTAAGATGTTGGAAGGGTTGTCGGAAGTTCCCGAAAGGTTCTCATCTTCCCATACAACACCGTCTACCACAATCAAAGGTTGGCTTGAAGCCTCTAAAGAGCCCACCCCGCGAAGACGCATAGTTTTACCCTCCCCAGGCTGGCCACCACCCATAACGAGAGTCCCTGTAGAGAGTCCTCTGAGTGCATCTTCAAAAGAGGCAACCGAACGAGAAGAGATTTTTTGAGCGCCAATAACTTGGGCAGAACCGGTATAGGCCTCTTTTGCGATATCG
>Ga0265293_10002385_pt1 | contig 37950 bp, 38 predicted proteins | sample Munlanlewell138R_FD_192505 | JGI IMG/M metagenome (GOLD analysis project Ga0265293, IMG submission 192505) | Leachate microbial communities from a municipal landfill in Southern Ontario, Canada - Leachate well 138R | ecosystem: Engineered > Solid waste > Landfill > Unclassified | place: Canada... | reverse complement strand
CAATACGATTTAAAAGGAACTTATTCTCCTTGTGTTGATTACTCCCTTTTAAAAGAAGGCCTAAAAGTTTCAGATCAATTAAAGATTGATCACCACGTTGGGATGGTATTTTCTAGTGATCTATTTTCAACTTATAACGCTTTAGGAGAAACAAGTTGGCAAAAATGGGCTGCTATGGGTTCTTTAGCTCAAGATATGGAAACTTATGCCCTTTATAGCACTGCTAACTACCTTGGTAAAAAAGCACTCTCAATTTTAACAATGACAGATAATGTGGTTACTAACCAATCGGTTGCCGATGAAAAAAGGTTAGAGTCAGCTTACAACATGAGCTTGGTTGCTCTGGAGACTTTAAAGGACTTTTAATGGATATTGGAAACAAAATATTGGAGGCAATGATTAACCGCTTTGCCTGTAAGCTCTATAAAGATCAGAAAATTAGTGATAAAGATTTAAATCTAATATTGGAAAGTGGAAGATACACTCCCACCTCTTTTGGTCTTGAGGGGTGGCACTTTCACGTTGTTGAAGATAAAAAGCTAATAAAAGAGTTAACTGAAGCTTGCTTTGATCAAGAGTCTGTTCTTACTGCCCCTGTTTCAATAATCTTAACTGCTTTAAGAGATGATTACCAATTGGATTCCCCTTTTGTTATTCAACGAGGAGAGCGCTTTCCTGGGACTTTGCAAGAGTTTATAGATGATTACAGGGGTTACTACGAATATCTAATTGAAAATAATCGAGTTGAGTGTTGGTCTCGCTCTCAATGTTACATAGCAGCTGGAAATATGATGAGCATCGCTGCCTCTTTAGATATTCAAAGCTGTGCTATTGAGGGCTTTGATGAGAAAATGGTTGCTGATGTAATAAAGTTAGATTTAAATAGGTGGCAAGTTGCCTTAGTAATCCCCTTTGGCTATAGTGCAGAGCCAAAGAGGATTAAAATACGAGAACCTTTAGAAAAGTTAGTTACTTATCACTAAGGTAGGTTAGTAAAAGCTCGATCTAATAGTTTCCAAAACCTCTTTTCATCAACTTTTTTACCAACTAAAACACCATCCCCTTTTGAAGCAATAGTTTGGCCATATTTCTGTTTGTCGTAGATTTCAACATCGATATTGTGTTTTGCAAACTCAAATAAATCTGGTTGTACCAAGTAGGCGATACAACAAGGGTCGTGCATCGCTGGATAATCGAAACCATGAAGTTGGCAAGCTCTCATATAGTGATCCATTGATGCACTAAACATCTCGCTAGTTTTTGTTTGTAAAACACGATAAGTTTCTAATCTTGCACGATCTAGTTGAACCTGAAGCGTTACATCAAGGCCCATCATCACTATTGGAACGCCACTTTTAAAAACTATTTGGGCAGCTTCTGCATCTGCATAGATATTAAATTCAGCATAGGGAGTTTTATTTCCTCTACCCAAAGATCCCCCCATTAAAACTATCTCTTTAATTAGAGGGACAATCTTAGGCTCTAAGGCTATTGCTAAAGCGATATCTGTTAGAGGTCCTGTAGGCACTAAAGTGATTTCATGTGGGTTTGCTAAGACAGTTTCAATTATAAAGTGCACTCCCCCAATCTCTTGTGCCTCTTTTTTCCTTGGCCCAAAGGTGGGACCATCAAGACCACTTTCTCCATGGATATCGCCAGCAACAACTAAATCTCTCACTAAGGGGCGCCCACTTCCTGCAAATACAGGTGCTTTTTCACCAATGTAGTCACAAACATTGAGGGTATTGTTTAAAGTCTTTTCTAAAACTTGGTTCCCTGTGACGGCAACAATACCCATCAACTCAATCTCTTTTAGACCGCTGGCCATTAAAATTGCAATCATGTCATCATGACCAGTATCAACATCCAATATTATTTTGCGCCCCATTTCATCCTCCTAGGTAATTACACCTTATAAGTATGCCCCGAAGGTTAATTTAACGCAAATCTTTCTTGATGGTATCGTAAGTCTCTTTATCAATTTCTCCACTAGCGTAGCGATTATTTAAAATCTCTAATGCTCCACTACTTCTATTTCTTTTTCTGCTATTTGCTAAATTCAAAGCTAGCAAAACAACAATGGCTATACCCAATGCGATTACTCCAACCATTAACAGCCATCCACCTAAACTCATATTTGACAATCCCATGTAGTAGCCTCCAAAACTGGGTCCACCACCAATCCTATAGTACATCCTGTGCATAATGACCTCCAAAATTTAATTTTAGGTTCTATTAGAATATCGTAACAACTAATAAAATAGTCTACTAAGAGCTTTCTATTGGCCAACTTAAAGTAACACTAACTTTGTTGTTAGTTGAACTTATAGAAGCTGTTCCATTGTGACTTTCCATAATCTGTTTCACTATTGATAATCCCATCCCCGAACCACTTTGTGAACGGGATTGATCTTGACGCACCCACATCTCAAAAGCGCGCTCTAAAAAGTTCTCTTCTAGCTCTCCTCCGTTAGTCACAACAATTTTAGCTTTGTTGTTTTCACGCTCTATTAACAAAGAGATTTGTTTTGAATCATCTCCATACTTTTCACTATTTTTAATTAGTTCCCGCAAAGATAACACCAACAATTTACGCTCCCCAAATAGGGTGTCACACCTTAAATCGACTTCTATCTTTTTAGTAACATCTAAAGAAGAGAGTGCTTCATCAACAAAATCAACAACACCAAATTCTTGGTGTGCTGCCTTAAAGTCATCTGATTCTAAAGATGATAAAGTTAACACCGACTCAACCCTTTTAGCCAACTCACTCAACTCTATTTGCATCTCTTTCAAACTTTGATTATCTATTGGAATAAAACCATCAAGAGCTCCCTCTACTTTCAATGTAAGGGCTGTAATAGGGGTGTTTAAATCGTGGGCAATGCTTCGTAGCCACCTTTGTCTCATCTGGTTGTGAGCTTTTAGTTGGTTATCTAAAGTAGCAACAGATTCAGCTATTTGTTGCAACTCCAACAACGAAACTTCCCCTTTAGATTTTTCGAACTTTCCATTTGCTACTTTATCTAAAGATTCAACAATTGATTCTGCACTCTTTTTAACTAAGCGAGCTACAATACGAGAACCCACCAGAGCAATGATTAAAGCTATTGCAATGGTTAGACCAAATGACAATACCATTCGCCTTAAAAGAAGCGATGTTAACTGGTAATCTAGAGGGCTAAATACTAAAACATCAATATAACCAATAGGCTCTTCATTCTCTAAGTCGCTGTAGAGAGCTACAGTACCAGCAATACTCTTTCTACTTTTAGCCCCAGAAAATGGTTTTTCACCATCTATAAAACGATTTAAATAGTTAATACCTCCACTTCTTCCAAAGGTTAAAAGGACGTTGTTATCACTATCTCTTATTGTTATTGCAGAAATACGATCATCTGATGCCATTAAAATAGCAGGGCCCAATTCACTTAACTTCCAAGTTGTTACAAATTTTTCACTAGAGGAGAGTGTTTGTTGTAAGTTCTCTTTAAAAGAGGCAAATACTTGATCTTTAAAAGCCTTCGATTGTCTGTAGAACATTGTTGAGACCACTAATAATTGAACAATTATTATTAGAAGAACTATTGCCATAACAGAGGCAAATACTCTTCCAAATAGTGATCTTTTAGCCTTTTTTTTCACTAGTTCCCTCATCTATAAATCTATAACCATAACCACGAACAGTCTCAATCCAACTAGAGCCCTCTAAATCTATTTTAGATCTAATATTTTTTATGTGGGTGTCAACAATCCTCTCATAAGATGCAGAGTGGTAATTAAACCCCTCTTCTAAAATATCTTTACGATTTACTAAAGCTCCTTGATTCTTAATCAACAGGGCCAAAACTCTCCACTCAGCAGCAGTTAAGAAGATCTCTTTATTATTTATGTAGCAAGTGTGAGTTATCTCATCAAAATCCATTCTTACCCCGTTGTTCATTTTATATTGGGAAGCATTTTGAACTAACGACTTATCTATTCTTCTAAAAAGGGCTTCAACTCTTAAAACTAACTCCTTAGGGGAAAATGGCTTTGAGATGTAATCGTCAGCTCCCAACTCAAAGCCAATTATTCGATCACTTTCCATTGTTCGTGCTGTCATAAATATGATGGGGATATCGTATTTTTGCTTTAGTTCTTTAACAAAAACAAACCCATCCCCATCGGGAAGCATCACATCTTGGATGATTAAATCTGGTACTCTTTGGTCAATAGCTTTGCGAAGATTTTTAATTAAACTAAAGGAGGCAACTTCAAAGCCAGAGAGTTTTAAGTATTGTTCTACACTCTCTCTTATTGAATAGTGATCTTCAATTAAATAGATAAGTTTCATACCTATACTATGATACTACTATTTGAAAGTGGCAACTAAACTGTTTTAAAGGTCACATAATCTTCACATACAACCCCTTTTACTTTAAAGTAGAAGAATAAATACAATTTTGGAGATTTGTATGAAAACACCTACAGTACACAACCAAGCAACTTTAGGACAAATTGCAGAGACTATTTTGCTTCCAGGAGACCCTTTAAGGGCAAAATTTATTGCAGAGAATTTTTTAGAGGATGTTCAAATGTATACCCAAGTGAGGGGAATGTATGGTTATACAGGAACTTACAAAGGGACAAAGTTAAGTGTACAAGGTAGTGGAATGGGAGGCCCTTCGATGGCCATCTATGCCCATGAACTAATCAACGCTTATAAGGTTAAAAAACTTATAAGAATAGGTTCAGCTGGTTCTTTACAACCAAACTTAACTCTTGGTTCTCTTATTGGGGCCACAGCTGCCTCTTATAACACTAACTATACATCTCAATTTAATCTTCCAGGTACTGTTGCCCCAGTAGCCTCCTTTGACCTTATGGCAAAGGCTAAAGAGAGCGCTAAAAAGATGAACTTAACACTTAATACAGGGCCTATCCTTTCTAGTGATGCTTTTTATACCTTAGATGGAGCAGATGATTTAAGAAGGTGGCAACAAGTTGGGCTTTTGGCTGTTGAAATGGAGGCAGCTTCTTTGTACCTAACAGCTCAAATAGGAGGCGCTGAGGCTTTGTGCCTACTAACTATCAGTGACCTTCCTTTTGGAAATGAAGAGATGAGTAGTGAACAGCGGGAACGTTCACTAACAGATATGATTAACTTAGCTTTAGATGTTGCTATAAGCTAAAGGTGGAAAAACAATTATGGAAGACCAAAAGCTTGCAGATCCATCACAACTTAGTAAAGCTAAGTTATTTTGGACTTTGTTTTCTACAACATTTACCCTCAGTGCCTTCACTTTCGGTGGGGGGTATGTGATTGTCCCTTTAATGAGAGAGGCCTTTGTTGAAAAGTTGAGATGGGTTGATGAGAATGAGATGATAGATCTCATAGCAATTGCCCAATCGGCCCCTGGTCCCATTGCTGTTAACACCTCAATTCACGTTGGTTATAAGATTGCAAGAATACCTGGAGCTCTGTTTACCCTCTTAGGTTCTGTTTTACCACCTCTAATTACATTAACTATAATCTCATATATCTACTACGCAATTAGAGACAACAAAATTGTTCAAACTCTATTTTTTGGAATGAGTGTTGGTGTTGCAGTTGTAATTTTAGATGCTGTAATAATGATGGCTAAAACTGTCTTTAAACAAAAAGATTTTCTTTCTCCGATTATTATGGTAGTTGCTTTTGTAACTATCTACTTTTTTAAAGTTAATGTTGTTTTAATTATATTTGGATCTGCTATTGTTGGGGCTATTGCCCACTTAGTTTTTCATAAAGGGGGAAAAAGATGATGGTCCTTTTACAACTTCTACTAAGTTTCGTCCAAATTGGACTTTATTCTTTTGGAGGGGGCTATGCCGCCTTACCCTTGATTCAATACCAAGTGGTAGATCTTCACAAATGGTTAACAGTACAAGAGTTTGCCGATGTGATTACTATTAGTCAAATGACCCCAGGTCCCATTGCAATAAACGCGGCCTCTTTTGTTGGAAGAAAGGTTGCAGGACTTCCTGGATCGATAGTTGCAACTTTTGGGAATGTCCTTCCCTCTTTAATAATAGTGTTGATCTTAGCTGCCCTTTTTGCCCGCTATCGCTCTTTAAAGGTGATGGATGGTATTTTGTATGGATTAAGACCTGCAGTAGTTGGCTTAATAGCTTCAGCTGGTTTAGCAATTTTATTTTTAGCTTTACTAGGTGATCAAAATTTCCCTACCACGCTCGAGACTCTCTCTTTGTTTGCAGTGATCTTGTTCGCTTTTGGTTTTACAATAACAAAGTTTAAAAAAATTAACCCAATTTTTATAATTATTGGAAGTGGAGTGGTCACTGTGTTGGCCTCTTTAGCAGGAATGAAAATTTAAAAAAATCGACCTATTTTAAATTTTGTCAACATTATTGACACATTTATCACGAATAATTGATTTTAAGCCTCTTATTTTAAATAATTCGTAACCATTAGGACTTTACTTTCTAGTAAAAGGAGCTTATTGTTATGACATGGACGTTGGAAAAGCTATTAGGGATTTAAGAGTTGATGCTGGTCACTCTCAAGATAAGTTAGTTGCACTAACTGGCATATCTAGAAGTCAGCTCTATTTTATAGAGTCGGGTAGATGCGTTCCCCGAATAGACACTATGGAAAAGATTGCAAAGACACTAAATATTAAGGTGTCCGATATAATCTTGTATGCTGAAAAAAAGTACCCAGTAAAAGCTGAAAGACCTAAACCAAAAAAATAGATAAAAGGGGCTACGTTTTACCGTAGCCTCCAATTTAATTAAGACTCAGATTCTTCAATCATGTCGTCGATTGAAGCTCCCGGTGCTACCATTGGGTATACTTTATTATCTAGTGCAATCTCACAATCGATAACCACTGGCCCTCCAAGGGCAAAGGCTGCTGTCAAGATTGCCACAGGATCATCTTCTAATCTTAAGTGCATCCCTTTAACTCCAAAGGCTGCTGCTAATGCAACCCAATCTACTGGGGTATCTAAAGTAGTTTGTGAGTAGCGTTGATTGTAAAATAGCGTTTGCCATTGACGCACCATTCCTAAGGTTTTGTTGTTCATAATTAAAATAACAACAGGAAGTTGGTAACGGGCAATAGTTGCCAGCTCATTACAGTTCATCCTAAATGATCCATCTCCTGCTACGTTGACTACCCTCTTATCGAGATTCCCTACTTGAGCCCCAATTGCAGCTCCTGTACCGTAACCCATTGTACCCAACCCTCCACTAGTTAAGAATTTTCTAACTGGGTCGTGGCGGAAAAATTGTGCTGCCCACATTTGGTGTTGGCCAACCTCTGTTGAGACAATTGCATCTTTTGGCATAACTTGTGAAAGTGCTTTTAAGATATCTGATGGACGCTTTGTCTCATCAGTTATTTTAATTGGGTGTTCAGTTTTCCACTTTGCAACTTGGGTCATCCAAGAAGAGTGTTCTAACTTTTCATCAATTAACTGGTTTAATTGAGCCAAAACAACTTTAACATCACCAATTACATGGTGGGTGGTGGCTATGTTCTTATTAATCTCAGCTGGATCAATATCAATGTGAATTATCTTAGCTTTTTTGGCAAAAGTTGCCGCTTTACTAATAACACGATCACTAAAACGTGCCCCTATAACAATCATCAAATCACAGTTGTTAACTCCAACGTTGGAAACCCTAGTTCCGTGCATCCCAATCATCCCAGTAAAAGAGGGGTGATCACTATCAATGGAACCAAAGCCCATTAAAGAGACTCCTACTGGGGCATCAATTTTTTCTACAAACTCTTCAAACTCTTTGTGAGCTTTCGAGATGTTGATTCCCCCACCTGCAAAAATAAAAGGTTTGTTGGCCTTTTTAATCATCTTTACAGTTTTCTCTAAATCTTTTACGTTAACACTCTCATTTGCTGTATAAACTCTCTTTTCTTGAGGAGTGTACTCAGTAACTGCTGCAGTTACATCTTTAGGTACATCAATGAGAACAGGACCAGGACGCCCCTCTTTAGCGATGTAAAAAGCATCTCTAATAGTTTGAGCAAGATCCTTAACATCTTTAACTATATAGTTATGCTTAGTGATTGGCATGGTGATGCCACTGATATCAACTTCCTGAAAGCTATCTTTTCCAAGGAGCTCTGTTGTTACGTTTCCTGTAAAAGCTACCATTGGAATTGAGTCCATATAGGCAGTCGCTAGACCTGTTACTAGGTTTGTTGCTCCAGGCCCACTGGTGGCAAAGACAACGCCAACTTTGCCTGTAGAACGAGCATACCCATCAGCTGCGTGAGCTGCTCCTTGTTCATGGCTAGTTAAGATGTGGTTAATTGCGTGCTTATGCTGATACAAAGCATCATAAATGTTTAGCACTGCCCCACCCGGAAAACCAAATACAGTATCAACCTCTTGCTCTTTAAGACAAGCTACAATAATTTCAGATCCATTCAACTTCATCACAACTCTCCTATTTAAAAACAGCTCCGCTAGAGGCGCTTGTGACTTGTTTAGCGTAGCGCGCTAAATAGCCACTCACTTTATTCTCTTTGTGCCCTCTGAACTCTTCTTTCCTTTTTGCCATCTCTTTTTCAGAGACTGCTAAGTTTATTGTCCCTTTTTCAATATCAATTTCGATAATATCACCCTCTTGCACATAAGCAATTGGTCCACCTTCAGCAGCTTCTGGGGAGATGTGTCCAATACTCGCTCCTCGGGTTGCCCCACTAAAGCGCCCATCGGTAATTAAAGCGACATCTTTATCTAGTCCCATTCCTGCAATTGCACTTGTGGGGCCTAACATCTCTCTCATTCCAGGTCCCCCTTTAGGGCCTTCATATCTAATAACAACCACATCCCCTTTGTTAATCTTCTTTGAATAGATTGCTAAGCTAACTTCCTCTTCACTTTCAAAGACTCGAGCAGGTCCGCTGTGGACTAACATTTCAGAGGCAACAGCAGAGCGTTTAACTACAGCTCCATTGGGAGCTAAATTGCCTCTTAAAACAGCAATTCCACCAGTAGATGAGTAGGGGGTGTTTATTGGCCTAATAACATCATGATCGTAGTTATTAGCCTCTTCTATCTGCTCTTTCATTGTTTTGCCTGAAACTGTTATTAAGTCGGTATGAATTAAGTTTTTCTTACTCAACTCTTTCATAACGGCCATAACTCCACCAGCGCTGTATAAATCTTCAATGTGATAAGGGCCTGCTGGGGCTAATTTACACAAGTTAGGAGTTCTTTTACTGATTTCATTGGCTTTAAAGATATCAAGCTCAATGCCCGCTTCATGGGCAATAGCTGGAAGGTGTAACATACTGTTAGTTGAACACCCTAATGCCATATCAACAGCTAAAGCATTCTCAAAAGCTTTTTCGCCCATAATATCTTTAGGTCTAATATCTTTTTTCAAAAGCTCCATGATTGCGTACCCTGCCTCTTTAGCAAGGCGATCACGCTCTGAATAAACTGCCGGAATAGTTCCGTTACCAACTAACCCCATTCCTAAAGCCTCTGTTAAACAGTTCATACTGTTTGCGGTGAACATCCCTGAACATGATCCACAAGTTGGGCAGGCACTATTTTCACAAGCTAAAAGTTCTTGATCACTTAATTCTCCCACTGCGTGAGAGCCAACAGCCTCAAAAACAGTTGTTAAATCAATATCCTTAGTTGTTCCAGGAACCCTTCCTGCCAACATAGCACCACCAGAAACAACAACTGTTGGAATATTTATTCTAGCTGCTGCCATCAACATAGCTGGCACTATTTTGTCACAGTTTGGAACCATAACTAAGGCATCAAATGGGTGGGCCATTGCAACAACTTCAATAGAGTCAGCAATGAGTTCTCTAGAAGCTAGAGAATACTTCATCCCTTGGTGCCCCATGGCAATCCCATCACAAACCCCTATTACAGGAAACTCTAAAGGGGTTCCTCCTGCAGTTCTCACACCAGCTTTGACAGCTTCAACAATTCTTTGTATATGGACATGACCTGGAATAATTGAGTTTGCTGAATTAACAATCCCAATTATGGGGGCCTCTATTTCTCGATCAGTTAAACCTAAAGCTTTTAGTAGTGAACGGTGAGGAGCTCGTTCAAAACCTTTAGTCATTTGATCACTTCTCATATCTTCGCTCCATTTTTCTCATCTTTTACATATTCGCGGAAAGCCTCTAGTAATCTCATTGTCACTTCCCCCGCCTTTCCATCACCAATTTTTTGCCCATCTAATTCAGTTAGGGCGATGATTTCAGCAGCAGTCCCAGTTAAAAAAGCCTCATCACTGTTTAGAAGGTTGTAACGGGTAAAAGGTTGATCCTTAATCTCTATACTCAAATTCTGACACAACTCAAAAACTACTTTACGGGTAATTCCATCCAAAGTTCCCAACCAAACTGGTGGAGTATACACTACCTCGTTTTTAACAAAAAAGACGTTATCACCAGTACACTCGGTAACTAGCCCCTCTTCGTTTAACAATAGAGCCTCATCGGCATTAGCTCTACGAGCTTCAATTGAAGCTAAGATATTGTTGAGGTAGTTCAAACTTTTAATTTGAGGATCAACAATGGTTGCTTTGTTTCTTCTTAAAGAGCTGGTTATAACCTTAAGGCCTCTTTGGTAAGCCTCATCTGTGTATAAAGCTACTTGTCCTGCAATACAAAAGAGTCTTGGTGGGTGATTATTTGGCTCTGGATACAATCCTAAAGCATCAGCTCCTCTGGTACAAACTAGACGAATGTAACCGTCACTTATATTGTTTTGACGACAAGTTTCTAAAACCACTTCAATAATCTCATCGTATGAAAGTGGCAGTGTTAGTCTAATTGCCTTAGCTGCTTCAAAAAACCTTTTAATGTGATCATCAAGGCGAAATACACGACCGTTATAGGCTCTAATGCCCTCAAAAACCCCATCACCGTATAAGACTCCATGATCTAGCACTGGAATGCGTGCCTCACTCATTGGCACATATTTTCCTTCTAAATAGACAATTTGCTCACTCATCACACTATCTCCTATATTTGTTGGGCAATTAGAGTGCCCATCTCTTTTGTTCCAACTCTCTTCATCCCTTCACTGAAAATGTCATCAGTGCGCCACCCATTATCTAATGTCTTTTTAACAGCCTCTTCAATACTCACAGCCTCCTCTTCTAAATCAAAAGAGTGGCGTAGCATCATAGCAACAGATAAGATCATTGCAATTGGATTGACTATATCTTTATTTGCAATGTCGGGTGCTGAGCCGTGTATTGGCTCATAAAGACCAAATTTATCATCTCTTAACGAAGCAGAAGGTAACATCCCAATTGAACCAGTTATTTGACTTGCTTGGTCACTTAAAATATCGCCAAACATATTTGAAGTTACTATCACATCAAATTGGTTCGGATTACGCACCAGTTGCATTGCAGCATTATCCACATAAAAGTGATTTAACTTAATATCAGGATAGTTTTTAGCAATTCTTTCTACTGTTGAGCGCCACAATCTACTTGTCTCTAAGACATTGGCTTTATCAACACTAGTAACTTTTTTATCTCTTTTTAAAGCTATTTCAAAGGCTATCTTTGCAATCCTTTCAACTTCATGTACAGAGTACTCCATAGTATCAAAGGCAAAGCCTTTTTCTTTATCGTACCCTTTTTTACCAAAGTAGATTCCCCCAGTGAGCTCTCTTACTACCATTAGATCTAGCCCATCTTCTATTATTGAACTCTTTAAAGGGCACGCATCAGCTAATTGGGGATAGATTACTGCAGGTCGTAAGTTACAAAAAAGGCCCAACTCACTACGTAAAGTTAAAAGTCCCTTTTCGGGTCTCATATTACCTTCTAAGTAGTCCCACTTAGGCCCCCCAACAGCCCCTAGGATGACAGCTTCTGCATCTTTACACCCTAAGATAGTAGATTCAGGCATAGGAGATCCCACATGATCAATTGCTTTTCCTCCAGCGAGGTAGAAAGAGTAATCAAAGCGGTGGTTAAACTTAGCTGCCATAGCATCTAAGATCTTTAGAGCTTCAGCAGTAATTTCTGGTCCTACTCCATCACCTGTGATAAGGGCAATCTTTAATCTCATTTTACAAACTCCTCACTGAAGTAGTTAATCAATCCACCCTTAGTAATCATATTTTGAATGAAAGGGGGAAAAGGCTTAGCAACAAAACTTTTACCAGTTGTTTCATTGGTAATTGTTCCACTTTCAAAATCGACACTAACAATATCCCCTTTTGCAATATTATTTACAGCCTCTTCACACTCTAAAATAGGAAGACCAATGTTTATTGCATTGCGATAAAAAATACGGGCAAAAGAGTTGGCAATTACACAGCTAATTCCTGCAGTTTTAATTGCTAGCGGGGCATGCTCTCTCGAAGAACCTGAACCAAAGTTGTTTTGAGCAACAATGATATCTCCTTCTTTAACCTCTTTAATAAAGTTCTCATCTAAATCGATCATACAGTAGCGAGAAAACTCTTTTGGGTCGCTGGTCGTTAAGTACCGAGCTGGAATAATTACATCGGTATCAACATTATCTAAATAGCGAAATGCTTTTCCTTTGGCTATCATAAAACTCTCCTAAACATTCTCTGGATTTGATATGTATCCAGTTAAAGCACTAGCTGCAGCAACAGCAGGCGATGCTAAATAAATTTCACTGTTGATGTGTCCCATTCTTCCAACAAAGTTTCTATTTGTTGTTGTCACAGCTTTCTCTCCATCAGCTAATATTCCCATATGCCCTCCTAAACAAGGGCCACAAGTTGGGGTACTAACAACAGCACCAGAATCAATAAAGATCTTCAATAGTCCCTCTTCAAGGGCCTGTAAGTAAATTTTTTGAGTTGCAGGAAAAATAATTGTTCGAACTCTAGGATTGGTCTTTTTCCCTTTTAGAACTTCTGCAGCAGCTCTTAAGTCACTAATCCTACCGTTGGTACACGATCCAATTACTACTTGATCAATTTTAATCTTGGGAACCTCATCAATGGTCCTAGTGTTATCAGGAAGATGAGGAAATGAGAGTGTTGGTCTAATTTCACTTAAGTTAATATCGTAAACTCTCTCATAAACAGCATCGTCATCAGCTTTAAATATTTTAGTCTCTTTGGTTGTGTGCTCTTTTAAATAGTCTAAGGCAACTTCATCAACTTCAAAGATTCCATTTTTAGCTCCAGCTTCAATAGCCATATTACAAATGGTAAATCGATCATCTATTGAGAGGCTTTTCGCCCCCTCTCCAACAAATTCCATCGATTGGTATAAAGCACCATCAACTCCAATCATCCCAATTATGTGTAAAATGACATCTTTACCACTAACCCACTTATTAAGAGCTCCCGTTAAGTTGAACTTGATAGCTGTAGGAACTTTAAACCACCCTTTACCTGTGGCCATTCCACTAGCCATATCTGTTGAACCAACTCCGGTAGAGAAAGCTCCTAAAGCTCCATAAGTACAAGTGTGACTATCTGCTCCAATAATCAACTCCCCTGCACCAACTAGACCTTGTTCAGGTAATAAGGCGTGTTCAATTCCCATTTGCCCAACTTCAAAGTAGTTTTCGATCTCTTTTTCGTGGGCAAAGTCGCGTAAAGCTTTACACAGTTGTGCTGCTTGAATATCTTTTGCTGGAGTGAAGTGATCAGGCACTAAGGCAACTTTCTTTTTATCAAATACATCTTTTACACCAAATTTATTAAACTCATTGATTGCTACAGGACCAGTAATGTCGTTTGCCAAAACTAAGTCTAAGTTGGCTAAAATTAAGTCTCCTGCTTCAACACTCTCTAGATTTGCGTGGTGTGCCAATATTTTTTGAGACATTGTCATTCCCATAACTTCACTCCTTTAGTTGGTGTAAAATTCACCTCTGGTGACATCTTCTTTCACTGTCCCAGTTATTTTCATATCTTTTTTCAAAAGCTCTTCAGGTAAAGAAATCCACTCTTTTGGATTTTCACTACTTTTAGTTGAGATAGAGAGCTTCTCATTTTCAATCTCTTCAATCATCTTATTCACTGCTGAAAGAAGTGATTGTAAGGAGGCCTCCATAACGTCGGTGCTAACTCCCCTTCCTCGGTAAACACCGTTGTGGTTGCTCACCTTTACCAAAACTTCGCCTAGAGCATCACGGTGTTCAGTAACTGCTTTAAGTTGGTAGTCTTCTAGAACAAAGGAGTGCTTGATGATTTTTTCCACTGCTTTAAAACAGGCATAAACTGGCCCTGTTGCCATCTCAACAGCTTGGTATTTTTTCCCATCACGACTTAAGGTGACACAAGCAGTGGCAGTCATTTGATTGCCGCTATTCACTACAAAGTTTTCTAGTTCAAAAATTTGAGGAGAAGCGTGAGTCCCACTTTCCATTAGAGCAACTAAATCACGATCGGTAATCTCTTTTTTCTTATCGGCGATGTTTTTAAAATCGGTAAATAGTTTTGAGGCAACTTCTTTAGTTAAAGTGTAACCAAGTTCTTCCATCCTTTTTGTAAAGGCGTGTTGTCCTGAGTGCTTACCCAAAACCATCATTGTCTTTTTGCGCCCAATAGATTCAGGGGTCATAATCTCATAAGTTTTAGCATTAGCCATCATCCCGTGTTGGTGGATTCCCGATTCGTGGGCAAAGGCGTTATCACCAACAATCGCTTTGTTGGGGGCAATATCAACACCTGTAATGTTTGATAACAAACGAGATGTTTTATAAAGCTCCTCTGTTTTTAAGTTATACTCAAAATCGTAATAGTCGTTTCTAGTTCTTATTGCCATCACCAACTCTTCAACAGCAGCATTTCCTGCCCGTTCCCCTATACCACCAATGGTACACTCAGCTTGACGCGCTCCAGCTTTTAGACCTGCTAATGAGTTGGCTACTGCTAAACCTAAGTCGTTGTGACAGTGTACAGATAAAATTGCTTTGTCGATATTTGGAACGTTGTTCATAAGATGGCTTATTAGCTGACCAAATTCTACAGGTGTTGTGTAACCAACTGTGTCAGGAATGTTAACTATAGTAGCTCCTGCTTCTATAACTCCCTCCACCAAGTAGCAAAGGAAATCTAAATCACTTCGAGTTGCATCTTCAGGAGAAAACTCAACTTCAGGTGACAAACTTCTTGCATAAGCGACCATTTTAGTTGCTTGTTGATAAGCTTCATCCCTACTCATCTTTAACTTGTACTCTAAGTGGAGATCACTACTAGCTAAAAATGTGTGAATTCTTGGTTTTCTAGCCCCTTTAACAGCATCCCAAGCTGCATCAATATCTTTAGGAAGAGCCCGTGCCAAGGAGGCAACTGTTGCATTTTCAATAGTTTTTGCAACTGAGGCAACCGATTCAAAGTCTCCAGGAGAGGCGATGGCAAACCCAGCTTCAATAACATCAACTCCTAGAGTTTCCAGTTGCTTAGCCAGACGCAGTTTCTCTTCTAGGTTCATACTGTATCCAGGTGCTTGTTCCCCATCTCTAAGTGTTGTGTCGAAAATTGCTATTCGGTTTGACATCTTGTTCCTCCCTAAAGTTTCAAATTCTCTATTTTTTTAACCAACTCATAAGTGAACGCAACTTCTTACCAGTTGTCTCAATTAGTGAGTCGCTCTCCATTTTCCTCTTTGCATTAAAAAATGGTCTTTTAACTTGGTTTTCTAACATCCAGTTGCGGGCAAAAGTTCCATCTTGGATCTCTGCTAAGATTTTTTTCATCTCTTTTCTAGTGTCGTCGTTAATAATTCTTTTGCCACTAACGTAATCACCATACTCAGCAGTATCACTAATGGAGTAGCGCATGTATGAAAGGCCCCCTTCATTAATTAAATCAACGATGAGTTTCATCTCGTGTAGACACTCAAAGTAGGCCATTTCTGGTTGATAACCAGCTTCAACTAAGGTATCAAAACCTGCTTTAATGAGTTCAGAAACGCCTCCACAAAGAACTGCTTGCTCGCCAAAGAGATCTGTTTCAGCCTCCTCTTTAAATGAGGTTTCAAAAATACCAGCTTTTCCAGCGCCAAGTCCGTTAGCATAAGCGATGGCAACTTCTTTTGAGTCCCCACTAGGATCTTGGTGTACTGCTACTAAGGAGGGAACTCCTTTACCTTCTTGGAATTGAGAACGAACTGTGTGACCAGGTCCTTTAGGAGCAATCATGATGACGTTCACATCAGGGGGAGCTACTATTTGACCAAAATGGATATTAAAGCCGTGGGCAAAGGCTAAATATTTGCCTTTTGTTAATCCCTCTTTAATACTATTTTCATAAATTGAGCCCTGTTTTTCATCGTTGACCAACATCATAATCACATCACAACTTTTAGCAGCCTCTTTGGCAGTTGCAACTTTCAAGCCAGCTTCTTCAGCTTTTGCCCATGAGGGACTTCCCTCATACAACCCTACAGTTACATCAATTCCCGATTCGTGTAGGTTTAAAGCGTGGGCGTGCCCTTGACTTCCGTAGCCAATGATGGCAACTTTTTTGCTCTCTAGAAGTGCCATGTTGGCATCTTTTTCGTAATACATTGTACTCATTCTCTATACTCCTTCCTTTTATAACTCATCTGCGTGGTTTATCATCAACTGGCTTCCTCTTTCCATAGCAGTAGTACCAGTACGGCTAAGCTCAGCTATTCCGTATGGTCTAACTAAGTGTAAGAAAGAGGCAATTTTATCCATATTTCCTGTCATTCTGATGGTAAGGGTTGATTCAGTCACATCAACAATCTTCGCTTTGAAGATCTCTGAAAGTTCTACAACAGAAGCTCTGTTTTTAGCATTTGTTTTAACTTTCACAAGGAGCAATTCGTATTGCAACGATCCTTGTAATGTGAGTTCAATAACTTTCAATACATCAATTAATTTAGCAACTTGTTTTTGAATTTGTTCAACAATCTGACGATCGCCTGTGACAACAATTGTTATGCGGCTAATTTTGGGATCTTCAGTTTCTCCTACCGACAGACTATCGATGTTGTAACCGCGACGACTAAAAAGTCCAACTACGCGACTTAAAACTCCAGGACTGTTGTTTACCAAAATACCCAATGTGTACCGTTCCATCTTCTACTTCCCCCCCCTAAAAAGGTCTTTGGTGCTAATTTTTTTATATATATGGTTACACCGATTTGCCGTAGAACAATGGTTCCACGGCTGCACCTAAATCGGTATACCCGTGGACTAGAGAATAATTAGATTTACTAGAATGATTAGAGATACAAGTATTACTAAAGAAGGGAGGATAATATTTGAAACAGATAAAACAGGATTAACAAAATTATTATTATAATTTCTCTTTTGTTGCTTCCCTACCGTTTTCATTCCTAGCTCCTTTAATTACTAAGTAGTAACTGTTGTATACAGCAGGCAAATAAATGTCAACTACACAGGGTGACATTTAATCAATATTTATACAAAATTTATGCATCAGGACTGTTTTTATCAACAAAAGCGCTCAATTTTTCCATTGTTTCGTTACTTAAGATGTGCTCCATCCTACAGGCATCACTCTCTGCAGTCTCAAAGCTCACCCCTAAAACATTTGCCAAAAAGTGGGTTAAAGTCTTATGTCTTTTATAAACTTGGGCAGCTTTTACTCTCCCCTTTTCAGTAAGTTCAATAGTTCCGTAACTCTCTTGCTCAATATATCCATCAGCTTGGAGGTTCTTCATTGCCCTTGAAACACTCGGTTTTGTAACTTTGAGTTTATTGGCAACATCGGTTATACGAACCTCTTTAAGCTCTTGCTCAAGCTCTAAAACTGCCTCTAGGTAGTCTTCACCCGACTCACGCATCTTGTTAACTCCTTTAATATCAACAGCCGATTATAACACGTGCTTTAAAGAGCTACAACGAGAGCGCTCTACTTCTTATCCTTAAATATTTTGGGCAAGATTAACATCACTATGTAGATTAAAAAGATTACAATAAAAATCGCACCCATCCCCTGCCATAAAAGAGTCAACGATTGACGTAGTGGTAAACTCATTTTTCTCTCCTAAATTAACATTTGGGGGACAAGGCCCAAAATAACTCCACCTGCAACTACCGAGGCAATTTGACCTGCCACGTTAGCACCAACAGCATGCATCAAAAGGTGGTTTTGACTATCTGCTTCTAAGCCCATTCTCTGAATAACACGGGCTGACATTGGGAAGGCACTTATTCCAGCAGCACCTATCATGGGGTTAACTTTGTTTTTACTAAAAAGATTTAACAACTTTGCAAACATCACTCCACCAATGGAGTCAAAGATGAATGCAATTAAACCTAAAAACATTATTAGCATTGTCTCTAATCGGACAAATCGCTCAGCAACCATAGTGGAAGCAACAGTTATCCCTAAAAAGAGGGTTATTAAGTTTGCCAAAACATTTTGGGCAGTCTCGCTTAAACTCTCTAAAACTAACGACTCTCTTATTAGGTTTCCAAACATCAACAATCCAACTAACGATACAGATGCAGGGGCTACATAACCTGCCACCATAGTTACCACAATTGGAAAAACTAAGCGAGTCATTCTAGAGACCGATTTTGGGTTGTAACTCATCCTTATTTGACGCTCTTTTTTAGTGGTAACCAACTTAATAGCAAAAGGCTGGATGATTGGCACTAGTGCCATATAGGAGTAAGCTGCTACTGCAATTGCCCCCATGTAATCACTTCTAAAGACTTGGGAGACTAATATAGAGGTGGGACCATCAGCTGCTCCAATGATTCCAATTGAAGCTGCATCTTTTAATGGGAAGCCCAACAATACTGCAATTATAATAGTTGCAAAAATTCCAAATTGGGCAGCAGCTCCAAATAAGATTAAACGGGGATTACTTAACAGTGGACCAAAGTCGATCATTGCCCCAATTCCTACAAATAACAAAAGTGGCAATGCCTCTGATTGGGCAATTCCAATATCAAAAAGCCACTCCAATATTCCAGTAACTTCCCCTATTCCAACAATAGTTGTATTCATAGCTCCACTAAAGGGGATGTTAACCAAAATTGCCCCAAAACCCATTGGTAACAAAAGAGCTGGCTCCAACTTCTTTGCATAGGCCAAATAGATTAAAAAAGCGCCCACTAAAAACATAACTAGTTGTTGCCAAGTAGTTGCCATAAGGCCATTTAATAAATATCCCATTATTCCCCCTTAGAGTCTGAGATGAATATACCACCCTCTTTACCCTCCGGTCAATAAAACCAAATATACGTTTTTATGTATATTTATGCATAACACCCTTTCCAAAAGAATCAAAACATCTTATTATGCCATTTGTTAGAAAATGTTTTATTAAAAAGGGGCCTATTTTATGAAAAAAGTTGCTTTGGTGTTGGTTATGGTGTTTCTTACTATTTCACTTGTAACTGCTGCTGGTTCAAAAGAGTCGGGTGTTGATCGCTCTTTAGAGAAAGTTGTTGAAAAAGGTGTTTTTGTATTGGGTTTAGATGATTCTTTCCCACCAATGGGTTATAGAGATGAAAACAACGAAATCGTCGGTTTTGATATTGATCTAGCTAAAGAAGTTACTAAAAGAATGGGGGTTGGGTTAAAACTTCAACCAATTGATTGGAATGCAAACGTGCAAGAACTCAATACTGGAAACATCGATTGTATTTGGAACGGTTTTACAATGACTGAAGAACGTAAGAAAGTTGTTAATTTCACAGATCCTTATGTTGATAACGCCCAAGTTGCAGTTGTTAGAAACGACTCCTCTTACACTACTTTAAAAAGCTTAGCCAATAAAAAAGTTGGAATCCAAGCAGGTTCTAGCGCCTCCGATGCTGTTTATGGAAACATTGAGTTTGCCAACTCCTTAAATGAGGTTGTTGAATTTAAAGAGAACTTAACTGCTTTAATGGATTTGGAGATTGGTGGTGTTGATGCTGTTGTCTTAGATCTATTTGTTGCAGTTGATAACATTCAACGGAGTGGTAAAGATTTTAGAATCTTAGATGAACACTTATCAACAGAAGAGTATGGAATTGGTTTTAGAAAAAATGATCAAGCTTTAAGAGATGAGGTTCAAAAACAACTTTTAGCAATGGCTAATGATGGAACCTTAGCTGAAATCTCAACTGTTTGGTTTGGAACTGATATCACCGTTGTAGGAAAATAAGGGGCTTTTAGGTGGGAAAACTAGTCGCATTAATGTTAAGTGGAACTGTAGTCTCATTGCGCATATTTTTTCTCACCCTCCTATTCTCTTTACCTTTAGGACTTTTAGTTGCTAAAGGGAGAATGAGTAAATATAAAATTGTTAGTTCATTAGTTAATGGCTATATCATGATAATGAGGGGCACCCCTTTAATTTTACAACTAATCTTTGTCTATTTTGCCCCTTATTACATCTTTGGCTCTTCCACTGATCGTTTCACTGCTGTGATTATCGCCTACTCAATTAACTACGCAGCTTACTATGCTGAAATATATAGAGGGGGAATACAAAGCATTGATCAAGGGCAATTGGAAGCTGCCTCTGTTTTAGGATTTTCAAAGGTGCACACCTTCACCCACGTTGTGATGCCACAAGTTATTAAAAGAATAATGCCAGCGATGGGAAATGAGGTGATTACCTTAGTTAAAGATACTGCCTTAGCTCAAACCATTGGGGTTGCAGAGCTCTTTAGAGTTGCCCAAAATGCTTCAGCCAGGCAATTTTCAACGATGCCAATTTTTATAGCTGGTATTTTTTATTTTGTGATGAACGCTATTGTCTCAAAAAGTTTTGATTTGATTGAACGAAAGTTGGATTACTACAGGTAACAGGAGATCTTTTAAGTGCCAATTATTACACTAGAAAATGTAAACAAATCTTTCTCATCTCTTAAGGTCTTAAAGGATATCTCGTTCTCTTTAGAAAAAGGGGAAGTACTCTCCATCATTGGTCCATCAGGTTCAGGAAAATCTACTTTGTTGCGCTGTATTACAAACTTAGAAAAAATAGATAGTGGAACAATAAAAATTGGAGATGATACTTTAGCAACAACAAATGAAAAAGAGGAAGTTGTTTATGCAAATAAACAAACCTTAGCCCGTATAAGATTAAGAGTTGGCCTTGTATTTCAAAACTTCAACCTTTTTCCCCACTTCTCAGTATTGAGAAATATTACTGAAGCTCAAATGCACGTTTTAAAAGCCTCAAAAGAGGAAGCTGCTGAAATAGCTTACCAGCTTCTAAAGAAGATGGATTTGAGCTCTAAAGCACATTCTTACCCCTACCAACTCTCTGGGGGGCAACAACAAAGAGTCTCAATCGCACGAGCTTTGGCTTTAAAACCCGATGTACTTTGTTTTGATGAACCCACAAGTGCTCTTGATCCAGAGCTCACAGGGGAGATTTTAACAGTCATTAAAGAGTTAGCACAAGAGAATATGACCATGATGGTTGTAACACACGAGATGGCTTTTGCCCGCGATATCTCAAAATCTGTTATATTCATGGATGATGGAGTTATTATTGAAAAAGGGACCCCTGAATCAATATTCAACAACTCCACTAACAAACGCACAGCAAAATTTTTAAGCCGTTTTTCAAATTAGTAAGGAGAGTACTGTGGATAAGTACGACGTAGTGATAGTGGGTTCAGGTCCTGCTGGTATGGCAGTTGCCTTCGAATTAGCCGCTAAGAAAAAAGATTTGAGTATCACAATATTAGATCAAATGAGATTCTCCACTGGGGGAATGCGTAACGATTGTAAAATGAATTTCACCTACCCCATAGGCTTTCCCGATGAGTATTGGAATAAAGAGCAAGCAGATCACTACCTTGATGAAGTTATTAGGGTTTTAAAACCTGAAATTTTAGAAAAAAACAATTTAGAGGTTTATCAAAAAAGAGCACAAAGATTAAATAGTCAACTTGTTGATATCAAACAATCCCATCTAGGTACTGATGGGGGACTAAAATTAATTAAAAAACTTTTAGCAGAATTAGATGAACTGGGAGTTGATCTTTCTTTAGGAGAGAGAATGATCAGTGTCGACAATACCAATAAAACAATTACCACAGACAAAAGAGATATTAGTTTTCAAAAATTGGTTGTAGCTCCAGGAAGAAGTGGCTTTCACTTTTTGCAAGGGGTAATGAAAAGGCTAAATGTCCCATTCATCGACAATATTGTTGATATTGGTGTTCGCATTGAGACTAAGGTTGACTATTATCCTATTGTTTTAGATTACTACGATCCAAAATTCTACTTTCCCAACAAGGTTAGAACCTTTTGTACAAACAGTGGAAAAGCCCACGTAGTTAAAGAGCGTTATACAACAAGTAGAGGGGATGAGTGGCACTCAGTTAATGGGCATGCCTTCTCTGCAGCAAACAACACTAACAATGGCCTTGTTAACTTTGCCCTCTTAAAAACAGTTAAATTCACAGCCCCTTTAGCTAGTGGGCAAGCTTATGGGGAGAACTTAGGTCTTCAAGCTGCTTTAATGGGTGGCAATCGCCCCTTAATGCAAAGGGTGGGAGACTTTAGGATGGGCAGTAGAAGTAAAGAAAAAAGTTTTAATGCAGATCTTTATGACTTTGAACCAACACTAAAAGATTGTTGTCCAGGAGATATCTCATTGGCAATTCCTGCTAAAATATTGCGTGACATTTGGAAAGCGATGAAGAACTTAGATACAATTGTCCCTGGTGTTTTACACCCCTCAACAATTATGTACTACCCTGAGATTAAACTTTATGCCAATAAGCCAGTTTATAAAGATCAGTTTTTCAATGTGGCTGAAGATGTCTACTTTGCTGGAGATGGAGCTGGTACTAGTCGGGGTATAACTGCAGCTTGGGCTTCAGGAATCAGAGTTGCTGAAGGAATCATTGCTACATTATAGGGCTAAATAGTTTTAAAACGCTGCGAGCAAAACGTACAGGAAGAGTTAAAGACTCCTCTTCTAAAAGAGTTATCTCTTTACTTAATTCGATGGTATCAGCTATGTCGTTACGCACTTTTTTAGAAATTGAGGAGTTGAAAAAAGCAACTCCACACTCAAAGTGGAGATAGAAAGATCTAAAGTCCATGTTGGTTGTTCCAACAATTGCCACTTCATCATCACTGACAAACATCTTTGCGTGCATAAAGCCTGGAGTATATTCATATATTCTAACTCCCGATTTTAAAAGGGAGTGGTAGTTTGCCCTTGTTACTGGGTGTACATACCACTTGTCGTGAAAATAGGGGGTAACAATACGCACATCAACTCCACTTTGAGCTGCTATATTTAAAGCTGTCATCATTTGTGTATCTATAATTAAATAGGGAGTTGTAATCCAAACATACTTTTGAGCATGGTTAATAATTTGAATATAAGCGTGTTCTGAGATATTCTCCCCATCCAAAGGGCTATCACCAAAGGGTTGAACAAATCCATCAGAGGGGTACGATTTTTTAGGAACATATTGGGCTAAACTTATATCTTCATTAGTTGTAAATACCCACTGTTGGAAAAACATTAAAGTCAAATTCCAAACGGCATCCCCTTTTAACATCACTGTTGAATCTTTCCAATGGCCAAATCTTATTTTCTTATTTATGTACTCATCAGCAAAGTTAATTCCACCAGTGAATCCCACATCTCCATCGACGATAAGGATTTTACGGTGATCACGGTAATTAAGCTTTGCATTTAGGTGAGGCTTTATTTTATTAAAGACTCCAACTAAAAAGCCCATTTGGCGTAGCTCATTTTCGTATCCTGGAGGAAGAGTTCTTATACTTCCCAAATCGTCGTACATAATTCTTACTACTACACCTTGGTCAACTTTCTCTTTTAATAAAGAGAGCATAGATGACCACATTTCTCCCTCTTCAACAATAAAGTACTCAAAGAGGATAAACTTTTTTGCCTTTTTAACCTCTTCTAAAATAGCTTCAAAAGCCAACTCCCCTAAGGGGTAATACTCAACTTCTGTGTTATCCCATAAAGGAGCTCCAGCTAAATTTGCAATGTAATTTGCTTGGCGTGCTAAGTTAGGCGAGTACTCCTTTAGTTGTTGAAAAACCTCATTTGAAGGAGTTGGTAAGACAGAGCGTATTTCTCGTTCGTAGTGCTCTTGGTATTTAGCCATCTGTAAGGCAACCCTTTTACCCACCCTCTTATTTCCAAAGAGGATATAAAAAGGGAGTCCAAAGATTGGAGCAACCATTATTACCAACATCCAAGCTATTTTAAAAATCGGGTTTTCATCACTATTAACTATGTAAAACAAACTTATAGTAGCTAAAAGGGAAGATATGGGGAGGTAGTAGGTGGTGGCATTCATAAAGTTTCTGATAAGCCACACCAAAACCCCTACTTGGATTAAGATTAGTGCGATAAATACAAAAAGTCTCCCTGTTAGGAGCTTGAGAAACTTTTTCATTGCTTCTTAGTTGGATAACTCCTCATAATCATCTTCATACTCATCAAGGAGAGTGGATTCAAATAATGAGTATTCATCTTCATCTATTTCCATCTCCTCCTCTTCATCATAATAGTAATCATCAGGATCTAACAGTGAATTTAGTTCAATCTCTTCGTAATCACGATCGACACTTTGCGCCTCATCCTCAAACATATCAGTATCATAAAAGTCAAATACTAAATTATCATCTAGATTGCTGTTTGCTTGATTTAATAGCTCTTCAATTTCCTCTTTGGTGACATCATACGTTTTATAAAAAGGAAGTTTTAAAGCCTCTGTTAAGTAATTTTTACCTTTATCATCATCACCTAAAGAGATTGCAACTAAAGAAGCATGGTACAGTGTCTCAGGTGATTTGACAGCTCTATTTTCTAGAAGTTTGTCGTAAAGAGTTTCACTATCTTTTAAAAATCCTTTTAAGTAATAATAGTAGCCTCTGTTATCAACCATTTTGACTGTTTCACTTCTATTTTTAAAAGCATCATCGATGATGTGTTGAGCCTCTTCTAGGCGATCTAATTTTAAAAGATAGCCGCTTAAGATTGTCCCTATATTTCGATCAGGAATATTTTTATTGTATAATTTATATAGAAGTTCGACAGCTTTTTCTCTTTCTCCGAAAATCCATAAAGCTTCAGCTTTTCCAATTTTAGCATTGTTTAAAATAAGGGCATCTTTAGAACTTTTACCCTCTTTCTTTTTAATAATTGAGTTGTAAACCTTATGAGCTATTTCTGCATCATTTCTTTGTAAAAAGAGGTTGGCTACAGCTAAAGCTGTACCATTTGAGACACCACATTTAAGCCCTTTTTCATAAAAAATCCACCCTCTTTCATATTCGGATGGATGATTATTTATTAAGTGGGTACCCCTTATGATGTAGTAGTAACCCCTTTTAAAATAAAGCATTGCAAAGAGGAACAAAACTATCAGTATGGTTTTTATGATAGCTGAAACAGGTAACAACAAGAAAAATACGATTGGAGCTATAAACATTAACAACGTTAAATTATCCATTGAAATCAAATCCCCCTCTTTGCACTTCCTATGATGCCATATTTACCATTTCAATGCCACCCTACCCATAAGAGTTGAATAATCTTAATTACAGCGCTAATGTATCACCATGGGTAAGACAAAGTTGTTGTTACACACATGTTGTGGACCATGCTCCACCAGCTCTATTGAACGTCTATTTGAGATGGGTTATCAACCAATCCTCTATTTTGGAAATAGTAATATTTTCCCAAAGGAGGAATCAGATTTAAGATATAATAATTTAGAAAAAGTTGCATCCCATTTTTCACTAGAAATCATCCGTGGGAAGTACAATCACATCGATTGGTTAGAGGCAATTAAAGGACACGAAAAAGAGCCTGAGAAAGGCTCTAGATGTGCAATTTGTTTTGAGTACAACTTAAAAGAGGCTGCTAAAGTTGCTCAAGACTTAAACATAGAACACTTTACGACAACTTTAACGGTTAGCCCCCATAAAAATTCAACAAAGATTTTTAAAATTGGTAGTGAGAGTGGAAAGTTTGTTGAAATTGACTTTAAGAAAAAAGGGGGCTTTCAACGGAGCATAGAGTTATCTAAAGAGTTAAAGCTCTATCGCCAAAAATATTGTGGTTGTGAATTTTCAATGAGGCACCTAAGCCAAAAGGATTAAAGAGATTCCCATAACAGCCATCCCACTAAAAACCCCATAAATTGCCAAATGGTGCTCCCCATACCGCTGTGCAGCAGGCAATAGTTCATCAAAAGAGATGTAAATCATCACCCCAGCAGTTGCAGCTAAAATAAAACCTAACATTGCAAAGGTATTTGATGCAGAGAGTAAGATAATACCTAACACTGCCCCAACACTTTCAGATAATCCACTTAAAAATGAGATTAAAATAGATTTTTTTCTATTGCCTGTTGCAAAGTAGATGGGAACAGCTACTGCTATCCCTTCTGGAATATTGTGAATGGCAATTGCAATGGCAATACTAATTCCCACCTTTGGATCAGCCATATAAGAGATAAAGGTAGCAAGTCCTTCAGGGATGTTGTGGATGGTAATTGCTATTGCTGACAAAATCCCAGTCTTTAATAAGAGGGCTTTCTCATTTTTCTCCCTTGTAGCTAAATCTAATACGTCAGGAATTTCATGGGGGTTATCTTTAGAAGGGACAAAGCGGTCTATCAGAGCAACTACTAAAACACCGCCAAAGAAGGCAATGAGGTTATAAATAGGTGCTTTAACTAACCCATAAGAGTTTTCTAGATAACTCAAAGCTTCAGGAAGGATCTCCATAAAAGAGAGATAAATCATCACTCCAGCAGAGAAACCCAAAGAGAGAGATAAAAAACGTCTGCTATCTTGTTTTTGGAACATACTCAACAGTGAGCCAATTCCTGTTGATAATCCTGCTAAAAGTGTCAACGAGAATGCAACAATTGTGGGGCCAAGTTCCATGAGCAAAACGATACTGGTTTATCTAAAGGAAGTCAATTCAAAGCGAGTCTGTTAATAATAAAGGTATAAATCTCATCTATCGAACTTTCCTCTTCTAAAGCACTTTCTGTCATACACCCAATTTTATCAACACTTTTTAAGTAGGTAACCTCAACGTTGTGTTTTTCGTACATCTTTTTTGCAAGTTCACTTATTAACTCTATTTTGACTTTTTTAAAGCCCATTCTAATTGCTAAGGCAGCTGCAGCTTTGCCCGCTATACGATCAATTAAAATAAGGTTTGTAAAATCTAGATTCTCTTTTTCTAAATCCAACAGAGGATGAAGCCATTTTTTAGAGCTTTCATAAACAACTTGGTTGTTCTCATCAACTACTTGCATAGAGAGATTATTAGGTAAAAAGGTTTTTATCATAAACTCTTACCTAGTAAAAAGCCCCAAGAGACTCCATTAGTTGGTGAGTCGTATCCAACAAAGATATTTAATGGCATTGAATTTAAACCTAAGAAAGAGATAGTGGTACTTAAGTTAACTCCAGCAACAAAATCTGGTTTAAAAGATTTAGCTTGGTTAAATAGAAGATCACTAAATAGACCCACTGCCGATTTCTCAAAGATTAAAAGCTCCCCTGCTGTTGGTTTAAATTTAGATGGTTCAAAATCTATTCCAACTCTCCCTATAACCATAGCGTTGCTTAAATTATCCTCTGAATTACTTCTTCCTTGCATTAATAATGATTTACTTGCTGTTTTAAAGCCATCATTAAAGTAGATGGGGATGCTCCCTTTGAAATCTAAAGCGTATCTACCAGTGTAACCAAGTTTAAGATTTAAATCGGCAGGAAGGGGGATGACCGTATCAACTTTGGTGTGTAAAAAATGGCGATTATAAATACCTGCTAGTTGGTAGGCAACCTCTGTTGCAACAAACAATCTCTCAATCTCATTTGATTGGTATTGAAGTTCAATCCCTGCATTAACCAAAGTTTCTTCAAATTTAAAAGTGTTATCTAGTTGTTGTTCCCACCACCCAGTTAATGTGGCCCTAAGTTGATTACTAAAATAGCGTTGTCTAAACTTTAAAGCGAGACGGTGATACATCTTTGGTTTGAAACCTTCTCCCTCAGTTGATAACAGAAGATCCCCTTCAACAATTAATGGATCAATAATTTGATAGGAAATGTTGTTGTTTATACTTAAATAAGCTTTCATAGGGTAAACAGTTTTCCATCCCAACCCCCCATGTAAAGCGTAATGAAGGCGGTGAAGTCTAATTTGGTACATAAGACCAAATACTACATCATTTCTTAAATACCACTGATCGTTAAAGCTGTTAAACGATTTTAAACCCAAAAATAGTTGTTGAGAGAAAGAGAGAACTGGGCCTCGTTGAAAGATTCTATAAGAGTCGTGCACCTTTTGTTGTCTTAGAGTAAAGTCGCCTCTAAACTCTATTTGCTTCTCACTAACTCCCTTTTTATAAAGTTTATTAAGTTGGTCAAACTTCTTATTAGCAGATTCATAACCTAAAGCTGTTAACTCCTTTACAGCATCAAAATCCATAAAAGAGAAATTCTCAACTTCACATCTGATCCATATTGCTTCAGGGTGTTCTAAAAGTTCGACTACCCCCATTCTCCTTTTACCAATATCTATTGAGACATTGAGATTGCTTAAAACATTTTTCAGATTTATATCTTTAGCATCGTAGAAGGTAGTTGAGACAATAACATCATCTGTATACTCAAAAGCGATACTCAAGGGAACTAAGTTTGTTATTCCCCCATCAACTAGAAGGTGATCTTGGTAATCAACAGGGGGGAAATAGACTGGAAGAGCAAAGGCTGCCGCCATCACTTCCATTAAATTCCCCTCCATAATTTGAACTTGCCTTTTGGTTTTCAAGTCTTCCCCAATAATCATAATGGGGATAGCCAACTCTTCTATATTTAAATCTTTTCCCAAATAGTTTCCAACCAAAGAGATGAAACGGTTGATATTTAAAATACCACCACTGATAGGAAATGAGAGATCAAATAGTTGAGAAACATCTAGTTGGTAAATAACATCTTTAATTTGTTGAGGAGATAACCCTGCTGCATATAAAATTCCAACAATAGAGCCCATCGAGTTTGAGATAATAAAGTCGGGCACTATATCGTTCTCTTCAAGAAGTTGTAAAACCCCAATGTGGGCAAATGCACGGGCACTTCCACCCGATAAGACCAACCCAACTGCCTCTCTATTTCCCTCTGTTTGTTCTAATATCCGCTCTTTAAAAAGCTCTTTCCCATAATAAAATGGTTGATCTGCTAACAATAGATCATCAGATAAGTTTGCACTAAAAATGGGTAATATAAAAATTATTAAAAGGGATAAAACCAAAATTCGCTTGGCAGCTTTGCTTGTCATTGTGGCCTCAGTCAACTTAAAATGAGCTTTAATCATAACTTATTGCCCATCATTAGACAACAAATTTACCCTATTAAGAACCTCATCTAAGATAATAAAAGCTTTATCAATATCCTTTTTAGTAACAATTAATGGAGGTAACAACCTAATTACATTAGCTCCTGCTGAAACAACTAATAGCCCATCTTTCAAAGCTTCATCAATAATTGGTTTAACTTTATCTTCAAAAGCAAGGCCAACCATTAATCCCTCTCCTCTAAGCTCTTTAATTTGAGAGTGCTTATCTTTTAACTCTATAAGCTTTTTGTTTAAATAAGTTGAAACATCTTCAACATTTTCCATAAATTGGGGCTCACTTAGTCTATTTAAAACATAGTTAGCAGCAGAAGTAGCTAAAAAGTTTCCTCCAAAAGTAGATCCATGATCCCCCGGTTGCAACACTTCTGAACACTTATTGTTGGTGACAACAGCTCCAATTGGAATTCCATTTCCTAAAGCTTTTGCCAAGGTCATCACATCACACTCAATTTCCCTTTTTTGCCATCCGAATAACTTACCAGTTCGACCTAATCCACACTGAATTTCATCACAAACTAAAAGGATATCGTATTTATCACACAAGGTGCGTACCTTTTGCAAGTACTCTTTATCAGCACTAACGATACCCCCTTCTCCTTGAACTACCTCAATAAATATGGCACAAGTATCTTCATCGACCATTTTTACAAGTTCTTCATAATTATTAATGGGTGCATACTTAAACTGATCTACCATTGGAGCAAAATTCTTTTGGTAGTTTGGTTGTCCTGTAGCACTTAAAGCACCAATGGTTCTTCCATGAAAAGAGTTTACTAATGAAACAATTTTTGTTTTGCCCTCTTTCTTTAGGCGTCCATACTTACGAACCAACTTAATAGCAGCTTCGTTAGCCTCTGTTCCACTGTTACAAAAGAAAACTTTATCCATCTTGCTAAGTTCAACTAACTTTTTAGCAGCCTCTATAGCATATTGGTTATAGTAGAGATTGGAAGTGTGCAACACACCTTTTGCAATCACTTCGTTGAGGGTATTTTTAAAATTTTGATCGTTGTAGCCAAAGATATTTACCGAAATTCCTGCAACAAAGTCTAAATATTTTTTTCCTTCAATATCTTCTAGGTAAATCCCATCCCCTTTTGTAAATACAACTGGGAATTGAGAATAGGTTGGCATAAAGTATTTGTTAGCCTCGCTAATTAAACTCTTTTGATCCATTTTGTCCTCCCTAGCGGGTCATCATTGTCCCAATTCCCTCATTTGTGAAAATTTCTAACAACATAGAGTGGGGAATTCTCCCATCAAGGATGTGGACACTTTGGACACCTTTACGAATTCCATCCATGCAACATTGAGCTTTAGGAATCATCCCTCCACTAATTGTTCCATCTTTGATGTAATTTTCAGCTTCATACAAAGTTAGTCTACTTAAAATAGATTTAGGATCATCCTTATCTTTTAAGATTCCTTCAACATCAGTTAAAAAGACCAATTTTTGTGCCCCTAAGGCCCCTGCTAGTGCACTAGCAGCATAATCGGCGTTTATATTATAAGTGTTTCCTTTTAGATCAGTTCCAACTGGGGCAACCACTGGGACAAAGTCATTTGTCATTAAGGTATCTAAAAGTGTTGTATTCACTTTTTCAACCTCTCCAACAAATCCCAGGTCCCCCTTATCAACAATCTTTTTAGAGGCTATTAAAGTATCTCCATCTTTGCCGTTGATTCCAACAGCATCGATTCCTTGTCCTTGAAGAGAATTAACTATCTCCTTTGAAATTGTTCCTGAAAGGACCATCTCAGCTATTTTGGCAGTCTCTGCATCGGTTACCCTTAGACCATCGTTGAATAAAGTCTCTTTGCCAAGACGATCCATAATCTCAGTAATAGCTGTTCCACCACCATGGACAACTACAGGTTTCATCCCAATTCTTTTCATCATAGCGATGTCTTGAATAATTGAGTTTTTAATTTCTTCGTTAACCATGGCACTGCCACCAATTTTTATGACCACAACACTACCAGCAAAGCGTCTAATATAAGGGAGGGCCTCTATTAGTGTTTGAGCCTTCTCAATAATTTTATCCATCTTCAAGTTCTATAATCTCCATTTATTTTCACATAATCGTATGAGAGGTCACATCCCCATGCAGTAGCTTCTCCCTCTTCATCTCCAACAACTATTCTTACATTTATAACTTTCTCTTTTAAAATCTTTTTAGCCAATTTTTCATCAAACTCTAAAGGTTCTCCATCTTGTAAAACAACAATTAACCCTGCTACTGAAGTGTAAGTAACAGTGATTCCAGTTGGATCAAAGTTAGCTTTTGAATATCCCATTGCACACAACAATCTTCCCCAGTTTGCATCAGAACCAAAAAAAGCAGTTTTAACTAAGTTGCTTGAAACAGCACTTCTAGCCATCAAACGAGCATCTTCTACAGTGGGAGCTCCTAGTACTGTCAGTTCAATAAACTTAGTTGCCCCCTCCCCATCTGAAACAATTTTTTTAGCTAACTCTCTATTTACATATTTTAATGCTTCAAAGAATTTTTCCATCTCCTCTGAATTTTCAACAATCTCATCAGAGCCACTAGAGCCATTGGCTAAGACTATTACTGTATCGTTAGTGGATGTGTCTCCATCAACACTAATCATATTATAACTCTCTTCAACAGACTCTTTTAATAGCTTAGTAAGTAATACTTTAGATATATTTGCATCAGTAGTGATAAATGAGAGCATCGTTGCCATATTTGGATGAATCATTCCCGATCCTTTAGCCATCCCCCCAATAACAATCGTTTTCCCATTAAGCTCTATTTCTACAGCTATCTCTTTAGTAAAAGTGTCGGTGGTTAAAATAGCATTGGCAGCTTTATTAGCTGCCTCTTTGCCACTATTTAAATCGTTAAAACAAGAGCTAATTCCTGTTATTATCTTCTCCATAGGTAGAGTTTGTCCAATAACACCAGTTGAACAAACTAAAACTTTGTTATCTTCACTTTGTATTTTTTTTGCCACTTGTTGAGCCATCAGTTGGGTATCACGCTCTCCTTGTAAACCTGTACAAGCATTTGCATTACCACTGTTAATTACTAAAGCTTTTACTTTTTCTTGAGTTGCAAAGATTTTCTCATCCCAAATAACTGGGGCAGCTTTGACAATATTTGTAGTAAAAGTTGCACTAAATGTTGCCTCGGTTTCACTAACTAAGAGTGTTAAGTCTAAGTTTTTCTTTTTAACTCCCGAATGAACTGATCCAACTTTATAACCTTTGGCAGCTGTGATGCCACCATCAATAATTTTCATAACTATTTCTCCTCACTAAATGGGAAATGGGCTAATTGTATTTAAACCGCTTGCTTCATCAAAGCCACAAACTATGTTCATGTTTTGTACTGCTTGACCCGCAGCCCCTTTAACAATGTTGTCTAAGGCACTAAAAGAAACTAAGGTTTTTGTTCTTTGATCTATTGCCCAACTAATATCTGTGTAGTTAGAACCTTTAACCCACCTTGTTTGTGGATGCACCCCTTTTTCTAACAACCTAATAAATTTTTCATCTTTGTAATATTTTAAAAACACATTTTCAATATCTAAGTCAGTAACACCCTCTTTTAGTTTTGCATAAGAGGTTACCAAAATCCCTCGGTTCATGGGAATCAGGTGAGGAGTAAATGTGATTACAACCTCTTTATTAGAAACATTTGTTAACTCTTGCTCTATTTCAGGAGTGTGACGGTGAGTAGTCACCCCATACGGTTTAATTGATTCACTGCTCTCTGTATAAATAAAATCTAATTTCTCAGCTCTTCCTGCCCCTGAAATTCCACTTTTAGCATCAATTACTAGAGAATCAACATCAATGAGATTCTCTTTAACTAAAGGGTAAGTTAGTAGCAGTGTAGCTGTTGTATAACAACCTGGGTTAGCAATAAGTTTGGTTTGTTTAATCTTCTCTCTATTTATCTCACAAAGCCCATAAACTGCACTTTCTAATAAAGAGATATTTCCATGTTCACTTTGATACCACTTTTTATAGGTTTCAACATCTTTTAATCTAAAGTCAGCCCCTAAGTCTATGACAACACACTTATTTAAAACATCTTGGTCAATTTGAAAGGAGGAAATTCCATGTGGTAATGATAAAAACAACACATCAGCTTTCTCAGCTAAAGATTTAATGTCAGCATCATAAAGAGTTTCATCGTATATATTTTTAAAGTTTGGATAAACATCACTGTATGCTTTTCCTTTATAGGTGCGTGAACCTGCATAGATATTTTTTACATTAGGGTGGTTAACTAACAATCTAATCAACTCACTTCCTGCATATCCAGTTGCACCAACGACAGCAACATTGACCATTTCATACCTCCTTAGCACCTAATGTATGTATATATATACATATTTCAAAATTATGCAACACTTTTATGTATATTTATACATACATTGAACCGATAAATATTTAGAGAATTTAAACTAAATGTTGCAAAAGCAACATAATAAAACCCCTATTTATGGTAATTTAAACTCATTATGGAACCAATGAGAAGAAAAGATAAAGAGCAAACTACAGAATTCGCCTACACAGTCTTAGATGAGGCTGAGTATGGAGTGCTTGCTTTAGCCGATAAGACAGGTAATACCTATGCAGTTCCAATCTCGTTTACCCGCATTGGAACTAAAATTTATATCCATGGGGCTAACGAGGGGAGAAAACTCTCATTAATAAATGAGAACAGTAAAGTCTCTTTTACTGCTGTCAGTTATACAAAACTTCTTCCTGACATTTTCTCAACCGATTACAAGTCGGCTATTGTTAGCGGCATTGCCTCGATTGTTGAAAATCAGAGTGAGAAGTTAGAGGCTTTGAAAGCTTTTGCCGTTAAGTATTCACACAACTTTTTAAAAGAGGGTGATAAATACATTGATGCTCAGTGGGACAATACAACTTTAATTGTCATAGACATTGAAAACATTAGTGGGAAGGCTCAACTTCCCAAATAAATATAGAGGAAATCATGGTAGAGACACTTTATGAATTTAGCCTTAAAGAGGCTACTGTTGTGGAACAAATAGTAAAAGAGTATGGGGTTAGAATAAACCACTTAAGCTTAGCAGAAGGGGAAAAAGTTGATCCCCATCCAACTCCAGACACTGCTCATATGATAGTAACCCAAGGCACATTAGCTATTAAGCTCAATGACCAAGAGCGTAAAAACTATAGCGCTGGAACAATAATAGGAATCCCTGCAAACACAATGTTGGACATTGTTAATGGGGGTAAAGGTGTGATGCACCTTTTTGTTATTAAAAAAGATTAATTAGAAATAAATATTATATCCAGGAGGATACACATGTCTAAGATGTTCTGTTTTCAGTGTGAACAGACAGCTGGGGGCAAAGGGTGCACAAGTGCCCGTGGAGTTTGTGGAAAACTTGCCGACACAGCTAACTTGCAAGATGAGATGACAGGAGCATTAGTTGCCCTAGCCCGCTCTGTTGAAGGCAAAACCATTCCAAGAGAAGCCGTTTTATTAATGTTAGAAGGGCAATTCACTGCTATTACTAACGTTAACTTTAACGACCCTGTTCTTAAAGATTTAATCAAAAGAATTGATCAACAAACAGTTGCAAATGGTGGAGATGCTTCAGCATATCCATTAGAGGATATTTGGTTTGGTGATGAAGACATCCGCTCTTTAAAAACTTTAATTCTTTTAGGGTTAAGAGGAATGGGTGCTTACGCTTACCACGCAAATGTTCTTGGCTTTAGCAACGAGACAGTAGATGAGTTTTTCTTCACAGCAATGAGAGCTATTGGAAGTAACTTAAGTGCAGATGAGCTTCTTCCTTTAGTTTTAAAAACTGGTGAAGTTAACTTAATGTGTATGGAGATGCTTGATAAAGCCAATACTTCAACATATGGAGATCCTGTTCCTGTTGAAGTTCCTCTTAAAGTTGAAAAAGGTCCTTTCATTGTTGTTACTGGGCACGATCTGTTCGATTTATATGAGCTATTGGAGCAAACTAAAGATAAAGGTATTAACATCTACACCCATGGTGAGATGCTTCCTGCCCACGGTTATCCAAAACTCAAAGCCTATCCTCATCTTAAAGGAAACTTTGGTACAGCTTGGCAAAACCAACAAAAAGAGTTCACCGATATGCCTGGAGCAGTTTTATTTACAACAAACTGTTTAATGCCACCAAAAGAGAATTACATCGATCGTGTCTTTACTACTGAAGTTGTCTCTTATCCTGGCCTTGTCCATATCGATGAGAAAAAAGACTTTAGCCCAGTTATTGAAAAAGCTTTAGAGCTAGGTGGTTATAGTGAAGATAAAGAGATGTTTGGAATTAACGGTGGAGCAACAATGACAACAGGTTACGGAAGAGCTACAGTTCTTTCAGTTGCCGATAAAGTTGTTGAGGCTGTAAAAGCTGGCGATATCAAACACTTCTTCTTAGTTGGTGGTTGTGATGGTGCTCGCGTTGGAAGAAACTACTACACCGACTTTGTTGAAGCTGCCCCTTCCGATAGCGTTATCTTAACTCTTGCTTGTGGAAAGTTTAGATTTAACGATATGCAAATTGGTGAGATTGGTGGTATTCCAAGAATGTTGGATATGGGTCAATGTAACGACTCTTACGGCGCAATCCAAGTTGCTTTAGCCTTAGCCAATGCTTTTGATTGTTCTGTTAACGAACTTCCACTTAGCTTCAACTTATCATGGTATGAGCAAAAAGCAGTTTGTGTCCTATTATCATTACTACACCTTGGTGTTCAAAACATCCACTTAGGACCAACACTACCTGCATTTGTTTCACCAAACGTTCTTAAAATCTTAGTTGATAATTTTGGTATTACCCCAATTACAACAGCTGAAGAAGATTTAAAGAAAATGCTAGCCTAACTATAGACGAATCCTCCACCCACACCTTCAAGCGGATGGAGGATTCAACTTATAAAATAGGGGCTTATTGATGACTGACTAACAAGGTAACTCTTGCCCCAACATCAGCTATTAAAACATGCACATTGCTACAAGTCAACACCCCTTTCATAATTATTTGTGCAAATATCAATAAATTCACTAACAATTTAACATTTTATTGCTATATATGTCATAACTTGACAAAACAGTGATAGAAGTAGAGCAACTTCTACGCTAAAAAAGGTTACACTAAGAGTTAGGCAACTATTTTTAGTGAATTTTGTACAGTAATGTGTTAAAACTTAATAAGTAGCTTTAAATTGAGGTTGTAAAAATGAGATTAAGAAAATCCTTCTAAACAATAGAAGGACAATATAACCCTTCTATTGTTATTTAAAATAATAATGAATGGAAGGATTAAAATGAAAAAATATATACACAACAATCTAAAGCCATTAATACTGGCTATTACTTTTTCAGTAGTAGCTTCTATTTTGGCAGTAAGAGTCCAATTTTTTAAAGGTGATGTTCTTGATTATGCTTTATCGAGAGACTTCGACAACACTTTAAAATATGGTCTCTATCTTGGTCTGTTCATAGGATTAGAACTTATTTCTTACTATTTCTATGATCGTAATAGGGGAAAATTTGCAGTAAATTGTTCGAAAGAAATAAGGGTGGACTATTTCAGGGGACTATTAAATAAAGACTTTCCGAACTTCTTAAAAAAGAAGCAGGGGGAGTATATTGCACAATATACTAATGAAATAGAGATAATTGAAAACCAATATTTTAGTACAATCCCTATGCTTACGGAGATAGTAATAAAAATTATTATAGTCTCTGTTTCTTTATTCATATTGGATTATAGGATAGCAATAATGACCTTATTTCTTCTAACTATGCCTTTATATATCCCAAAGCTAGTGGAAAAAAGATTACAGCAAGCACAAACTGAGCACGTGAAGGCATTTGAAAATCACATAAAGTCTCTAACTGATTGGTTAAGTGGTTTTGAAATAATCAAAAACTATTCTATTGAAGCTGAGATTAAAGAAAAATTTGTAGAATCAAATAATATTACAATGATGAAGAACCTAAGAAAAAGGAACATGGGGTATCTTACTAGGTCAATATCAGCACTTCTTTCATATTTATCACACTTTATTATAGTTGTTTTTGCAGCCTACTTAGTATTAAAAGGAGAGTTTTCAGCCGGTGGTTTTTTCATCGCTGTGGGTATGATAGATCAATTATCCTATCCAATTATATCTCTATCCTATTTCATTCAGGATTTAGTTTCTGTGAAGCCTGTAAATCAGTCGATTTTAGAGTTTATAAATGAAAAACCTATAAAACGTGGAAAAATAATTATACCTACAAAAGAGTTCAAAGAAATTTTATTCAAAGATGTATCCTTTGGATATCCGAATAATAAAAATATCATAAACAATTTAAACATGAAATTTATGAAGGATAAACAATATCTGCTCAAAGGAATAAGTGGTTCTGGTAAGACTTCCAGTGTTAATCTTCTTTTAGACTATTACAAACCAAGTTCTGGTGCAGTAGAAATTAATAATACCCCCGTAAATCAAATCAAAAACTTAAATCAAATGATTACTATAATGAGACAAGATACTATGTTGCTTCAAGAAAGCTTAAGAAATAATCTTACAATGTACCAAGATATTCCAGATGA
>Ga0265293_10002384_pt1 | contig 38007 bp, 31 predicted proteins | sample Munlanlewell138R_FD_192505 | JGI IMG/M metagenome (GOLD analysis project Ga0265293, IMG submission 192505) | Leachate microbial communities from a municipal landfill in Southern Ontario, Canada - Leachate well 138R | ecosystem: Engineered > Solid waste > Landfill > Unclassified | place: Canada... | reverse complement strand
TACGTAAGAAATTTATTTTCTGTATGAACCCTATGACGTATTATAGCAGTAAAATATTTATGAAACAAAGATTTGATATCTCTAACGTATTAGAAAACAATATTATTATGAAAATATTCGATTTTATCGACTTTTTTTCAAAAAATGATATAAAGTTCATAAAGTGCAAAAAGGCCGAAAAATACAAGATATAGGCTTTTTTATTATTTATATAGTTGAATTTAGAATTGTATTAATCGAAAAAAATAAAAGAAATCAGATGTAAAAAACGGAAATACAGATAAATAAGGAGTTTGTTTCATGTGAAACATTAAGCTCGTCCCAATAAAACCAATAAAACAGAAATATCAGAAGGAGAAACACCGCTGATCCGAGAAGCTTGTCCTAAAGTCATAGGTTTTATACGAGATAATTTCTGACGTGCTTCAATAGATAAGGCAGAGATGCTATGGTAATCAAAATCTGGATTTAGTTTAATTTTTTCTAAATTATTGATACGATCCGCTAATTCTTTTTCTTTTAAAATATAATTTTCATATTTAATCCCTATTTCTACTTGTTCAATCTCATATTCGTTTAAATAATTTTTCTGAACATAGGTTGAAAGGAGAGGCAAGGCTTGAATTAAATGATGTAAAGAAATTTCAGGACGCAATAATAATTTTGAAAGAGTATTTTTTTGTATGAGAGGAGAAGAATTTACCGTAATAATCAACGAGTTTATTTCATCTGGGTTAACAGAATAATTTTTTAAAAAATCAATAAATTTTTTAATTCGATTTTCTTTTTTCATAAGTTGTTGATAACGATCTTTGGAAATAAGACCGATTTGGTAACCTATCGGAGTTAATCGTAAATCAGCATTATCTTGACGTAATAAAATACGATGTTCGGCACGCGAAGTAAACATTCGATAGGGTTCATCAACTCCTTTTGTAATTAAATCATCAATCAATACACCGATATATGAAGTATCGCGCTGGAGAATGATAACAGGTAAATCATTAATTTTCCTATGAGCATTAATTCCAGCCATCAATCCTTGGCAGGCTGCTTCTTCATAGCCTGTTGTGCCATTGATTTGGCCTGCAAAAAATAAATGTTGAATTAATTTAGTTTCAAGCGAAGAATATAATTGAGTAGGAGGGAAGTAATCATATTCAATAGCATAACCGGGTTTAAGTATGCGTGCCTTTTCAAAACCAGGAATGTGATGTAATGCTTCAACTTGTATTTCTTCGGGTAAAGATGATGAAAAGCCATTTAAATAATATTCAATACCATTTTCACTTTCTGGTTCAAGAAAAAGTTGATGAAAATCTTTGCCTGCAAAGCGTTCAATTTTATCTTCAATAGAAGGACAATAACGTGGTCCAATTCCTTGAATACGTCCTTGAAACATAGGAGATTTATCAAACCCCTTGCGTAATATTTCGTGAACATTTCGATTAGTATATGCTATCCAACAACTTTTTTGTTTCAAAGGATGAGAAACTGGTAAAAAGGAAAAACTTCCGATTTTTTCATCTCCTTTTTGTTCTTCTAATTTCGAAAAATCGATGGTTCTACTATCCAAACGAACAGGGGTTCCCGTTTTTAAGCGTTTGTAGGTAAATCCAAATGATTTCAGATTATCACTCAAGTTTTTGGATGCACCTTCACCTAAACGTCCCCCTTCAAAATTAATTTCTCCTATATGAATTCGACCATTTAAAAAAGTGCCATTAGTAAGTATTACAGCTTTAGCCGTGAAATAGGCTCCTAATTTCGTTTTTACACCCTTGATTTTATTTTGTTCAACTATAATTTCCGTTACAGTATCCTCGCGAAGATCTAAATTAGGCGTATTTTCCAAAGCAGATTTCCAATGGGAAGAAAATAAGAATTTGTCGTTTTGTGAGCGAGGGCTCCACATAGCTGGACCTTTCGAACGATTCAACATCCGAAATTGTATCATCGTTTCATCGGCAATTACACCGGTATAACCCCCTAAGGCATCAATTTCTCTTACAATTTGTCCTTTTGCAATTCCTCCAATGGAAGGGTTGCACGACATAAAGGCAATCGTATTTAAATTCATGCTAAGTAATAAAGTGCGGGATCCTAACAATGCGCAGGCTCGTGCGGCTTCACATCCGGCATGCCCTCCTCCAACAACAAGGATATCGTATAGATTTTCGTATTTAATTGAACTCATAATAATGTTTCACATGAAACATAAAATATAAACAATTTATGTTCAAGTGTTAACAACACTTATTTAAATAATAATCTTCTTTTTCTTTCATGCATTTTTTTTCTTTTTCCGTTTTATCTTTATAACCACAAAGATGAAGAATTCCATGTATCATTACACGCATTAATTCCTTTTGAAAAGTAGTTTTGTAAATTTTTGCATTTTCTTTTACTCTGTCAATACTGATTAACATATCACCCGAGATTATCTTATCCTCCGTATAGTCAAAACTGATAATATCTGTTAAATAATCTGATTTTAAATACATTTCATTTATTGAAAGGAGGTATTCATCCGAACAAAAAATATAACTAAGGGTTCCTGTGTATTTATCTTCTTCATGGACAGCATTGTTTATCCATTCTCGTATTTTTTTCTTATTTCGAAGTAAAAATGAAATATCATTGTTAATGAAGTTTATATTTTCTTTCATTTTTTAAAGTTTAAGGGTTAAAATTGGATAAAATACGTATTATATAAAAGTAAAAGAAAGATTACCATGCTTTTTTAACGACTTGTTTATGCTCTTTTTCCGATAAAACAGCTATTTCCCTTTCTTGTGGCATTTGAAGCGGTATCTGCATACTAAAAATTATTGTAGCACCTTGATTGATAAATTCCATTTCATCACATAATAATTCGATGGAAGATAATCCGCTTGTTTTTCTGTTTTCCAATGCTTCGGCTAATATATATTTATAATCAAAGCCATCTCCTTCATCCGAGACAGAAAAAGTTATTTGCTTATGCATGATTTGACAGTTAATAGAGACTTTTTTTGATTTATCGGATTGATTTCCATGAATGATAGCATTATGTACAGCTTCTAATAAAGGTACAGAGAGGATACCTTTGTAATTTTCGCTAATCGAAAAGTCTTCCATTAAACTATCAATGAAATTTTCAACGATAACGATATTGTCTAAATCAGATTCAATGTGTAATGAAGTGTAAAACATACAATGGTTAAATATTTCTTTTTTTTTGTAAAAACAAAAATAATAAAAAATTATGGATAAATGCCGAAAATAATAAAAAATTGTATAATTTTGTAGAAAAATATAAAGCTATGATAATAAAGGTATTTGGAAGTAGCATTTATGGAATAAATGCTAAAACTATTACTGTTGAAGTAAATGTAGAAAATGGAATCGGTTTTTTTTTGGTAGGATTGCCCGATAGTGCTATAAAAGAGAGTCAACAACGTATTGATTCAGCATTAAAATATAATGGATACAGAATTCCGGGGAAAAAAATTGTCATTAATATGGCTCCGGCTGATGTTAAAAAGGAAGGATCTGCTTACGATTTAACGCTTGCCATGGGTATACTTGCTGCTTCCGAACAAATTAAAACGGAGAATATTGACCAATATATAATAATGGGGGAATTGTCTTTAGATGGAAATCTAAAACCCGTTAAAGGAGTGTTACCGATAGCCATAGAAGCCCGAAAAAAGGGATTTAAAGGCATTATTCTACCGGAAGCCAATGCTGAAGAAGCAGCTATAGTCGATGAATTGGATGTTTTAGGAGTAGAAACCATTAAAGAGGTGATAGATTTTTTCAACGGAAAGATAGAAATTATCCCGACATATGTCAATACAAGAGAGGAATTTTATAAAAAATTAAGTGAATATGAGTTTGATTTTGAAGACGTAAAAGGACAAGAAAACACCAAGCGTGCGTTAGAAATAGCTGCTGCAGGCGGACATAATGTAATCTTAATAGGTCCCCCGGGTTCAGGTAAAACCATGTTGGCAAAACGACTGCCTTCCATTTTACCTCCCATGACTTTACAAGAAGCTTTAGAAACAACAAAAATACATTCGGTAGCAGGGAAAATGCTTAAACATAAGGCATTGATATCGGTGCGCCCTTTTCGATCGCCTCATCATACGATTTCTGATGTAGCTTTGGTGGGAGGAGGATCCAATCCACAACCGGGAGAAATATCGTTGGCTCATAATGGCGTATTGTTTTTGGATGAACTGCCCGAATTTAAAAGGACAGTGCTCGAGGTAATGCGTCAACCTTTGGAAGAACGAAATGTTTGTATCTCCCGTTCTAAAATGACGGTCGAATATCCGGCCTCCTTTATGTTTGTTGCAGCAATGAATCCTTGTCCATGTGGCTATTATAATCATCCCGAAAAAGATTGTAGCTGTGCTGCCGGAATAGTACAAAGATATTTAAATAGAATTTCAGGACCCTTAATGGATAGAATAGATTTACATGTTGAAGTAATTCCTGTGCCTTTTAAAGAATTAGCAGAAAAAAATAAAGGAGAAAAAAGTGCTATGATTCGTGAAAGAGTGATTCAAGCAAGGAAAATACAAGAAGATAGATTTCATCAACAAAGAGGAATATATTGTAATGCACAAATGACTTCAAAATTGGTTGCCAAACATTGTGTAATTTCGAAGGAAGGACAAAATTTACTCAAAGTAGCCATGGAAAAACTGGGATTATCGGCAAGAGCTTATGATAGAATACTAAAAGTAAGCCGCACCATTGCCGATTTAAGCAATAGTCAAGATATAAAAGTAGAACATCTTTCTGAAGCTATACATTACAGAAGTTTAGATCGAGATAATTGGGGGAAATAAAATCGTTTTAATTTTTAAATTCCTGCAGATGAATCAAATGAGTATAGATACCGTTTTTATCAATTAGTTCTTGATGTTTACCTTGTTCAACAATCTTACCCTGTTCAAGTACAACGATTTTATCAGCCGCTAAAATGGTTGACAAGCGGTGTGCAATGACTATAGATGTACGATTCTTCATCAAATTGTTTAAGGCATTTTGTACCCATATTTCTGATTCTGAATCAAGGGCTGAGGTAGCTTCGTCTAATATCAGTATGGGCGGATTTTTTAAGACTGCACGAGCAATGCTGATTCGTTGTTTCTGACCTCCTGAAAGTTTCATGCCTCTGTCGCCAACAAGGGTATCGAACCCATTTTCAAGTTCAGTGATAAACGAATAAATATTAGCAATTTTTGCCGCTTCGACAACTTGTTCGATCTTAGCATCTTTGATTCCAAATGCAATGTTGTTGAAAATCGTATCATTAAATAAGATACTCTCTTGAGAAACAATACCGAATAAATTACGAAGATCGTCAATTCGAAAATCGCGTATATCTGTATCGTCAATTAAAATTTTTCCTTTATTTACATCGTAAAATCGGGGTAGAAGGTCGACTAAGGTTGATTTGCCAGCACCTGAACTTCCACAAATTGCAATGGTTTTCCCTTTGGGAATATCAAGATTTATATCTTCTAATATGGTTTTATTATCATAGGAAAAGAAAACATTATGAAATGTAATGTTTTCACGGAATGATGTTATGGATTTTGCTTCCGGATGTTCAGTGATTTTTTCATCAGAATGTATAACTTCCTCAATACGATGAAGTGAGGCAAAACCTTTTTTAAAATTGGCCGTAGCTTCAGAAATAGTTTTCGCCGGATTAATGATTTGTGTAAATAACACAATGTATGTAATAAACATTTCGGCCGTAAACCCTTTATCGGCATTTAAAACCATTTGACCTCCTAATAAGAGAATGATAATGACAATAAAACTACCTAAAAATTCGCTCATGGGTGAGGATAAATCCCGACGGCGATTGATCCTAATTTGTAATTTACTGTATGACGCATTTACTGTTGAAAAGCGTTTAAACATACCATTAATCGCATTGAAAGCTTTTATGATACGTAATCCGTATATGCTTTCTTCGGAAAGGGAAAGCATTTGGCTTTGTTTTTCTTTGGCGTGAAGAGATCTTTGTTTTAATCTTCGTTGTAAACGACTGATAACAAATCCGGCTAAGGGTAAGGTAACTAATATGATTAATGTAAAATTGAAATTAATAAAAAATAAAGTACAAAGAAAAAATAAAATAGTAATAGGTTCGCGAAATAGTTGTTGTAAAGAACGAAGAATATAAAAATCAACATCTTGTACGTCATTAATCACACGAGTTAGAATATCTCCTTTACGATGTTCGGAGTAATAAGATAAGGGGAGGATAAGAATTCGTGGATAAACAGCATTGCGCAAATTTCTAATCATATTACCTCTAATGGGAATGATTATCCACATTGAAATATAATAGAATACATTCTTCAACAAGAAAAAAACAAACACACATACTATTAACAGGCTGAGAGCGGCAAAACTTCCTTTTGTTATAATGATACGACTTATCAAATATTGTGTGTATAACATCAAACTTTCAGAAGAAAATTGTAAAGGAGATTCCTCTAAGGTAAAGGGGATTTGATTAAAGATGAGTGATAAAAAAGGAGCTAATAATGATATAGATATGATCGAAAAGAGCACATATAATACATTAAAAAAAATAGTAATTGCCAATTTAAACGAAAATGGGCGAAGAAGAGAAAATAATTTTTTGTAATCGCTCATGTTTAGTAATCGCCTTGTTTAAAGAAAAAATTATTTGAGAAAATGAAGTGCTCTCTTATAGTATCTCTTAGATTATCATAATGTTTAATCCATGTATAGGATAAAATATGGCGTTTATGATTGTAAGAAAGTTTAAATTTATCATCAGGGGTATAATTAAATATCAAATAAGGTAAACTATCGTTAAAAATATGGTAATCAAAAGATAAACTATCATTAATGATTTCAATGCTACTGATTCCTTCGAACAAACATTCCCGACAATTAAATCCGGAGAAATGAACGAGATATAGAGGATTTCTATGGGTAACAGGTAGTTTATACAAAGCTTTTATTTTGGCATGAACTAAATTGAAATCCGTATCGGATTCTATGGTTTCATTTAAACAAGCATTCAATTTACCATCAATGCTACGGTATTGAAAAACGTTGATGTGAGTTTTAAACGACATACCTGCATTTTCATCCCAAGCATACACACGTAGATTTTTGTCGGTAGATGAGGTTACCGTTAACATACGGTGTTTGATAGGCGAAGTTAAACTTTTAGGGTCTTCCAGTATATGTTGAAGATAATAAGCAGCTAAATAGTTCATGGAATCAACGATATTGTAAATATTAGGTTCGGAAAAACTTGTTAATAAATCCAATGCATTTAACAACTCATAGAATTTACTCCGTTTGGCTTCGAAGCTTGTTTCCGGAATCTCATATTTTAAAATATTCTCTCTGACTTTCAATGGATTTTCATCGGTTAAACTTACTATGGTAATTCCATGTAGGGAGTCGGATTTCATCAAAGCATAGGTTTCAATGGGATCGCTTATGCTGTCTTTCTCATAGTAACTTGCCGGTTCACGATATTGGCAATTTGTACATAAGAAAGATATGAAAACGAATGCTATAAGTATTCTAATGGTTTTTTGTATATATAACGCCATTTTTTAAAATTTTAATTTATAACGATAAAAATCAAATAATGTTTTGGGTTTATCATCATAAGAGAGTTTATTTATAGGTATTATAGGAGGCTATTTCATTCAATGATTTTCTACTTTTTTGTCGGATTTTGTCGTCCGGATAACCGATAGTGATAATTAAAGGAATTCTCTTCCTGCGGGGAATGTGCAATAATTTTTTTATTTTTCTTTCATTAAACCAGCCAATGATACAGCTCCCTAAGCCTAATTCTGTGGCTTGCAAACAAATGTGCTCAGCGGCAATCCCCATATCAATCCATTTATAGTTTTTATTTTTTATTTGACTGCCTACAGAAGAAGTGGCGTTTGCTTTTTCTAATACACAAACAATAATAACAGGTGCTTCAAATGTAAATTTATTCATTCCCATACTTGCCGCTGATTGGGCTACCTTGTTTTTTAATGCGGGATCATTAATCACGATAAATTTCCAGGCTTGAGCATTGCATGCGGAAGGGGATAAACGTGCGGCTTCTATGACTTTTTCAATTTTTTCGGACTCTATCTCAAGATTTTTGTATTTTCGTGTGCTTTGGCGTTTTTCGAATAATTCTTTTAATTCCATGTGTTTAACTTTTCGTTTCTAAAATGCAAATTTATATAAAATTATATGATTAAGCGTAAGGTTTATCAGATATTGTTTCAACAAGTACAGCTCGTAGTTTATTATAATGGGAAAACCTCTATTTTTATAGGCTTATTGCATGATATGGAAATAATTATATACTGTATGAGCTTTTGTTTTGCCTACCACATGTATCAGTTCATCCAATGTTGCTTTTTTTACTCCTTGAACAGATCGAAAAGACTGTAATAATTTTTTTGCAGTTTGATCGCCAATACCATGAATGGTTGACAATGCTGTTTTAAAACTATCTTTACTCCGTTTATTCCGGTGATGCGTAATGCCAAAACGATGCGCTTCATCTCTAAGATGTTGGAGTACACGCTGTACTTCAGATTTTTTATCTATAAATAGGGGGATAGAATCGTTAGGACGGTAGATTTCTTCCAGACGTTTTGCAATTCCTAACAGACTGATTTCATGTGATATTCCTAAAGCTTTGAGTGTTTTATATGCCGCAGAAACTTGTCCTTTTCCGCCATCAACCAAAATTAAATCGGGAAGAGGCTTGTTTTCTTTTAACAATCGTTGGTATCGCCTTTGAATAACTTCTTGCATTGAGGCGAAATCATCCGCTTTATCAAGGCTTTTGATTGTAAAATGCCGGTATTCTTTGGTCGATGGTTTAGCATGGCGAAAGCAAACCATGGCAGCTACGGCATATTTGCCTTGAATATTGGAATTGTCAAAACATTCGATATAAGCAGGAGGCTTGAGTAAGTGCAATTCTTTTTGCATAAGTGCTAAAATGTTATGACTGTTACGTCCGGCTTCCGCTAATTCCCTTTTTTGTTGAATATTATGCATGAACGATACGGCATTGCGTTGTACCAGTTGCAATAAATCGTATTTATCTCCCTGTTTGGGAATATGTATTTTGGTATTTTCTATCTTGTATTTAATAGGAAAAGGAAGGATAATCTCTTTTGTTTTACTTATTGAATTTGAACGCATTTCAACAATAGCTAAAGGTAATATTTCGTCTAATGTTTCCTCTAAACGTTTTTTGATTTCTAAATTTTGTGTTTGAATAATACAACCATTCATTACTTTGAAATAGCTAACATAAGCCGAGGTTGTATCTTCGATGATACCAAATACGTCAACATCATGAATTTTGGGATTTACGATGGTCGATTTGGCTTGATAGTTTTTTAACAAATCAATTTTTTCTTTAATTTCTTGTGCCTTTTCAAATTCCAACTGTTGAGCGAAAGCATGCATTTCATTTTCTAGTTCCTTGAGAACTAATTTGGTATTTCCTTGAATAATGGCAATTGCCGAAAGTAGATTTTTTTGATAATCTTCAAAACGTTGATACCCTTGACAAGGACCTTTGCATTTTTTAATATGATAATCCAAACATACACGGTATTTCTTTTTATCAATATTATCTTGACTTAAGTTTAAATTACACGAACGAAACGGGAATAATTCATGAATTAAATTTAAAATTAATTGCATGCTTTTTACGGAAGAATAGGGGCCAAAATAATGTGAGCAATCGTTATACATTTTACGGGTTTGAATGATGCGAGGAAATGCTTCATCCTTTACACATATCCAAGGATAAGTTTTATCGTCTTTTAGTAAAACATTGTAACGAGGTTGATACTTTTTGATAAGATTATTCTCCAGTAGCAATGCATCATATTCATTTTCAACAATAATATACTTAATGTCGTAAATCTTATCAACCATAATTTGTGTTTTCGAAGCTGTTTGTTGTTTCGAAAAATACGACTTAACCCTTTTTTGGAGATTCTTAGCTTTCCCTACGTATATGATGGTTGCAAATTTATCGTAAAACTGATACACTCCGCTTTTCTCAGGCAAAGTGCGCAATAAAACGTTAATGTAGTTCATAATTTCCTTCATAATGATAATTTTCTGCAAAAGTACATTATTTTTATTATACTATAATATAAAATTTCCGCAAAAATAAAATTTATTTAATTGATTTGAAACACATTAATAAAAATTTATTTTTTTTGACTGTGGTAAATAAAAATAATATAATTTTGCAAAAAATAATATTAGTTATAAAGTGAGTTTATACATAACAACATTAATCAATCATTAATAATAATCAATATGAAAATAAAAGTAATAGTATTAGGAACGTTAATGTGTTGTTCTTTTTTATTTCTACAAGCACAAAATGAACAAAAAAGTAATATCAACTATGCCAATATTACGGAGTGGGGTTTTTTAGGTAGTCCGAGCGAACGATATTTTTCTTTTGAAGGTACAACCGTAAATGGAATTGCCATTCGAGGTCATGTAATGGGTTTAGGGTTGGGTATAGGAATAGGAGGTGGAGAGCAATCTTCATCCTTTGTTTATATCCCTTTGTATTTAAATTATCGCTATTATTTTAATTATGACCAAAAATTTACACCTCACGTTAATGTAGCTTTTGGAGGAGTATCTCGCTATGAAAGTCTCGGTATTTATTCAAGCCTTACCACCGGATTTAGAGCTGCAAAATTTTCTTTTTCATCCGGCGTCTTTTTACAAGCCTATGAAGTGGAGCAATATCGTTATGACGATTTTGGAAATTATACGGGAGGGACATATAAGGAAGTCATTGTGCCTTGGGGTATCATACTGAAACTTGGATTTGCATTTTAAAGGGTAGTTTATCAACTTTTTTTGATAAATTACATAGTAAAACACTTAAAATAATAGATATGCTTACAAAGAATAATGTAGCCTTTGCTGCAATAATGTTTTTATGGCCGTTGTTACATGCTCAAACAACAGAGCAAATATTTGAAATAAGCCATCAGAGAGGGATGGATTTTGTAAAGAAGAAAACTTCGGAAGAACTTCGCACCTATTATCAACAAAAATCACGCAAACCTTCCCAAGAACAACTCACTAAACTTAGGCAACAATTACCGGCTAATGAAATGTGTCAAGTCAATACACAAAAGGCTGTTTCCTTACCTGAAAACAGATGGTTTCCCGGTGAGTTCGAAGAAGTACAAGCAATACTTATTACCTGGGAATATTTTCATGTCGATGATACCTATCAATATTTTGTTGACCCCGTAAACGATACTTTAGCGTATTACTTTCAAGGTGAACAAATCAAATTAGTTCCCTATGTTTCGATTATTGATACGACAAACTCAACCCGTATACCCGTCATCATGGCCCAAATTGCCGATGCTGTTCAGCAAGGGGGTGCCCAAGTTTGGATAAACATTTGTAATGCCGAAGATAGCTTAATCATAAAAAAATATATGACTAACAAGGGAATGCCCTTACAAAACTATCGTTTTTTTGTAAATACCATCAATGCTATCTGGTTTAGAGATTACGGTCCTAATGCCTTTTATTATGGTGCCGATGATAGCATTGCTTTTTTAGATTTGGAATATTACGGAGGTCGCCCCATGGATGATGTTATTCCTATTAAAATTGGTCAAGCATGTAATATTCCCGTGTATACTACAGGCATTGAGTTCGAAGGTGGAAATATCTTAGTAGATGGTGCCGGTACATTGTTTACGAGTAATCAACTCTATTATGAAAACCAAGATCGTTACGGACAAATGTATATAAATGAATTAGGCAATCTTGTATATCGAAGCAAATCAGAACTTAGCGTACAGGAAATTGATGATTCCTTAAAATATTTATTTGCCTTAACTAATTTGGAGGTTATGCAAGCTTTACGATTCGATGGGGGCACCGGTCATATTGATTTATATGCAGCTATGTGGGATGAAAATAATTTTGTGTTTACAAAATATCCCTCCGAAATATCAAATTTAACCGATTATACTATTTCAATGCAAAATGTAGATTCTATATTGCATCTTTATTCCTACCATGGTAAAAAATATAGAGGACGAAATATTCCTTTGCCTAAGAAAGATGATGATACCTGGTATAAAAACAATATGGATTATGTAGAATATACACGTACATACAGCAATAGTACCTTTGTGAACGATGTAATCATTCAACCTATTTTTTCGGATGATAGCTGGGGAGCACGTGCCTGGGATTTGAAAGCCATCGATCTTATGAAAAAGCAATTTCCGGGCTATACTCTTATTCCCATTGATATACGTGGACATAAAGATTCTTTATATACCGGTTTTGACGGAACCGGAGGAGCTATTCATTGTATTACCAAACAGATTCCTGCCGAAAACCCCATACGTATACTTCATCCGGCCATACAAGGTTTTGCCAATGAATACAATGGTACTTTCCCCATTCAGGCAACGATTACCAATAAAAGTGGCATAGAATCAGCTAGTTGTTTTTGGCGTGTGAAAGGACAATCAAATTGGAATGAAATATCCATGATTAACGATCATGAAAATATTTTTGTCGCTGAAATAATCCGTGATGCAAATGTATTACACGATACCATCGAATATTATATTTCGGCTACCTCTAATAATGGAAAAACCATTACCAAACCACTTACGGCTCCCAAAGGCTTTTACTGGTTTTATCATGGAACAGATGCCATTGCTGAAATTCCCGAAGATATTTATCAAGTTCTGGGAATAAACTATCATAATGTCTTAACATCATCGTTGGTATTTGAAAATTTGTATCCGAATCCTGCAAACGATAAAACCCATTTGCTTGTTTCAAATGAACATTCATCTAATGTACAGCTGAAAGTACTGAATATATTGGGACAAATGGTATATGAAAATAGCTTTAAGCTAGATGATACAATTACTATTATTCAGCTCCAAACATCATCTTTTAGTAATGGATTATACCATGTAGTAATTTCCGATAATAATGGAAATCAGAGGGTAAAAAAATTAATGATACAACATTAAAATAAAAAAATCGTCGGCTTCAACCGACGATTTTTTTATCAATTTAAAAATGTAGCATTATTTAGCTTTTTCGCAATCACTTTTCTTTTGTTTGCAATCGCTTTTTTCATGAGTACATTCGTGTTTTTTATCGCCGTGACACTTTTTATGGCATGAAGTAAATTCATCAATAAGTGCTTTTTGAGCTTCCATATCTAATTTATCAAAATTAGCCCATTTGGTTTTAAACTCTTCTCTTTTAGCTTTCATTTCAGCTGCTCTGGTTTCTTGATCGGCGATTTTTTTATCAATGCAAGCTTTTCTTTCGGCAATCATTTCAGCTTTTTTCTCAGGAGTTTGTTCTTCCCAATTTTTCCAGACTTCACACCTGGCTTTTTGTTCTTCGGTCATTTCTTTACAGTGTTTGTTCTCGCCATCTTTTTTATGTTGGCATTCCTGTTGAGCCGGTGTTTCTTCAACAGCTGCTGATTCTTTCGGATTGTTACACGATGCAAAAATAAAACTTAAAGTCGCTAATGCTAAGGCAATTTTTTTCATCTTCATTAATATTTTAATTATTTATTTAATTTAATTCCTAAATAAACGCTAAGAATATAGTGAGTATTGTGATAAACTATGTTATTTTGTAGAAAAATAATTTATTTCTTTGGTAAAATCAAGATAAGGGGACTTCTTCATTAAATCGTTGATTTTTGCTAATTGTGTTTCTTTAAATTTGATATGGGCTTCAGAATGCAGATTATTAGGCCTATGCATATACGCATTGTGAATATCGTTTAGGCAAACATTGACATCTTTTGTTTCCGCATTCATCCATGAGTTTTCAAAAAATTGCCAAATATAATCAATTGCAATATCAGAAGGATGGATTTTATCTGTATCGTAAAAACGATAATCTCTTAAATCGTCAAGCATAATCTCATAGGCGGGAAAATAATATACATTCGAAAATGAATGACATAATTTATCTATAGCGATGCGTAGATGAGCTTTGCTGAGGCTGTTTTCCATAAAATTATCTTTTATATACCTAACCGGACTCAAGGTGAAAATAATATGTACGGAAGGATTAATGCTTTTAAGATTTGCAATACTATCCTGCAATGCTTGAGTACTTTCGTCGGCAGATAAAAAAATTTTTTGAAAATGAGCCGCCGGAAGTTTATGACAATTAGCAACAATTTCACCATTTGTTAGCTGTCTATAGGCAATACTTGATCCTAAGGTGATTAAAAGAAAATGTGTGTTTTTTATGTATGATTTATGGGCTTGTAGTGTAGCATTGATATGGGCTAAACATTTTTCTTTATCCGGATTAGAAAATTGACTGTGATGTTTAAAACTGTTCCATGTTTCGTTATAATAAAATAGTTCCTGTTCCGTAAAGGCATCTTTATAAATTAAATCATTAATACACTGAGCAATAGAAGCAGGATTAAATAAAATTCCAAATGGATTTGTGGATATTCTAAATTTATGGAGGGCAAGTTTTTCGCTTATATTTTCCACAAAGCAAGATCCTATTAACATTAATGTATGGCTGTGATTAATGGTAATAGGATATTCTATGTCTTGTATTTCCGTACGAAAAGAAAGTGTTTTCATGCGTTAGAGTGTTAAATAGGGTTTTATTTTTTCAAACAAAGTTTCATATAATTTGGTTTGATTTTTCATGTCGTCGAGTGAAACATAAGGGCCTTGTTTTTCGCGACACATACAGATGGTTTTTGCCAGATAATAATCAATATAAGGATGCTTTATTAATTCTTTTAGACTTGCGGTATTGATATTTATTTTTTCAATGGCATTGCAATCTACACATAGGTATTGTTTGATATGATGATAGCGATTGCTATCAATGGAATACACTTCCAGTAACTGCTCGAGCCTACTAAAACCGCCCAAACGCTTACGATAAAGAAGGATGTGATGTGCCGTTTTGGAGCCTATTCCGGGGATTTTCATCAAATCAAAACTGTCCGCTTGGTTTATTTCCATCTTAGGGAGGGACGGTGAACGACTGTGCTTAGCACTAACCGTATGATGATTTTGACTATTTCGTATGCCTGTTTCCGTAGGAATAATAATATAAGGTTCTAATATGTTATAAGTAGCTTCCGAAATGGAATACATTTTTCTTAGGTCTTCTTTGGTACGAAAAACGCCTCCCTTTGCTTCATAATTTTTAATGTTTTTTATTTGTTGATCCGTAAGCCCTATTTTTTTCCAGCTTTCTATCGGTAGTTGGTTGGGATTAAAAGGGAAGGGCTTTAGTATTTGTTCTGCAACGGATTGATTAACATTGTAAAAATTAAAATTTTGTTGATAAGTTGTATGCATCGATGCCTTTTGAAAGGAATCGCTTAGTTGCTTTTGTCGTTCATAGAAAGATTGAATCATTATTTTTTCTTCTTCAGTGATGTTTTGTAGGGAGGATGTAGAAAAAATAAATTTACTACTAATTCTAACAGCGATAATTATAAAAAAAATTGTGAATAAAATCAAGAATCCTCTTCGTTCGCTATGCGTTAAATCCACCCATTGACATAGTAAAATCCATAGTCTTTTCCCCAGCATGTTGTCATAGTTTTTAATTAATATATAGTATGCTTAAAACAAGGTCATTTGTATACCGGAATCCTTGTCGTCGCTATGTTCATTCGCTTTGGTTTGTGAGTCGCTTTGATGGTCCTCCGTATTGTTTTCCATTTCATTCTCCCCATTCTCCTCTTCATATGCATCCTCCTCATCGTTTATATCGTCTTCTTCAGCTGGTTCATAGGGGAGAGGGTCCAGAGGAGTAAAAGCAAGTATATTTGCAAAAGGAATCCGTTTGCCCTTGGCTTTTATTTTCATGATATCTATAAACTCGGCGACATTAATGATTTCCACCTTTTTTTCTTTGCTATTTTTTTCCGAATAACTTATCTCCAGTTGCGGTAAATAATCGAAACTAATATATACCAGTTTTGCTTTGTCGTTGCCGGCCAATAAATCTATTTTTTTATCGCTGATTTCCGGTAGTGATCGACGTATGAAATGTTTGTCTTGTTTTTTATCGTAATAAATAACGGTAATGGGTTTTTGAGGATGTAGTTTTTCGATATGTAATAAATCATCATCAAAATGTGTGGAAATATCAAAACCGGTAATTTTGTAATAACCCGCTTTATAAATGGCAATGATTTTATCGTCGGCTTCAAATTTTCCAATATCTATGCCGCGGTTGTCGGTATTTAATTTATTGACCGAAGCATCGTACCAAATGTTTAATGCATTGAGGGTAGAGTTTCCTTTCTCCAATAAATCAATACGTTTTACGGCATGTTTGGTCAGAATATTTCCTTTGCTGTTTCTTCCTTTGATGGCAATGGTACTGAAGTCAAATTCAAACTGAAGTTTTTTAAGTTTGGGTTTATGTTTTAAGTATACTTTCACTTTTTCCGCTTCACCGTTTTTATTGGCAGTGAAATAGAGCACCTTTGAGTTTTTAGTACCTTGCGTTAACTCGTATTCTTTGTCGCGTGTTATGCCTCCAATGGCAAAACGTTTTATAAAAGCATGGCCCAAAGGCCCATTGGAATAAACCATATTGTATATTGTTCGTTCGTCGTTGCGAAAAAATACATCCGCATAGAGGATATTTTCTCCTACAAAACATTTTTCAGCCACTTTTACCACGGAAAAACTTCCGTTTTCACGAAAAACAATGATTTCATCTACATCGGAACAATCGCATACATATTCATCTTTTTTCAATGATGTTCCTATAAATCCTTCTTTGCGATTCATATACAATTTTTGATTGGCCACCGCCACATTGGCTACATCGATGGTATCAAAATTACGAATCTCCGTACGTCGTTCCCGACCTACACCGTATTTCTTCTTGATATGACGGAAATAATTGATGGTAAAATCAACAATGTGATTTAAATTATTGGTGATTTCATCTATATCGATTTCTATACTTTCAATTTGTTTTTCTGCTTCTTTAATATCGAATTTCGATATTTTTCGTACGGGTTTTTCCGTGAGTTTAAGTATATCCTGGCGGGTTATTTCTCTTTTAAAATGCGAACGATATGGATTGAATGCCTTTTCAATATCGTCGATTTGAATGTCGAAACTGGCTTGGTCCTTTTCCAATTCTTTGTATATTTTTTTCTCAAAAAATATTTTTTCCAATGAAATCCAATGCCATTTTTCATGTAACTCTTGGAGTAAAATTTCTAATTCAAGTTTAAGTAAAGCTAAAGTATTTTGTGTGTTGATGCGTAGAATTTGTTTTACATCCACAAAATGAGGTTTATTGTCAATAATAACACAGGTGTTGGGAGAAATTGATTTCTGACATAGGGTAAAAGCATAGAGCGCATCGATGGTTTGATCCGGAGAAGTGTTGGGTGCAAGTTGAAGGACGATTTCGGCTTTTTCAGAGGTTTTGTCAAAAATTTTATTGATTCTGATTCTTCCCTTTTCAGCTACTTTAGCAATGCTGTCAATAATGGTTTGCGTGGTGGTTTCAAAGGGGATTTCAGTAATTAACAATGTTTTTTTGTCTTGTTGGCTGATTTTGGCCCGTACACGAACATTACCGCCTCGCTGACCGTCGTTATAGTTGTTTATATCAATATATCCTCCCGTTGGAAAATCCGGATAAATGGTAAAATCTTTGTTTTCTAAGATGGCAATAGAAGCATCGATGAGTTCATTGAAATTATGAGGAAGAATTTTTGAGGCTAATCCGACCCCAATTCCCTCAACGCCTTGTGCCAGTAACAAGGGAAATTTAACCGGCAGACAGATAGGCTCTTTGTTTCGACCGTCATAAGATAATTTCCATTGGGTGGTTTTCGGATTAAAAATAACTTCGAGGGCAAATTTTGTCAAACGTGCTTCTATGTATCGTCCGGCAGCAGCTCCGTCACCGGTAAGATAATTGCCCCAGTTTCCTTGACAATCAATCAATAAATCTTTTTGTCCCAGGTTTACCAAGGCTTCGCTGATGGAAGAATCACCGTGAGGATGATATTTCATGGTATTGCCCACAATATTGGCTACTTTATTGTAGCGTCCGTCTTCCAATTCCCACATCGAATGCAGGATACGTCTTTGTACCGGTTTGAGTCCGTCGTTGATGTCGGGAACAGCCCTGTCTAAATTCACATAAGAAGCATAATCTAAGAACCAATCTTCGAACATACTTTTTATGTGAAGAATTTTATGCAAGTCGTTGTGTTCGACTTCTTGAGGTGACAGCTCTTGTTTAATTGATTGATTTGACGTTTCTTCGATTTCTCCCATTATGCTTTCTCCCATGCTTTTCTTTTAATTCGCTACAAAAATATAAAAAAATATGCCATGCCGAAAGGAATAAATTCGATAAGATTTCAACCGATTTTTTAACAATGAATAAGAGTATAATTCTTCTAAGTATATAAGTGGATGCGTTGAAAACAAATGATTTCGGATGATAACCCTTGGAAGAATAAATGTTGAACGTTCGAAAAAATGATGTCATAGGGATAGAAATCATGTATAAATACATGGATTAATGCCTTATGATTCAAATAGCAAACATCAAAAAAATCAGGAAAAAATAATATCTTACAGAAAATACATCATTATATTAAAAAAAATAGTAATTTTGCAGGCTCGAAAAAGTCCGATATTATCCACAAGCAAAGAAGGTGAAATATTTGTTTGTATAAAGAAAAAGAAATAATAAGAATAAAAACAAAATGGAAACATTAAGTTATAAAACTGTATCAGCCAATAAGGCGACAGTAGAAAAAGAATGGTTTATCATAGATGCGGAAGGAGAAATCCTCGGTCGTTTAGCAACAGTTGCAGCCAGATTATTACGCGGAAAACATAAACCCAGTTTTACCCCTCATGTAGATTGTGGAGATAATATTATTATCGTAAATGCGGAGAAAATTCGTTTAACAGGGAAAAAGATGACAGAAAAAGTCTATGTCCGTCATACCGGATATCCCGGCGGTCAACGATTTACTACGCCTAAACAACTTCTCGAAAAAAATCCTATCAAAATAATTGAACATGCAGTCAAAGGTATGCTTCCCAAAAACAAATTAGGAAGTCAATTATACAGGAACTTATATGTATATGCCGGTAATGAACATAAACACCAAGCTCAACAACCGAAACAAATCAACATTAAAGACATTAAATAATATGAATACAATCAATACATCAGGAAGAAGAAAAACATCCATTGCTCGTATTTATATGCAAGCAGGGAACGGTAATATTACGATAAACGGACGTGATTATAAAGAATATTTTACAACCGGCACATTGCAATATATTGTTGATCAAGCATTCAGATTGGCAAAAGTAGAAGGTCAATACGATGTAAAGGTAAATTTAAGTGGAGGTGGCATCAGCGGACAGGCCGAAGCCGTGCGTTTAGCCATTGCCAAGGCTTTGTGTGAGATAAATCCAGAATATCGTCCGATATTAAAAGCCGAAGGCTTGATGCGTAGAGACCCGCGTATGGTTGAACGTAAAAAACCGGGTAGACCCAAAGCAAGAAAAAGATTTCAATTTAGTAAACGTTAGTAGTATACGAAGCATAAAAAAATGTTTAGTATCTAAACTGCAGAGACTTTCCATGAAACTACTTTGCAGTTGTGTAAAAAAAGGAATGTAAACATAAAAAAATTAAAGAATGACAAGAGTAAATTTCGACCAATTATTGGAAGCCGGTGCACATTTTGGGCACTTAAAAAGAAAATGGAACCCGAATATGGCTCCGTATATTTTTATGGAAAAAAATGGGATTCATATCATTGACCTTTATAAAACCGTACAAAAAATTGATGAAGCCGCCAATGCCATCAAAAATATCGCCAAATCCGGAAAGAAAATCTTATTTGTATCTACAAAAAAACAAGCCAAAGAAGTCCTTTCCGAGCATGTTAAAAATGTAAATATGCCCTATGTTACCGAGCGTTGGCCGGGAGGGATGCTTACCAATTTTAATACTATTCGTAAAGCGGTTAAAAAAATGACTTCCATCGATAGTCTGATGAAAAGCCCACAATGGGATAGCATATCCAAAAGAGAAAGACTACAAATTCAACGTGAACGCGCAAAATTAGATAAGAACTTAGGATCCATTGCCGATTTAAATAGACTACCGGCAGCCGTTTTTGTTGTCGATGTGATGAAAGAGCATATTGCCGTGGCTGAAGCCCGTAAATTAAATATCCCTTTGTTTGCTATTATCGATACCAATTCCGATCCCAATTTGATAGATTTTCCTATCCCCGCTAACGACGATGCTTCTAAATCAATAGATATTATTGTAAAGACAATCTGTGAAGCAATACAAGAAGGATTGAATGAAAGAGCTTTAATGAACGATAAGGTCGAAGAAGAAGAACCCATCGAAGAAGAAGTATTGCTCAATGACGTAGACGAAGAAGAAGAAAAGGTTGAAAGAGTAGGACGTAGAAAAAGAATGGGCGAAATCAGTACCGATGAAACCAAAGAAGAAAAGAAAAGACGTCCCATCAGCAAACGTCCCGTTTCGAAAAAATAAGAGTGTTTAATATTTTAAAGTGAAATAAAGAATGGCAATAACAGCAGCAGAAGTAAATAAATTAAGACAAATCACCGGCTCCGGTATGATGGATTGTAAAAATGCCCTTGTCGAAGCAGAAGGTGATTTTGATAAAGCAATAGATATATTAAGAAAAAAAGGACAAAAAATTGCAGCAAAAAGAGCTGACCGCTCTGCAAATGAAGGTTTTGTAGTTGCAAAGGCTTCTAATGACGCCACCTATGCTGCCGTCTTAATGTTGAATTGCGAAACTGATTTTGTAGGTAAAACCGACGATTTTACCCAATTGGCAAGCGATATTTTAAACCATGCCGTTGAACAAAAAATCAAAAACCTTGAACAATTAAAAGAAAGTATGCTTAAGGGTCAAACTATTGAGGCATTACTTACAGATATGTCAGGAAAAACAGGCGAGAAAATTGAATTAAATCAATTCAATGTTCTCGAAGATGCTTACGTTTCTTATTATAATCATAACGGGAATCGCTTGGCAAGTATAGTAGCCTTTAATAAAACAACGCAAAATCTTCCTACCATCGGACATGAAATTGCGATGCAAGTGGCTGCCATGAATCCAATTAGTGTAAACGAAGATTCGGTTCCGGATGATGTTAAAAATCACGAACTGGAAATAGCCAAAGAACAAGTGCGTAACGAAGGTAAACCTGAGAATATGGTTGAAAAAATTGCCATGGGAAAATTGAATAAATTTTTCAAGGAAAACACCTTGATAAATCAAGATTTTATCCGTGACAATAAAAAAACCGTCAAACAATATATGGTCGAAGAAGATAAAGACCTTGTTTGTAAAGGATTTTATCGTTTACAATTAGGAGCTTAAAAGGATTAATTTTTGCAATAAATTATAGGAGGGCGTTATTGTATATAATGCCCTCCTATTTTTATCGTTATAATAAGGATTTATCACTCCCAATTCATTTGTTTTGTATGCTTTAGGCTAATTCGAACCGGATAGTTGGTTTGTAAGTATCGGGCTAATTTTTCGACAAAATAAACCGAGCGATGTTGTCCACCCGTACAACCGAAAGCAATAGATAGATGCGTGAAATCTCGTGCCAGATAGTTTTGTACGGCCATGTCGATGATGGACGTAATATGTTCAAAAAATAATATGACATCTTTTTCTTTTTCCAAAAATTCAATCACGGACCTATCTTTACCACTTAGGTGTTTATAGGCTTCGTAGCGTCCGGGATTGGGCAAACAACGGCAATCGAACACAAAGCCGCCTCCATTTCCGCTCTCGTCAGGCGGATAGGCGTTTTTATACGAAAAACTGCTGATTTCTACGTGTAAGCGGTGTTGTTTGATCGCCTGAAGCTTTTCCGAATGGACTAATTTTTCAAATACATTCCATAGAGTAGGGATTTCAATGGGTAGATTGACGTTATTTAATATCCAGTTGAGGTTCTTTAATGCGTAAGGAATGCTTTGCAAAAAATGTTCTTTACGTTCGTAAAAACCTCGGTAACCGTAAGACCCCATGGCTTGCATGATGCGAACGAGTACAAAAGCAGGGTAGTATTTGCGAAATAAATCTACATCCCAGATATGTAAGTTGTCCAATTCTCCTACATAATAATCCAACAATTCATGGCGTATGGAGGGAGGAATGGCTGCCTTGCCATCGTAGAGTAAGGATGCCAAATCATAGGGCAAGGCTCCTTTTCTTCCGCCTTGATAATCGATAAAAAATAGTTTATCATTCTGCAACATAATGTTGCGCGACTGAAAATCGCGAAACATAAAATAATCCGCATCGGCTTCCAATAAAAAACGGCTAAATAGCTCGAAATCGTTTTCTAATAGCTGTTCGTCGAAGGGAATCTGGGCTAATTTTAGAAAGTAGTATTTAAAATAATTCAAATCCCAATAGATAGACTGACGGTCAAAAGCTGCTCGTGGATAACACAGGGAATAATCAAGTCCTTCGCCGCCACGGGTTTGAAAGAGCAACAATTGTTTGATGGCTTTTTTATATGTTTGTATTAAGTCAGGAGTGAATTCATTGTATTTGCAACGATAGCTGTAAAGGGTTTCATCGCCCAAATCGCTTAGTATATATATATGATTTTCGGTGTCTTCCGCAAGTATTTCGGGCACATCCAGTCCTACCGAAAGAAAATGTTTGGTGAAAGCCAAAAACGCACGATTTTCTTTCCAATCTTTATTGTATACACCCATAACACGGTTAAGCTCGCTTTGCATGCGAAAATAGCATCGCCCCGAGCCGGAAGGAGATAATTGTTCCATACGGCTCACCTCTTTGGCGAAAGTGTTAACATATAAAGCTTTTAAACGTTCAATCGGCATATACTAATTTTTAATAGATCATCCGCTATCACTACCTATAAACAACACAAAATGCAAAAAATCCTATTATTTAACTTTCAATAATTCCACTTCAAAAATCAAGGTAGAACCTCCTTTTATTTGAGCACCTGCCCCTTGGTCACCATAAGCAAGATGGCAAGGAATATAAAATTCGAATTTCGATCCTTCGTTCATCAGTTGAACCCCTTCTGTCCAACCGGCTATGACTTGATTTAACGGAAATTCAATGCTTTGTTTACGCATGATGGAGGAATCGAATACCGTTCCGTCTATCAAAGTGCCGTGATAATGCACTTCTACCGTATCCTTTGCCTGAGGTTTTTTACCCTCGCCTTGATGAATGATTTTATATTGTAATCCACTGGCCGTTTCTATTACACCTTCCTTTTTTTTGTTTGCTGCTAAAAAGGTTTCACCTTTTTTCTTTTCTTCCTGCAATGAAGTATTGTTTTGTCGATCGATGCTTTCTTGCATCTTCTCCAATAAACCTTGAATTTCATCGGGTGAAATGGCTAAATTTCCATTGTTTATTACATCATTAAAGCCTTTTGCCAGGGCATTGCCATCAAATGTAATATTCGTTTTGGCATAATTACTCCCTATGGCTGCTCCCAATGCATAGGACATTTTTTCTTGTTCTGTCATCTAAATATATGTTTTAATTAATGAATGCAAAAGTACATAAAATTATTTAATTACACAGAATAGCTAGCGAAACTGCGACATTCATTTCTTGCTAAAAAAAAGAGAGTATTCAACACAAATACTCTCTAAAAATAATAGAAACACAATGGATTATCCCATAAAGATGGCCTCTAAAGCCTTTACTCCCATTATCTCTATGGCTTTTTCGGCTATTTCTTTCGATTTGAAATAGGTGAAAGAAAGAGGCTGTTCGATTTCAGAGACATGAATACGCTTCTCCTGAAGACAGATGATAAATTTAGCTTGCGCTTTATCTTTCCAATCGGGGCACCATCCTTCATTTAAAAAGGCACTCACATTGAGTAAATCGTTGATATAAAGCCAACGTTCAATGTGTTTTTCCGAAACACAGTTGTTTCTGTCACCGTATAAAGTCGTTTGGTTATGCTTTATTTTACCAAACATATCCACAAAAAAGGCTTCTTTTTTGAAATATAAGGCTTTCATGATATCGTTCAGTGTCATAAAGCAAGCTGATGTTTAGTATCCGAAAATATCTTCCAATGTTAAGACTTTCACCTTCCCGATTTTTTTCAGGTATTTCATATCTAATTCTTTGGTATTGCCAAGAACAAGATAGGTTTTGGGTTTACCGCTCACTTTTTCTTTTTGGAAGGCTTTGATATCTGCTAAATTCAATGTAGGCAGAGTTTCAAAATTAGCTTTGCGCGGGTCTTCTTTCAATCCGAGTTTTTCCCAGGCTAAGTAATTCCACACATAACGTTCTTTTTTGATGCGAGCCGTACGATATGCATTAATAGACGATTCTTTGGCTATGTTGAACGCATTTTCATTTTCGGGCATATTGGTCATTAACTCATGGAAGGCTTCAATGGCTTGAACCATTTTATCGTTTCCGCAAGCAATGTAAGATATGTTTTGGTGCAAATGTTTTAGATCGGAAGGAGAAGAATAAACCGACATGGCGGTATAGGCCAAGGCTCTTGCTTCGCGCATTTCTTGAAATACAATGGAATTCATACTACCGCCAAAATATTCGTTGTAAAGAGTTATCTTAGGGGTCAATTCTTTATCGTATTTATCTCCGTGAGAAATAGAATATAATATTACTTGAGGCGATTCGTAATCTACCACAAAAACGCGGTCTTTAGAGGTAACATCTTCGTAGAAAGTAACCTCAGCAGGAATGTCTTTTAAATTGGCTAAGCTATGAGTTTGTTTAATGCTGTTAACCACCGTATTTAATTGATCCGGACCGTAATATATCATAAAATGTTTATATGACATCCATTCTTGTATTTTGGAAATAAGAAACTCGGGGCTAATGGCTTTTAATTCTTTTTCGTTTAATTGGGTAGCGAAAACAGGGGAATTTTTACCATAGATGCCATAGGTTACCAAATAAGATAATATGGTATTTTGTCTTTGTTTAGCATTTTCGCGTGCTTTCAATACATCGTTGACCATATTTTCCAACGCGGTGGCATTGGGAGTTGCATTGGCAACAATATGTTCGAACAATGCCATGGCTTTATCCATGTTTTTCGATAAACCGGAAAGAGTCACATAACTGCGTTCGCTTCCGGCCGATAAATTGAAGGTACAACCTAATTTATAAAACTCTTCTTTGATTTGTTCCGGAGTGTATTTATCTGTACCTAAATATTCTATGTAAGAGAATGCTAAATTTAAGTATTTGTCTTGGTAGCTGCCTAAATCATACACGTAGTTCAATTGGAAAAGCTCGTTGTCGTAATTTTTGGTATAGAAGATTTTTATGTCATCATTGATCATAGTATAACCGATTTTCGAAACATCAATAAAAACAGGTTCAATGTCATTCACTTTTCTGTTTTCAATCATTTTCACAAAATCGCTTTTGTCGCTACGGTTAATTTTGATGGGAGTTACTTTCGGCTTTTTTACCTTTTCAATGTCGGTCGGCTTGCCTTTGCGTTTGTAGATGACTACGTAATTATCTCTGCGTAAATATTTTTTAGCAAAATCAACAATTTGTTCTTTGGTGATTTTTTCCAATTGATCCAAGGAACTTACTTGATCCTTCCAGGGAATGTCTAAATAAAAAGCCGTTTCCATCGCACTTGCTCTTCCGGCATTGCTTTCGTTGGTTTTAATTTCGCGTAAACGCAGGTCGTTAATACAGGCTTGGAGCAACCATTCGGGAAATTTACCTTGTTGTAAGGAATCGATTTGGTCTAATAAAATGTCTCTGACCTCTTCCAGTGTTTGACCGGACTTCGGACTGCCGTACATTAACATATAGCTATAATCATATAACATGGCCGGACTGGAACCGGCATTTAATACGCGTTGCTTTTGATTGACGTTTAAGTCGATCAACCCGGCATTTCCGTTTGTTATAATCATTTCGGTTAATATCAACAGGGGTATTTGTTCGGAGCGAGGGTTGTCGAAACGCCAGGCTAAACGTACGGATTCCGCTTCTTTTCCTACCACTTCTTTTACGATGGGGGAGCTAATGGGTTCTTCGGGTTTGAAGGTAAATGCAGGGATGGGAGAGGCTTTCATGGAACCGAAATATTTATCTATCAAAGCAATGGCTTCATCGGGGTCGAAATCACCGGCCATGATTAATGCCATGTTGTTAGGCACATAATAGGTTTCAAAGAATTTTTTTACATTGGTAATCGATGGATTACGTAGGTCTTTTTGGGTTCCTATGGTAGTTTGTGTACCGTAAGGATGGTTAGGGAATAAGGCTTCCATCAAAGCAGCGTTTACACGACGACTATCTTGTGTGAGTGTCATGTTTTTCTCTTCGTAAATGGTTTCCAATTCCGTATGAAATAAACGTATGGCAGGATGTTGAAAACGGTCGGCTTGAATGAGTAAGAAATTTTCCAATTGATTGGAAGGGATGTTTTCATAATAATTCGTAAAATCAACCCAAGTGCCGGCATTGGTGCCCGATGATCCTATGATCGACATCAATTTATCGTACTCATTGGGAATAGCATAAGTAGAAGCAATTTGCGAAATGCTGTCGATTTGTTGGTATATGGCATTGCGTTCGGCTTCGTTTGATTCGTCGATTGTACGATAAACTTCAAACAAACGTTCAATCTCATTCAAAAGAGGTTCTTCCGCTTCCCAATTGGTAGTCCCGAAATGTCGGGTGCCTTTAAACATAAGGTGCTCGAAATAATGAGCTAAACCCGTGGTTTCAGCCGGATCTAATTTACTGCCTGCCTTGGTTGCAATCGTAAATTTGATTTTTGGCTCTTCTTTGTTTACCGACATATATACTTTTAAGCCATTCTCTAAGGTATAGATACGTGCTTTCAAGGGATCGTTGGGAACCGTTTCGTACGTGTATTTCCCTTGACTCATGCCTTGAAATATAATACCGGTAAATAACAAACTAATGATTATTAATTTTCTCATATTCAAATATTTAATTTTATTTATAGATGTATATTATATACTAATTGTTTAATTTAAACGAAAGTTTGTGCAAAAAATTACATGCTATCTATAAGATAAGGAGAAAAATGTATTTTTTTGCTGGCAACATCAGCAACATAGAAAATAGGAGAACAGTATACAGAAAATGTATCCTTATACAGAATAGCTGTATACCTATACATTTAAACCGTATACCCATGCATTTAAACGGTATACCTATAGATTTGAATGATTAATTTTGTGTACAGCGCGAAAATCAACTAGGGGTATTACTGGCGTTGCTACAGACACAGTAAGCGGGATAACCCCAATCACCCACTTAATACGTGAATTTTCGAAATAGAAAATGTGCCTTGTCCTGATATAAGTGAACTAATTAATAACTATTATTTTAGTTAGGATTTTCTTTTTTTATCTCTGTGTATCTCTGTGAACTCAGTGACGGTGTTCGCTTATTCGATTTACAGCTTCGGACCTTTGCCGATTTCCATCGTTCCTTTATAATAAGTAGCCTTTATTTTAACGGACTCTTTGGTGAATTCTTCGGCTCCTATTGCATGTATTCGGCATAGGTTAAACATTTTCATATTATGGGGTAATGTTTCCGCTTTATCAACCGACGGCATTAATTTTGAACAGGGAAAGCTTGTACAATCTACACAAAACGTCGCTTTCTCTTTTTCGGCACACGAATAAGTTTCACATTTTTCCGGTATTACAGGACAATATCCTTCGATATTTCTACATCCTTTACATGGTATTTTGGTTGCGGGAAATCCTTTGGATAGTAAATGATTATATAAATCTTTATGATCTTTACATAGGTATAATTCACAAATACCGCAGTCAATTCCGCAAGGTGCAACTAAATTTACTCTTTCATTCTGTATCATTTCAATTTTTTTTGCAAAATTAGCAAATATTCTCCTGATAAATCTAAAAAAAGAGAAAAATCATTATTGTCCACTATACATTACATGATTAGGTATAGATGCTTCGTTTTACTCTGACAACGCATTCTCTCTCCGTTTTCATTCCTTTTCTTTTACTACGAAAATCATTTTTGAATGAAAAAAAATAATTTAAAAAACGAAATCGTATATAATTAATACCTATATTTGCAGCAGAAAAAAACCGGGGAAATAAAAAGAGGATAGTAAGAAATAATACGTTTTTTTCAATAAATCTACTGTTTAATAGGAATAAAAACATGTGATCATGCGATTTAAATTAACCTTAACAGTTCGAAAACAAACTTTTGGCAATGTGTTGCCCATTAATTATCAATATGAACAATCGGCGGTGATATATAGGACTTTATCGCAAGCTAGTAAAGAATATGCCGACTGGTTACATGAAAACGGATTCCGCATAGAAAGCGGAAAAAACTTTAAACTTTTCACCTATTCTCCCCTAAAAATATTCAAACGCCATATTCCAAAAGAAAAAGATCGCATTCACATTTTATCCGATACGGTCGAATGGCAAATTTCCTTCCTGCCGGAACAATCAACCGAAAAATTTATTCAAGGATTGTTTGCCAATCAGGTGTTTGAAATAGGAGATAAACAATCGACGGTTCAATTTCAAGTGCAACAAGTAGAAGTATTACCTGCTCCCGTATTTACCGAAAGCATGAATTTTGAAACCATGTCGCCTATGTGTCTGAGTGTAAAGAGAGAAGACGGAAGTGCGGAATATATCTCTCCGGAAGATACACGAGCTAAAGATGCCGTTTTGAGCGGTCTGTTAAGTCGTTACGAATCCTTTTACGGAAAACCGTTCCCTTCCGCTTTCGACTTTGATTTTAAAGTCCTTGAACCGATTCATAGTAAAAAGATAACCATCAAAGCCAATACTCCCGCACAAACCGAAGTAAAAGGCTATAAATGCCGTTTCACACTGAAAGCCCCCGTCGAACTGATGAAAATCATGTACGAAAGCGGCATCGGACAAGAATGCTCGCAAGGGTTCGGGTGCGTGAGGGAAAGGAAAAATTAGAAAAAATATATGAAAAAATAAAAAAAATGAAATATAGCTTAATAGAAAATTATTTTGAAACAAATCTTTTTCAAAGTATCGTACAAAATTATTTTGATACAGTTCTACAAGATTTGTTTGTGAAATATCCAATTACAGAAGCAAAAGGCTTGTTTGTAATTGATGATAAAGTCCGAAAAGATGATTATGATATGCCCTATCATATTCATGTTTTAAATGGTCTGATTCCGAGTTTACTCATTTATGAAAAGTATTTAGCAAAGAAGGGATGGATAGAAAATAAAGAGGCTGAACTTTACATTAAGACGTTTATCCTTGGCTATACTTTTCACGATGCCAATAAATTATTAAAAACGAAAAGTTTACAAGAAGCATTAAAAGAGCTGGACAAAACGATTGGACAAAATGATTCAGTAAAAAACTTTTTTCCTGAATTTGAAAAATACAAAGGAGATGTTTATTACCTATGTTTATCTGACGAAGACAGAACAAGTGTACTCGCTAATCAATATAAAATCTCACTTAGTGAGATTCATATGAAAGAGGTTTTGGCTATACTCTGCAAATTTGCAGATAAAATTGCTTCCAATCAAAATTTTGATTCAGTAGAAGAATTCTACAACTCAATTTCAAAATCGCTTTCAATCATATCCGGTATTAATCAGCTACCTATTTCTTATGTGGAAGTTAATCCAAACCCTTATATTTTACTAAGTCAAAATATTCTGCAATCAGCAAGAAAAGAGATGGCTTTATCGGGTAAAAAAGTTTTTCAAGCTCTACGAAATGGCTTTATTTATTTCGGAGAAGACTTGACAAAGGAGGAAGTAACAAGAATTCAACATAAAACAGAACAAGTAAGTGAAGATATTGACCCTATTGGATTGACGAAAATTGACGCTCAGAAATGTAGTTTCGGTTTTATAGGTTCCATTGAATTTACAAAGGATATATTGGAAAAAATTATTGAAGAAAAGATTGATAGTTTTTTCGCATTATCTCCTAATGGCAATAATACAATAACTGATTTTGAATCATTTGTCGAATTAAATAAAAAACTTGTCGAGATCTTTGAATTGTCCATTAAAACGAGGATTCAAAATGACAAGCTGTATCTAAATGTGGATAAAGAAAGTTGTGAAGAATGGAATTGGATATTCCTTAAAATATATTGCCTGAATAAAATTAAATGGTTAAATATTAGACAGAACAATGAATGGAATAATGATTTTGATAAATGGTTAAAGAAAAATGAAAGTTTTCCTTCTGATATACAGCTTAAACAAGATGATGATATGCAATCAATTTCAAATGCAAGTGAATTAAAGGCTTATATTGAAGCACATACAAATAGCTCAAATGCCTTATTAAAAACCTATCTGGGTATCATCAAAACTTATTCTGTAATAAACGAGATGGATGAAGATGATATTGAAGAATATATCAATCAGTTGGAGGATGAAATAATTCATTCATTCATCGGAGAGCAACAAGGGAACACGGTCATTAAAGACTTCTTTAATAAGTACTTTAATTATAGAGGAAATAATTCTGTAAATGTATTTGATGAGTATAATCCAATGATTCCTGAGAAAGGGAAAATGTGTGCTTTTACAGGGGGCATTGGCATAAAAGAATATAAAGAAGATGTTGCTTTTTCAATGAAAGCAAGAGGATTCAGTAATAGAACAATAACTTCTTTAAATAATACCACAAGTCATATATCCGATTTATATGCAGAAGAAAATAAGTTGAGAAAATCACAGTCGAATTATCCCAAAGACGCAAATGTTATTATTTACAATGACTTTTTTGAAACCACTTTAGATATAGATAGAGATATATTAACTGCCTGTGCCAAAGCAAAAAATATACAGGTGCTTAAAGATACACCTATTCAATTTGATAAAAATGCGAAATTCCAGTACAATCTGTATAATCTGAATTTTGATAAAATAGCTTTAGGTATTGAGTCAAGTTTCTATTATGTAAGGAAGAGTCTCCTTCTAATTAAAACATTAGGCATTCGCTCATATATTACTGGTGTTATGTCCCCGTATCAACCGCATAAAGAGGTGTTTAGATATGATAATGCTCCACGATTTATACAATTATTGAAATGGAATAAAATTCGTTTAGTTAATTTGGATAATGTTTTAGAAGAAATAAATCTTTTCTTGTCGTTTGGTATCAGCCCAAAGACAAAAAAACTTAGATTGAATCTATTAAGAGTTGCGGAACACAAAAATTATCTTTTTACAGCTTATTATCTTTCTAATGATGAGGATAAGAAAAATGTATATAGCAAATTAAAAAAGTTCATTAATAACAACAAAAATAATATCAAGGGTATGACAGTTACAGAAAATTTAGCCGAACTGGCTACAAAAATTACCACTATTGGATATAACAGTAGTGGTTCTGAGGAAACTTGGCTCATCCGGACTGCTTTAGACTTTGTCCGAAAGGAAATAAAACAAGGGTTCGATAGAGATAATGTGATTCAAAGGATAAGCGGAAATATTTATAAATCAATCCGATTAGATTACGTAAATATGGAGACCATTAAAGACTTTGCAACCGCAGTATATGACGAACTTTATGTGAAAGAATGGGGGCGGAAACTGCCAAATCTTAATCGTGAAAAAGATTGGATTTATCAATTTGCATTTGTTTACAAAGAAAAATGCATTCAAAAAATAGATGAAATTACAGCAAATAAAATTGTTGAAGAGTTGAAAGCAGATGATAAAGGCATAACAGAACAAAATATCAGATTAGCTTTAAAAGGAGATAAAAAAGAAAAATATATAGATAAATACATTCATTTAATTCTAAAAAAATAATCGTTATGGAAGGACTATTAAATTTTATTGACAAATCATATTTTGTTGATGACTTGAAAAAAAACACATTAGGTACAATCAAAATCGCCATTCTTCGTGAAGTAACCGGTAATTTGATTATCAGGAGTAATTACCCTGATGAAACGATTACATTTAAAGCAGGAGAAAATAAAGACATAGTGGAAATTCCTGCCAGAAAACTTAAAAGCAGAGAAAAGCTTTTAGGTTTAAAAATTTGCAGAGAATTTAATGTTATTGATGGTGAGTTCAGATACAACGTTATAAAGAAAAGCGAACAATTAGGAAATCCAAATTCTATTTTATTTGGTGATAGTGTAACTGAAAGTAATGATGCTGTAGGTATTACAAGCAGGGCTATTTACGATTGGGCATATTCTATTAGAGATGTCGATGAGATTACGGGGACATTACAACACAATGCTTTAAGTGAAGGAGGAACAATGTGGAATGAAGAAGAAGGGAAACTTAGACAATCATTATTTCAGGTTCAGTATATTAAGCCAGGAACATTATTTCCTCACTTTATTACAGTAGAAAATGTTACACAAGAATTGTTTATCCATTTATTATCCTGTATCCTTTTTGAAAACCGTTATGGCGCACAAAGTACGACATTAAGTTCCAATATAAAAAATCACATTCTTGGATTTGGATTGTCGAAATTTGAACAACCGGTAAACAGTTACAGTATTTCAGCAAATTGGAAGCCTGAAAAAGATGTAACATTTGAGAATGTGAAATTAGCAATTAATGGAGCAATGAAAACTGCATACGGAGAGAACTATAAAGATTTCCAACAGGTTATTTCTTTAATTAATGAGTTGTGGAAAAAAGAAGACAAAAAAGACTTACAAGCAATATATACAAAAGCAAAGAATGATTGTACGCAATTTTTGAAAGACATACACGTATGCAAGTAAAAATAATAAAACTGACTCTATTGAATCATTTGTTTTATTATACTGAGGTTTCAGGTGGTTCTACTTCAGCTTCGATCACAGGTTCGTTTATTGGTGATTTAGCACTGACCTATGCATTTAATCGGTGTTTAAATGAAAATCAAACAATGTATAATTTCCGATTAAAACCAGAATATGCTGAAATCAACAATTTCGGATTTTATTGCACTGTAGCGAAACCAATAAAAGATAACGTTGGAAAAACCGAGAATTATATACGTAATACCTTATTCAATGTTGATGGTTTTATAGATGTAGATAGAATCAATAAATCAGGAAAATCACCATTTAAGAATTTTAGACAAGTACAAGGTGTGAAATTAGGAACCGAATTTATGGCTTTATTTATATCAAAAGAGGACACTGAGTTACCTCCAACTATAAGAATTGGAACTGGGAAAGAAACTTTAGTAAAAGTAGAAAAAATTGATTCTATAATTAGCGATAATGATTATTGGTTGAATGCTTTTACATTAAAAGAAGTATTCCATAATCTTGATATTGCAATAAAAGTAATGATGGATGAAAAAAAGGCAAACTTTACCTATATTCTCGAAAACCACAATATAATAAAGCATTTCTCATTAGATAATATCAAAGAAGTATTCAATCCTATCTTTTAGAATAATGGATAAATTATCAGTAAAAATCAACCCACAATTTGTGGCATTAACTGACGAAACAGAAACTTTTCCAAATAGTAAAGTTTGCTTTTTGCATGAGTTTCAGAAACGGATGAAATTGGATTTTGAAGGGTTTAAAGAATTTACCATTGTTACTGCACCGACAGGAACGGGGAAAAGTTATGCTTTCCCATTTCCTGTCATTAATGCCAAAAAGAAATCCAAGCCTTTTGAAGAGGGAAGAATAAGGGGGCTTATTGTTTTACCTACTAATACTTTGATTGATGAATTATCAGAAAATTTTTCAAAAACGTATCCATTTCTAAATGTTAAAAAAATTACAGGACGAACTTTAGATGAATTAGCAGTAAAAGGATTTGATCGATGGTCTAAAGTAAACGAGCTTTGCAAAGGAGATACTGATTTGGTTATAACAAATCCTGATATTATTAATTATGCAATGCATGGAGGGTATCACAAAAACGCTTGGCAAAATACCGGAAGAAATAATTTTTATAATTTTTTAGAATATTTTGGCTATATCATTTTTGATGAATATCATTTATATGATGAAGCACAAATTGCAAATTTGTTCACTCTGATCTATTTACGAGATATTTTCTTACAAGAGAACAATAAAATCAAATTCTTTTTTGTCTCAGCTACACCTGAGAAGGCTTTGAAAAATTTACTTATAAACAAAGGTTATCAAGTTGAAGAAGTAATTGAAGGAGTTGTTGACAATGCTGATCATTCAAGAGCTATTCACGGATTAATCAATGTTGAGTTTTGTTCAATATTAAATCAATCTGCCTTTATTAATGAATATAAGTCTGAGATTAAAGATATTATTGATTCGGGAAAGAGAGTTTTAATTGTATTGGATAAACTAAATGAAGTACAATTACTTTCGGATGATTTAGCTACTCAATTTCCAGGAAGCGTTATTTATCAAAGCACTGGTTATATTCAAAATGCAGAAAATCAACAACAAAAAATTCATGAAGCCAATATTATTGTGGCAACCAATAAAGCTGAAGTAGGAGTAAATTACAATGTTGAATACTGCATTATGCAGCCTGGGAAATATTATCAAAACTTTGTCCAAAGATTTGGAAGAGTAGCAAGAGGTGATTTGGAAGGTAAGGTCGTTGTTAATATGGATAATGTTAAGTATAATTCTATAAAAAGGGTTTTTAATGGATATAAAGAAGTTTATTACTATGATTTTTTAGAGAAAATTCGTTCTGTAATTCAATCAAAAAAATTTTATTCCGAAAGGGTCCCATATTATATAGGAGAATATATATGGTGTATTGAAAAAAATTTGAAGCAACAAAAAGGAGCATATCATACATTCCAATATTTTAAAACAAGATTAAATGAAGAAAACTTTTTCAAAAATGCAGAAGCATATAGCCGATATAAATTGTTCTCTGAGATTGATAAGTTAATTTATTCTTTGAATAAAGTATTTCCTGATGGAACGAGGTCAAAAGCTTGGACGGAATGGTGGAATAATTATTTGAATACTTTTTTTCGCTTTAGAGATAATTCTATTGTTGTTCAAATTATTGATAAACAATTAAATATTGAAGTTTTATATTCTCTTGAATGGATTTTGCAATATAAAGAGATTCTTAATATTGAAGAAATAGATTGCCATACATATACAATTAAGCAATATACAGTTGGCAAACTAAAAGAGCGAGATAAAGATATTCAATATGTCGTAAATACCATTCCGAGTATTGGAGCAAAAGAAAATGAATTCTTATCTCCAAAAGAAATATTTGATTTGCCAAGAGTATTTAAAAAAAAGATTGGTGTTATTATAGATAGAAATAGAAGGGGTGTGGATGAAATAAATACAAAACAAATAGAACTATTGGATAAAGTAATATTATTAAGTCAAACATTTGATAGAAAACGGCTGTCTATAATAGACATAACAAATAATGATAACTTCATTTGATTGATGAATAATTAGAATATTAGTGAAAATAATTTTATGGAAGAAAACACAAATATACAGTTGTTTATTCTAAAAAAAACATGTTAAAAAAATGAAATGAATGATGACGTACCTGACGGCACTGCATGATTGACGTGATGAAATTTTTTCTACCGCTATATTGTCCCTAACGGGACAAGAACACGGGAAATGAATGATGAATGTTATGAAAAGATAAAGAATTATTTATATGAAAATATGTTTAAATAAAATGGCGATTAATAGGTTTAAGTTAGCATGCGGTAAAAATAATATTTTTTTGAATGAATCAAAAAACGTCCCGTAGGGACATCATGTCGGTAGAAAAAGATAAGAATAAAAACCGTAAAGTCCCGTCAGGGACGCTATGTCGGTAGAAAAAAATAAAAACGAAAAAAAATACACATATGGCAAATACATACACACAAATACATATACAATATGTATTTACGGTTCAGAACAGGCATTGTATGATAGCGGAATCATGGCGTGAAGAACTGTATAAGTACATCACCGGTATCATTCAAAAAAACAATCATAAATTATTAGCCATAAATGGCATGCCGGATCATATACATCTTTTGGTCGGATTACGACCTGCGCAATCCATTGCCGATTTGATGCAAGATGTTAAAGGTTATTCTTCCAAATGGATAAATGATAAGAAATATGTACGGGGAAAATTTTCCTGGCAAGAAGGATATGGAGCCTTTTCATATAGTAAATCCGAATTGCCCAATGTGATTACGTATATTAATAACCAGCAGGAACATCACAAAAGAAAAACTTTCACGGAGGAATACCTTGAATTATTGAAGATATTTGAAATTGATTATGATGATCGTTTTGTGTTTAAACCGGTCGAAATGGATTATCCCTTACCTGATGGAACTTGTTGAAACGGGTGATGTGAAAAAATAAAAATTATAATACAAAATTAAATATGCATATCACCGGCACCCATTTCAATTATTATCAAGTATGCAGACGGAAGTTATGGCTGTTTGCCAATGGTATCGGTATGGAACACACTTCCGATTTGGTATATGCCGGCAAATTGATTCATGAGGAGAGCTATCCGCAACGTTCCGAGAAATACGAAGAAATAGAGATGGACGGAATAAAAGTGGATTACTATGATGCAAAAAATAAGGTGATCCATGAAATAAAAAAATCAGATAAGGTCGAGAAGGCGCACGAATGGCAGTTGAAATATTATATCTATGTCTTTGAACACAATGGAATAGAAGGCGTAAAAGGAATATTGGAATACCCTGTTTTGCGGAAAAAAGATGAGATTATATTGAGTGAGATGGATAGGGACAAACTGAAAGAGATGGAAAAAGAAATTACAAACATTATTGAAAATGAAAACTGTCCGCCTATAGCGAAAAAGAAACTGTGCAAGAATTGCAGCTATTTCGATTTCTGTTACAGTGAATAAACATAATGCCAAAATTATCAAAATGAAGTGTGTAAAAGAGTATAGAATAAATATAATCAGGAATAATAATTATTTGTTAATTATGCAAATTTTGAAATTTTGTTTGTAGAAATGAAGAAGACATATTATTTATTTAACCCGGGGTTGTTGGAGAGAAAGGACAATACTTTAAAATTTACGCCTGTCAGTGAAGATGAACAGGGTAATACACAATATGGTCAACCGCGCTATTTGCCGGTGGAAGACATTGACGAGTTATATGTTTTCGGTTCGTTAACGGCTAGAAGTTCGTTGTATAATTTTCTTGGACAGAAAGATATTGCCGTACATTTCTTTGATTATTATGAAAATTATACCGGATCGTTCATGCCAAGGGATAGTTTGTTGGCAGGCAGGATGATACTGGCACAAACGAGTTATTATCAAAATAAAAAGAAACGCATGTTTTTGGCAAAAGCATTTCTGGAAGGAGCCGTGCACAATATTGTTAAAAATTTAAAGTATTACGATAATAGGGGCAAAGAATTAGAACCGAGCATAAATACTATCCTGAGTTATGCAAAAGAAATGGATAAAGCAGAGGATGTTGATGTTTTAATGGGATTGGAAGGAAATATCCGAATGTGTTATTACGATGCTTTCGACAACATATTAAATGCTTTTGAAATGGGACTTAGAACCAAACAACCCCCTAAGAATGAAGTAAATGCATTGATATCATTCGGGAATATGATGTGTTATTCCCAATGTTTGCGTGCCATACATCAAACCCAGTTAAATCCGACCATCAGTTATCTGCATTCGCCGGGTGAAAGGCGGTATTCATTGTCGTTGGATATTTCCGAGATATTCAAACCTTTACTTGTCGACAGGGTAATATTTAAAGTGTTAAATAAAAAAGAAATACAAGAAAAACATTTCGATAAGAAATTAAACAAATGTTTGTTGAACGAAA